>Ga0137398_10000035_pt1 | contig 35482 bp, 30 predicted proteins | sample czorhiz216metaG_FD_106659 | JGI IMG/M metagenome (GOLD analysis project Ga0137398, IMG submission 106659) | Vadose zone soil microbial communities from Angelo Coast Range Reserve, California, USA - czorhiz2.16 metaG | ecosystem: Environmental > Terrestrial > Soil > Vadose zone | place: USA...
CGCGGAGGAAAGCTCCGATCCCGACACACCGCACGCCCCGGCCGGGATCGCTCCGGGGACGATCGTCTCGGTGGTCGGCCCGCACGCCACGGCCGGCCCCGACTCCATGCGGGCCGCCTGGTCGGACAGTGCGCGCGTCGCCGCCCCGGACACCACGCTGGCCCTCTACGTCCGGCAGGTGTATCGCGAGCCGCTCGTGGACAGCACGACCTTCCGGCACGCGCCGTACCGGCCGAAGTTCTCGCGGGATTACGTCTCGGGCGGTGCGTTCTTCGCCTCGAACATCGGATTCGCCGGGTCGTCGGTGATGTCGTTCAGCGACGTGCTGGGGAACCACAACATCCTGGTCTCGCTCAACCTGTTCGGGGACATCGCGAACTCGGACATTTTCCTCGCCTACTCGAACCTGGCGCACCGCACGAACTACACCGTGGCCGCGTACCAGTACCGGGCGGACCTGCTTCTGCTCTCGTCCCCGACCTCCGATCAGGTGGAGAGCCAGGTCTATCGCGGGGGGGCGTTCCTGATGTCCCGCCCCTTCAGCCGCTTCCGGCGGATCGAGTACGGCGTGGAAGCCGCGGCGCTGGACAAGGGGGTTCTCCTCTACAACTACGATCTCGGGACGGTGTCCCAGCAGGTCGCCGACAAGACCTATCTCTACGCCGCGCCCAACGTCGGGCTTGTGGCCGACAACGCGCTCTACGGGTCGACGGGGCCGATCAACGGCGGCCGGTCGAGCTACACCGCGGAGCACGCCTTCGGCGACCTGTCGTACACGACCCTCATGATGGACTGGCGGCGCTACAGCAACATCCACCACAACTACGCCTTCGCGCAGCGCGTCATCGGCGGCACCAGCTTCGGGCGCGATCCGCGGCTGTTCCGCTACGGCGGCGCGTTCACCTTCCGCGGCGCGGACTACGGAGATCTCACCGGCTCGAACGTGGTCCTGAGCAATCTCGAGTTCCGCTTCCCGCTCATCGAGCAGCTTCGGTTCGGATGGCCGGGGCGCTTCTCCCTGGGCGGGATCAACGGCGTGCTCTTCATGGACGCGACGAGCGCGTGGCAGAAGGACGGCACCCCCCGCTTCTTCTCGAGCGTGGGTGGATTGCACGCGAACGACCTGCTCTTCGCCTTCGGCGCCGGCGCGCGCATCAACCTGGGCTATTTCATCCTTCGCTACGACTTCGGACGCGGCACCGACTTCCAGCACCCCACGGGCCCCTCGCACCACTTCGTGACGCTCGGCGCGGACTTCTGACCGCCCAGGCCATGACGCCGGCCGATTGGGACGTCGCGGTCTTCCGGGCCATCCACCACGGGATGCACCATCCGTGGCTCGATCCCATCATGGTGGCGCTCACGGACCCCGGCCCCTGGAAATTCCCGCTCCTGGGCCTCGTGGCCCTGGTGTTCGTCCTTCGCGGACGCCGGGGCTGGATCGGCCTCGTCGTCCTGTGTCTCACCATCGCGGCGGCGGACCAGATGAGCAGCCACATCCTGAAGCCCCTGTTCCGGCGCATCCGGCCCTCGACCGCCCTCACCGACACGGTGCCGCTCTTCGGGAGGCGGACCTCGTATTCCTTCCCCTCGACGCACGCTTCGAATTTCTTCTCCGCGGCGCCCGTCGTGTCGGCGGTGTTCCCGGGGATCACGGTCGCCGCGTACGCGTACGCGGGGGCCGTCTGCCTCTCGAGGATCTACGTGGGGGATCACTATCCCTCCGACGTGCTGGCGGGGATCGTGCTGGGGTTGTTTCTCGGCTTTCTGGGGAGGAGGGCCTACCGCCGGGCGATACGCACCCTGGACGGGGTCACGGCGCGAGGCGAGCGAGCGCCCAGTGGCGGCCCGTGACTCCTCGATCGCGACGGTGCGAGTAGAACGAAGCCGCCTCGCACGAGGTGCATTCCGGCGCCGCATGGATGGCCGATTCCGGAACCCCGGCCTCGAGGAGCGAGAGCGTGATCGCGCGCGGCAGATCGAGCGCGACGCCGTCCTTGTGGGGCTTCAGGGCCTCGCTCGGAAACTCGCGCGCCACTTCCGGACCGACGGGGTAACAACACGCATGGATGCAGGGACCAATCGTGGCCAGGATCTCGGGCGCGGATACCCCGCGCTCGGCCAGGAGACGGACCGCGTGGGGGGCGATCCCGCCGCGGGCGCCGCGCCAGCCGGAGTGGAGGAGCGCCGCGCGCGCGCCGCTCTTCGCGACGAGGAAGACCGGGGCGCAGTCGGCGACCGAGACCGCGGTCCAGGGATCGCCGGCCTCGAGGAGGAAACCGTCCGCGTCCGACGAGGCTTCCCCCGGCGTCACCACCCGGGTCCCGTGGACCTGCCGGACTCGGAGCGGCCCGGCCTCGGGAACCCCGAGCGCGCGGAAGAGGAGCGCGTGGTTTCGAAGCACATCGTCCTTTTCGTCTCCGACCCCGAGGCCCAGGTTGAGCGAGGCGTACGGGCCGCGGCTCGCGCCTCCCCGGCGCGTCGGAACGCCGAACCAGGCCGCGGGCGGGAGGACCCCCTCGGTGGGTCGCCACACCCGAAGCTCCTCGTGCACCGTGTTTCCGATCATGTCCCGGAGCGTGCCCGCTTTCCGCGCCGGGCGCAAGCGGTCGCATTCCTCCTGGCGGCCGCCCTTCTCCATGCGGGATGCGCGCGGGTTCCCAAGGCCAGCTCGGGAACGGCGGCCCGGGACCGTTTTCTCGCCGTGTACGCCGCGCCGCACGGGGCGGCGCGCGGCGTGGGGTCGATCTCGGTTCGAAAGGGAAGCGAGGGACGGGGCGGCGCCCGGGCGCGATGGGGCGCCGACGCCGAGAGCCTCGCCGTCGTGGGGTACGTGGGCCCGGCGCGGGTCCTCGACGCCGCCCTCCAGGGGGACTCGCTCTTTCTCGTGATCCGCCGTTATGGGACGGGCGTCTCGGGCACGCTCTCCGGGGAGGAGGGCATCGACGGCCGCCTCCTGCGATTCGTCGGCACACCCTGGGATTTCAGCGCGGCGTGGGTGCGTCGCGCCCTGGAGCACGCGGCGGTGCGGGAGTCCGGCGATGGATGGATCCTGGAGGGATCGCTCGACGCCTACCGCTTCACGCTCGGGCTCACCCCGCGCGGCGAGGCACGGTCGCTCTCGATCCGCCGGGCGGGAGCGGCGCGCGACCTGATCGAGATGCGCTACGGTCCCGAGCGAAACTATACGGCCGGCCGCATTCCAAGCTGGATCGAGTGGTCGTTCTCTGGCAGCGTGGTGACGCTGAAGGTGGAGGATCACGCGCCGGCCGACCCCTCGAAGATCCGCTATGGGACGAGAGTGGAGGCCGGATGGACGATCCTCTCGCTCGATGAGCCCGGCGGGCGCTCGCTCGTGCGCTGGCTCCTGGGTCTTTCGGAAGGGGGGACGGAGCGATGAACGCCGTGCGGGGAATGCGCATTCTCCTTCTCGTGGCCCTGGCGGCGACGGCCTGGGGGGCTCGCGCGGGTTCGTCCCCGCGGGAAGAGGTCGAGGCCATGCTGGCGCGCCTCCTCCGCGCTCCCGAGTCCCGCGCGCGCGTGTTCATCACGCGGAGCGATCCCTTCGGCGGCCCGGGGGAGCGAACGGCGGGGCGGCTCTGGTTCCTGCCCGGCCGCGGGCTCCGGTTCCATTCCGAAGAGCGCGGCGGCGAGGACATCGTCGTGGACCACGAGAAAGGGGCGTTCCTGGTCTATCGTCCCACGGAGGGCGTCCTCTACCGCGCGGAGTGGGACCGCGCGCCCGCGCGGATGCGGCAGCTGGTCCTCACGCCGGAAAAGCTCCTCGATGCGGACTACGTGGCGGTACGGGAGCGGAGGCGCCAGGGCGGCGTGTGGCGCGCGGGCTACCGCCTCCAGCGCGCCTCGCCCGCCGACTCGCTCCCGAACGTATCGGTGTGGCTGGCGGCGGATCCCGCGACCGGGCTCCCGCGGTGGGTGAACGCCGGCGGGGACGAGGACTCGCTCGAGGTGGAATTCCGCTCGATCACCCTCCTCCCGAAGGCGGAGCCGCACGATCTCGTCCTGAGCCTGCCGCGCGGGGTCACGACCCAGCCCCTCGACCCGCGCGATCTCCTTCCCGGCGGGGAATCCCGTTGACCCTCGCCGGATCGCGGCGTAGGGTGCGCGAGCGTGCCACGGATGGCTGAAGTCGCTTAGGGCTCGCGCACAATCCGCGGTGACGGCCGTCTCGTAACCCGAGGGGATCGCACCTGAGTCGCGGACTCGTCGTCTACATCATCTTCGTCGTTGCCGCCGGCGCGGCGGTGCTCGCGTCGGCGTTCCCCGAGTTCCGCACCGTCTCCCCAATCCACATCGCCGCCTGGATTCTCGTCAGCCTCCTCGCCGAGAGCCTCTGGCTGTCCACCATCACGGGCAAGGCCATGGAGAGCATGGCCTCCACGGTGGACCTGAGCCTCCTCGTGCTGCTCGGATACCGCCCCGCCGTCTGGATCGTCGCGATCGCGTTCGCGATCGCCAACGTGATCTTCTCGCGCCGGTCCTGGTACAAGGCGCTCTTCAACGCCGGACAGAACGCGGTCGCGCTCGCGGCCGGCGGCCTCGTCTATTCGCTCATGGGCGGGGTGCCGCTCGCGGGCCGGGAGGGGCCCCGCACCGAGACCCTCGGGGTCGCGCTCATCGCTCCGTGGGTCGCCGCATGCATCGTCTACTTCGTCGTGAACACGATCCTCGTGGCGGGCGCCGTGGCCATGAGCTCGCGCCGGAAGCTATGGAAGACCTGGCGCGAGGAGTACATCTATTACAACTCGCTCATCTCCTCGGCGGCCCTCTTCTTCCTCTCGCCCCTCATCGTCGTCTCCTACATGGCCATCGGGTTCTACGGGCTCATCTTCTTCTTCGTGCCGCTCCTCCTCATCAAGGAGGCCAGCGCCAAGTACATCGCCCTCGAGCGCGCGAAGGACGAGCTGATCAGCTCCGAGCGCCTCGCGGCGAAGGGCGAAATGGCGGCGGAGATCGGCCACGAGCTGAACAACTCGCTGGCGGCCATCTCGGCGCGGGCCCAGTTCTTCCTCATGGGCGTGGGCACCATGACCCCCGAGAAGGCCCAGGAGAACGCACAGGTCATCTTCGAGCAGGCCCGCACCATGACGGTGCTCACGAAAGGGCTCATGGATTTTTCGCACAAGGAGGTGCGGAAGCAGCCCACCAAGCTGAACGACCTGATCCGGCGCACCGCGGAGTTCGTCACCCCGCAGAACAAGTACGAGCGGATCGAGTTCAGCCTGGAGCTCTCCGCGGACGTTCCGGAGATGAGCCTGGATCCGGCCCAGATGCAGCAGGTCCTCATGAACCTCTTCAGCAACGGGGCCGACGCGCTCAAGGGCTCGAAGGCTCCGATGCCCCGGATCACCGTTCGAACGCGATTGAAGCAGGCCGCCGGGCAGGTGGAGCTGGCGGTCGAGGACAATGGGCCGGGCCTTCCGGCGGAGGCCATGCGCCGGCTCTTCGAGCCCTCCTTCACCACGAAGGCCGAAGGGCACGGGATCGGGCTGCCGGCCAGCTACCGCATCATCCAGAACCACGGGGGGAAGATCGCCGCGGAGAACGTCCCCGGCTCCGGGGCCCGGTTCACGATCACGCTGCCGCTGCGCGAAGGGCTCTAGCGGTCGAGGGCGCTCACGAGCGCGACCCCGGCGAGCGCGCCCGCGAGATCGGCTGCGAGGTCCTTCCAGCTGGCGCCGCGCCCCATGCGGCGCGGCTTGATCGCCGCGTCATAGGCCTCTTTCAGAAGCCCGATGCCGAGAGTCCCCGCGATCGAGGCTCGCCGGCTCTGGCCCTCGACGCGCACCGAGGTCGCGATCGCGAGCGAGCCCGCGAAGTGGAGCTCCTTGTCCGCCGCGAGCCAGGGTCCCTGATCGGCGGAGGAGAGGAAGAGCGGCGAGGCGGCGGCGGAGCCGCACCAGAGCGCGGCCGCGAGGGGGAGAAGCAGCCCGAGCATTCGTCGCATGGGTGCATGATACCATCCGTCGATGACCCTGGTCCGCTTGTCCTCCTCCCAGGTGCCCGGGCCGATCCTCGAGGTCCTGCGCGTGATCCAGGAAGCCGGGCACCGCGCGTACGTGGTCGGCGGCGCGGTGCGCGAGCTCCTGCTCGGCGAAAAGCCGGCGCCGCAAGATTGGGACCTCGGGACCAGCGCCACGCCGGAGGAGATCCTTCGTCTCTATCCCAAGGGGATCGCCACGGGCGCCCGGTTCGGCACCATCACCGTTCCCACCGAGGCGGGCCCCTGCGAGGTCACGACCTTCCGGGTGGAGTCGGAGTACCGGGACGCCCGGCGCCCGGAGCGCGTGACGTTCGTGCGCGAGCTGGAGGAGGACTTGAAGCGGCGCGACTTCACGGTCAACGCCATCGCCTGGGACCCCCGGAGCGACCGCCTCGTGGACCCCGTCGGCGGCATGCACGACCTCGAGGCGCGCCTCCTTCGGGCGGTGGGGGATCCGCGCGAGCGCTTTCGCGAGGACGGCCTGAGGCCCATCCGCGCGGCGCGCTTCGCGGCCACGCTGGAATTCACCCTCGAGAGCGAGACCGCGCGCGCGCTTCCCGACGCGCGGGAGGAGGTGGGCCGCGTCGCGGCCGAGCGCGTGCAGGAGGAGTTGGTGAAGATGCTCCGCGGCCTCAGGCCCTCGGTCGGATTCGAGGTGCTGCGGCGGGCGGGCTTGCTGGAGCCCTGGCTCCCCGAGCTCCATGCGACGGTCGCCGTGGCGCAGAACCGCTACCACGCGTACGACGTCTACTACCACTCGATCTACACGTGCGACGCGGCGCCCGTCGGAAAGCCCGTGGTGAGGCTTGCGGCCCTCCTTCATGACATCGGAAAGCCCGCGACGCGGATGGAGAAGGAGGACGGGGAGGCCACGTTCTACAACCATCAAATCGTCGGCGAGCGGATGGCCCGGGAGGCGATGGAGCGCTTCCGCTTCAGCCGGGATTGGACCGACCGCGTCGTCCACCTCGTGCGCGAGCACATGTTCGACTACCGGCCCGAGTGGAGCGACGCCGCCGTGCGCCGGTTCATCCGGAGCGTGGGCGTGGAGGAGATCGCGGATCTCTTCGATCTCAGGATCGCGGACAACATCGGGAACGGGCTCAAGACCGGGTTCCCACATTACCTCGAGGAGATGCGCGAGCGTGTCGAGGCGATCCTCGAGGCGGAGGAGGCGCTCTCCGTGCGCGACCTCGCCGTGGACGGGAAGGATGTCATGAGCGTGCTCGGCATGCCGCCGGGTCCCAGGGTCGGCACGATCCTGAATCAACTCCTCGAGGAGGTGCTGGAGGATCCCGCCCTGAACCGTCGCGAGGCGCTGCTGGAGCGGATCCGGACGGGGTTTTCGGTTGACACCCGAGGCTCCCGGGACCTAGGCTGACCGCCGATTCATAGTGAGAACCTTGCGCCAGGGAGCCCATTGACCGCTCGCAGACAAGCGCCAGAAGTGCTTCCGGCGGAAGCACCGACGCTGGAGGCTATCCGGAGCCCGATCGCGGAGCCGTTCGAGCGGTTTCAAACCGAGCTCGATGACGCGTTCCTCTGCGATGTCGGGCTCGTCGGTACGGTCGGCGCGCACCTGCACCGCGCGTACGGCAAGCGGTTCCGCCCCGCGCTCGTCCTCCTGGCCGCGAAGGGATTCGGACGCGTCACGGACGAGGCGATCTTCGGCGCGGTGGTGGTCGAGCTGATCCACACGGCCACGTTGATCCACGACGACAGCGTGGACAAGAGCCTTCTCCGGCGCGGCCTCCCCACCGTGAACAGCGCCTTCAACAACGACACCGCCATCCTCATGGGCGACTACCTCTACTCGAAGGCCTTCTCCATCATGGTGACCAAGCGGATGTACGAGGCCATGGATCTTCTGGCCGAGGCGACGCACCGCATGAGCCAGGGAGAATTGCGTCAGATCGAGCAGAAGAACCGCCTCGATCTGACCGAGCAGGAATACATGCGCGTGATCGACGAGAAGACGGCCTGCCTCATGTCCGCGGGCTGCGAGCTGGGCGCGAACGAGGGGGGCGCGAACGCGAAGCACCGCGCGTCGCTGCACCGGTTCGGCCGCGCCCTGGGGCTCGCGTTCCAGATCACGGACGACCTCTTCGACTACCTGGGGGCCGAGACGGTCACGGGGAAGGCGATGGGGAACGATCTCGACGGCGGGAAGATCACGCTGCCTCTGATCAACGCCCTTCGCGAGGCGCCCGAGCGCGAGCGGCGCGAGATGGAGGATCTCATCCGGTCGCGCGATTTCCGGAACGGCCACTGGTCCGACGTGGTCCGCTTCGTGACCGTGCACGGGGGCGTGGCCTACAGCCAGAAGACGAGCGCCAAGCTGGCGGAGCGCGCGGAGGAGGAGCTCACGGCCGTTCCCGACATCGTCATCCGCGAGTCCCTCCAGTCGGCCGTCCGCTACGCGGTGACGCGCGAGCGTTGAAGCCGCTTCCCGCTCTGGATCTTCCCGCCCAGGACCTGGCGCGCGAGGCCGCGCGTCTCACCTTGACCAAGCGGGCCGAGGACGTGGTGATCCTGGATCTCAGGGATCTCGCCGGCGTGTGCGATTATTTCGTCCTGGCGACGGGCCAATCCGAGGTCCAGACCCGCGCGATCGCCGACGCGGTGGACGAAGGGATGCGCGCGCGCGGCGTCCGCCCGTGGCACGTCGAGGGGTACGAGGCGCGACGCTGGATCCTCCTCGACTACGTGGATTTCGTGGTGCACGTCTTCCATACGCGCGCCCGCGAGTACTACCTCCTGGACAAACTCTGGGGCGATGCCCGTCGAGAAACCGTGGCCGATTGAGGCCTACCTGGCCGAGCGCCTGACCCAGGCGATCGGGCGGGCGGGTCTCACGCTGCCGGAGGGAGCGCGAATCGACGTCGAGGTCCCGCGCGAGCCCGAGCACGGGGACTGGGCCACGCCCGTCGCGCTGACCCTCGCGAAGACGGCGCGCAAGCCGCCGCGGCAGATCGCGGAGGCCCTCCGCGACGCCCTCGAGACGGAGCCCGACGTGGTGAGCGCCGTGGAGATCGCGGGGGCCGGGTTCCTCAATTTCCGTCTCGCGCCCGCTTGGCTCGCCTCGAACCTGAGCCGGATTCTGAGCGCGCCCGACACCTACGGCCGCTCCGCCGCGGGCCGCGGGGAGAAAATCCTCATCGAGTACGTGAGCGCCAACCCGACGGGTCCGCTCAACGTCGTGAACGCCCGCGCCGCCAGCATCGGCGACGCGCTGATCCGGATCCTGAACGCCGCGGGCTACGAGGCGCGGGGCGAGTTCTACGCGAACGACTGGGGCCTGCAGGCCGAGCTCTTCGGCGCCTCCATCGAGTCGCGCTTTGCGTCGCGCCTGGGCGTGCCGGCGCCGCCGATTCCCGAGGAGGGCTACGCGGGCTCGTACGTGACCGACGTGGCGGCCGGCGTGGCGGAAGCGGAGGGGCGCACGTGGCTCGAGCTACCCGAGCGCGAGCGGCGGCTCCGCTTCGCGGGGTGGGGCATCGATCGGATGCTCGAGCGGCAGAAGCGGGATCTGGCGGCCTTCGGCGCCCGGATGGACCGGTGGTTCCGGGAGAGCGAGCTCCACCAGGGCGGCGCGGTCGAGAGAGCGCGGGCCCGCCTCGTGGAGCGCGGGCTCACGGACACGAAGGACGGCGCGCTCTGGTTCCGATCCACCGCGTTCGGGGACCAGGAGGATCGCGTGATCGTGCGGACGAACGGCGAGCCGACCTATTTTCTCGCCGACGCGGCGTACCATCATGACAAGTTCTCGCGCGGCTTCGACCGGCTGATCGATCTCCTGGGGCCGGACCATCACGGGCACGTCCAGAGGATGCAGGGTGTGATCGAGGCGCTGGGATGGCCCAGGGATCGCTTCGAGGTGATCCTGATCCAGTGGGTGCGGCTTCTCCGCGGCGGGGAGCCGGTGAAGATGTCGAAGCGCGCCGGCGAGTTCGTCACGCTGGAGGATCTGGTGCAGGAAGTCGGCGTGGACGCGGCGCGGTTCTTCTTCCTGATGCGCCGGGCGGAGAGCCCTCTGGATTTCGACCTGGAGCTGGCGGTGAAGCGGAGCGAGGACAATCCCGTGTACTACGTCCAGTACGCGCACGCGAGGATCGCCCACGTGCTCGAGTACGCCCGGCAGCAGGGGGTGCCCGATCCGGACCTGGGATCGGCGCGGGCGGAGCTCCTCCAGGAGGCGGAGACGCTCACGCTGCTGCGCGGTCTCGCCGGGTTCCCGTCCCTGGTCGCGGCCACGGCGCTGCATCGGGAGCCGCATCGCATTCCCATGTACTTGAAAGACTTGGCCGCCAAGTTTCACTCGTTTTATCACCAACACCGGGTGGTCGGGCCCGACGCCGCCGTGACCGCGGCCCGGCTCCTCCTCACGCGCGCGACCGGCGTGGTCTTCCACAGGGGCCTCGACCTCCTCGGCGTGAGCGCGCCGGAGTCGATGTAGCCATGGCGATCGCGGTCGTCGGGTCGCTCGGCCTCGACACCATCGAGACGCCCGCGGGACGCGCGGAGGAAGTGCTGGGCGGCTCGGCCGCATACTTCGCCCTTGCGGCCCGGCACTTCCTGCCCGTGTCCGTGGTCGCCGTCGTGGGCACGGATTTTCCCGCCGCGGCCCGGAGCCAGCTGGAGCATCCTGACCTGGACCTCTCGGGGCTCGAGGTTCAGGAGGGGAAGACCTTCCGGTGGGAGGGGGTCTACAGCCGCGACATGAACACGCGCGAGACCCGGCGCACGGAGCTCAACGTGTTCGAGCGATTCCGCCCCAAGCTCCCCGACCGGCTGCGGGCCTTCACCAACGTCTTCCTCGCCAACATCGATCCGGTGCTGCAGCGCGAGGTCCTGGATCAGCTCCAGAACCCGCGCCTCGTGCTCTGCGACACCATGAACTACTGGATCCACGGCAAGCGCGAGGAGCTTCTGGCGATCATGAAGCGGGTCCGCATCCTCCTCATCAACGAGGAGGAGGCGCGCGAGCTCACGGGGGAGCCGCTCACCCACCGCGCCGCGCGCGCGATCCTCGACCTCGGCCCGGAGGCGGTGGTCATCAAGCAGGGGGAGCACGGCGCCATCTTGCACTCCAAGCGCGATCTCTACTTCACGTGCCCGGCCGTCCCCATCGAGAGCGTCATCGATCCGACCGGCGCCGGAGACACGTTCGCGGGCGGCTTCTTCGGCGCGCTCGCGCGCATGGGGCGCGTGACGGACCGCACCCTCCGCTCCGCCGTCGTGTACGGATGCGTGATGGCCTCGTTCACCGTCGAGTATTTCGGCGTGGAGGGGCTCCTCCGCGTCCAGCGCTCCGAGATCCTCCGCCGGGCCGACTCGGTGATGGAGATGACCCGCTTCAGCCTGGACGACACCGCGCGGCTCATTCGTTGACGCCGTCGGCGCGCCGACGCGGGATTCCGGCGCGCTGCGGAAGTTGTCCCCTGGCGCGCGGACGCGCTCCCTGGCACACTCCGTGCGGAAGCGAAACCCATTCGCGAGGGGAGGGGCCTTGGGACGGAGACTGGAAGCCGAGCTGGTGATGACGCTCGAGCCGAAGACCGAATCGCCCGCGCGCGCCGCGTGGACGCCCCGGTTCGTGTGGCTCCTCCTGCCGTCCTTCCTGGCCGCCCTCCCGGTGCTCCTCGCGATCTTCGGCGGCCCCGAGGTCAAGCAGACGCGGTGGGACGCGTGGGGCGTCGGCGTCTGGTTCCTGCTCCTGGTGGTCGCGGAGGCGCTGCCGGTGCCGATGGTCCGCGGCGGCACCATGACCATCGCGTCCATTCTGGACCTCGGCGCCATCCTTCTCTTCGGCCCGTGGATCGCCGGCACCCTCGACCTGGTCACCACCGTCATCGCCCAGATGGTGATCCTGCGCCGGCCGTCCGGCGAGGCGGTCCTGAACGCGGGCCTCTACGCCTCGACCACCATCCTCGCCGGGGCGGCGTTCCTCGCGGCGGGAGGATCGCTCGGCGCGCCGCACCTCCTGCGCGACGCCTTCCCGGTGCTTCTGGCGAGCTCGCTCTACTTCATGCTCAACACCAGCGCGGTGAGCCTGGTCCTGGGGACGAGCAGCGGGCAGGACCCGGGGCGGATCTGGCGGGATCAGTTCCGGGACGGGGTGCCCCAGTACGCGCTCTCGATCGGGTTCGGTCTCCTCTTCGCGCAAGTGCGGACCGCCGCGGGCATCCCGGGCGTGCTGCTGCTCGTGCTTCCGCTCCTCTTCGCGCGCTACGCGCTCCAGCTCTACGCCGACCTCAAGGGGGATCTGGTGTCCTTCGTGCGCGCGCTCAGCGTGGTGCTGGACGCTGTGGATCCCTACACGCACGAGCACTCGGTCCGGGTCGCGGAGTATTCGGTCCGCGTCGCGCGCCGCCTCGGCTTGCGGGAGGACGAGGTGGAGACCATCCACTACGCGGCGCTCTGCCACGACATCGGGAAGATCGCGCAGCGCCCCGAGGTCATCCGGAAACCCCGGGCCCTGGATCCGGACGAGCGCCGCCACATGATGCGGCACCCGGAGGCGGGCGCGCGCATCGTGGGCCAGATCCGCGCGCTCCGCACCGCGGCGGCGATGGTGCGCACCCATCATTGGCGTCCGGACGGCCGGGGATACCCGAGCGGGCTCCTGGATTCGGAGGTGCCGCTGGGCGCGAGGATCATCCACGTCTGCGACGCCTTCGACGCGATGACCTCGGACCGCCCGTACCGCAAGGGCCTTCCCGTCCCCCGCGCCCTGGCCGAGCTCCACCGCCACGCCGGCTCGCAGTTCGATCCCGGGGCCGTGGCGGCGCTCTCGGATCTCCACGATTCGGGCAGCCTCTCGCTCACGCCCCCCGAGACGGACCTCCTGGTGGAGGTGGCGCCGTGAGCCGCTACCGCGACGCGGGCGTGAACATCAAGAAAGGGGAGGAGGCGGTGGATCGGATCCGCGCGCTCTGCCGCTCCACGTTCAACGCGAACGTCGCGGCCGACCTGGGCGGATTCGCCGGCGCGTACCGGATTCCGGGCGCGCCGGGGAAGCTTCTCGCCTCGAGCATGGACGGCGTCGGCACCAAGCTCAAGGTGGCGGTCCAGTGCGGCAGGCACGACACCATCGGCGAGGATCTGGTCTGCCATTGCGGGAACGACATCCTGGTCCACGGGGCCAGCCCGCTCTTCTTCCTCGACTACATCGCCATGGGGACGCTGGATCCCAAGGTCGTCGAGGAAGTGGTGACGGGTCTGGCGGCGGGGTGCCGCCGGGTGGGGTGCGCGCTGATCGGGGGAGAGACGGCGGAGATGCCGGGGCTCTACGCGCCGGAGGACTACGATCTTGCGGGCGCGATCGTGGGGATCGTCTCGGAGTCGGACTGGATCGACGGCAAAGAGATCGCCGCGGGGGACCAGCTCCTGGGACTCCCCGCCGTGGGGCTCCACACCAACGGCTATTCCCTCGCGCGAAAGATTCTCTTCGACACGCTGGGGCTGGGCGTGAACGACCGGCTCCCCTCGGGCGGAACGGTCGGCCAGGAGCTCCTGAAGCCGCACCCTTACTACGGCGCGCAGGTCACCGCCGCGCGCGCGGCGGGGGCGGTGCGCGGCATGGCCCACATCACGGGCGGTGGCATCCCCGGGAACCTGGTCCGGGTGCTGCCCGAGGGGCTCGCCGCGGAGATCCGTCTCGGGAGCTGGCCCGTGCCCGAGATCTTCCGCTTTCTCTGCGAGCGCGGATCGGTCGGGGACGCGGAAGCCTATGAGGTCTGGAACATGGGGCTGGGCATGATTCTCGTCGTCAAGCGCGAGGACGCGGCCGCGGTCGAGCGGGCGCTCGCGGCCGGGAGCCATGCCTGCCATCGCGTGGGACAAGTCCTGCCGGGGACTCGCGAGGTGAGGCTCAGAGCCTAATCGTACGGAGGTGCGGGGACATGGGATGGGAGGCCGCGTTTTCTTCCGAGGCGGTGGAGCGTCGCACGCTCGAGGATCTGGCCCGGGAGGGCTACGGGCCGTTCGCGGAATCGCTCGGCCTCGTCGGGCGGAGCCCGGGGCTCCTGGCCCTGGGCGAGCGCATTCGCGCCCTCGCGCGAAGCCACGCCACCGTCCTCGTCCTGGGGGAGACCGGCACCGGGAAGGAGCTGGTCGCGCGGGCGCTCCACGCGTGTTCCCCTCGCGTGGCCGGACCCTTCGTTCCGCACAACTTCGGCGCGATCACCGACACACTCGTGGAGAGCGAGCTCTTCGGTCATGCGCGCGGCTCCTTCACCGGCGCGCACGCGGACCGGATGGGTCTTTTCGAGGCGGCCCATCAGGGCACGCTCTTCCTGGACGAGATCGGCGACGCGAGCCCCTCGGTGCAGAGCCGCCTCCTGCGCGTGATCCAGGAAGGAGAGCTGCGCCGTGTGGGGGACTCGCGCTCGCGGCACGTGGACGTGCGCGTGGTCGCCGCCACCCACCGCGACCTCGAGAGCGAGGTCCTGGCGGGACGCTTCCGCGCGGATCTCTTCTACCGGCTGCATGTCCTGGGCCTCGTCGTGCCGCCGCTGCGCGACCGTCTGGAAGACGTTCCGCTCCTCGCGGCGTATTTCCTGGCAAGGCTCAAGCGCCGGGACCGCGTGCCGGTGCGGGGCATTCGTGAGGACGCGCTTCGCGTGCTCACCGGGCACTCCTGGCCGGGGAACATCCGCGAGCTCATGGGCGCGCTCGAGCGAGCCTGCCACTCCCTGGACCGCGACGGCTGGATCACGCGCCGCTCGCTGGGGGAGGGCACGGCGCGCGGCGGCGTAGCAGTGGTGCGCGACCGCGCCGCGGATCTCAAGGGGCGCACGCTCGCCTACGAGGCGGAGCTGATCCGGTGCGCGCTGGCCTCGCACGGCGGGAACAAGGCGCACGCCGCGCGATCGCTGGGGCTCACACGGCAAGGCCTGTGGAAGAAAATGCGGCGCCTGAAGGCGTTGGGCCCCGATTCGCCTTGATTTCGCGCCCCGTATTCCTATACTCGCGCGACGCTTGCGGCTTTGTCCCTCACGTCTGATCAGGAGCGCCCGCCTTGTCTTTGGATTTGACCCGCCTCGGCCTGATCGGGGTGGGAGCCATCGCTCAGGTCAATCACCTGCCGGCCCTCGCGCGGATGAAGGACGTCGAGATCTACGCCGTCTGCGATGACGATCCCGAGAAGTCGCGCGTCGTGGCGGAGCGGTTCCGCGTTCCGCACGCGCTCTCGGATTACGAGAAGCTGCTCCGGCTCAAGGAGCTGGACGCCGTGATCATCTCCACGCCCAACCACCTCCACGCGCCGATGACGCTCGCGGCGCTCGACTACGGGAAGCACGTGCTCTGCGAGAAGCCTCCCGCGCGAAACGCTTCCGAGGCGCAGATGATGGCCGAGGCGGCCAAGCGCGCGGGGAAGACCCTGATGTACGCCATGAACAACCGGTTTCGCGCCGAGGCTCAGGCGCTGCGGCGATTCATCGAGCGCCGGGAGCTGGGCGACATCTTCTACGCGAAGACCGGCTGGCTTCGCTACCGCACCGAGCGGGGCGGCCCCGAGTGGTACACCAACAAGCGGAGCGCCGGGGGCGGGGTGCTCATGGACCTGGGCGTGCAGATGCTCGACCTCTCGCTCTGGCTCCTCGGGAACCCGCAGGTGGCCTCGGTGACGGCGACCAAGTACGTCCGCGATCCGCGGCAGGACGTCGAGGACACACTGGCCGCGATGCTGATCTTGGAGTCCGGCGCCTCGCTGACGCTCGAGGTGAGCTGGGCGCTCCTCCTCGAGAAGAACTTCTCGTACCTGAACCTCTACGGCAAGGAAGGGGCGGCGTTCCTGCATCCCTTCCGGGTCCACAAGGAGATGGGCGGGCGCCTCAAGGACGTGACCCCGTCGCTCGATTCGGTGCGGAACCTCTACAAGCAATCCTACGAGCTGGAGCTGGAGCATTTCCTCCGCTGCATCACGCAGGGAGAGCGCCCCCAGGCGTCCCCCGAGGAAGGCCTGCAAGTCATGCGCGTCATCGACGCCATCTACCAATCCGCAGAGGCGCGCCGCGAGGTCCGCCTCCATTAGCCGTCCTCGCGGGCCGCTCTGGGCGGCCGCGTCCGGGATCTTGCTCAGCCTGTCCTTCCCGAGCGCGGGCCTCATGCCCTTGGTGTTCGTCGCCCTCGTTCCGCTCCTCGTATGGCTCCAACGCGACACGGCGGGCCCCGCGTCCACGGCCCCGCCCGCGGTCCCCTCGCGTGGGTCGGGAGCCGTCCCCTGGCTGGCGGGACTCGTCTTCAACATACTCCTCTTCTGGTGGCTGGTGCGTCTCCCCGCCGCCGCGATGACCCATCCGTGGATCATCGTTCCCGCCCTCCTGGCGCTGGCGCTCTATCTCGGCTTCTTCGTCGCGCTCTTCGGGTGGATCCTCCGCTTCATCCGCCGCCGCGTCGGCTGGTCGCCGCTCGTGGTGGCGCCGGCCGTGTGGGGGGTGACCGAGTGGCTCAAGTCCTCGGGCCCTCTGGGGTGCCCGTGGGGGAACGTGAGCTACGCCCTGGCCGAGCATCCCGCGTGGATCCAGGGCGCCCAGCTCGTCGGGGCGCCCGGGCTGAGCATCTGGATCGTCTCCGTGAACGCGCTCTTCGCGGGCGCCCTCCTCGCGAGGCGCTCGGTCACGCGCGTGGCGCTGGCCCTGCTCGGGGTCGCCCTCGTGGCGGGGCCGGTGCTCTGGGGCGAGAAGCAGATCCGCGCGCACCACCCGGGCGAGACCCTCCGGGTCGCGCTGGTGCAGCCCAACATCTCGAGCGAGGAGAAGTGGGACACGGCGCATCAGGAGAAGAGCATCCGCACGCTGGCGCGGCTCTCGCGCGAGGCCGCCGAGCAGGTGCCGAAGCCGGACCTCTTGGTCTGGCCCGAGACCGCCCTCCCCTTCTACGTCCGGCTGGAGGCGCCCAAGCTGGAGATGCTCTTCGATCTGATCCAGGAGCTGAACGTGCCGCTTATGGTGGGTTATCCCGACGCGACCTTCAGCCTGAGCGGCGGCGTGATCACGCACAACGCGGCGGGGCTGGTGCTCCCCTCACGCATGATCGCGGCTCAGTACGAGAAGATCCATCTCGTGCCCTTCGGGGAGCGGATCCCGTTCCAGGGGCTCCTGCCGTTCCTGGGCAAGATCAACCTCGGGCAGGCGGAGTGGGCGCCGGGCACGAAGCCCGTGATCTTCCCGCTCCGGGGCACTGCGTTCGGGGTGCTCATCTGCTTCGAATCGATCTTCCCGGAGCTGGCGCGCGACTACGGCGTGGACGGGGCGCGCTTTCTGGTGAACATCACGAACGACGAATGGTTCGGCCCCACCGCCGCGCCCCGCCAGCACGCCGACATGGCGATCCTGAGATGCGTGGAGGAGGGCCTGGGCATGGCCCGCTGCGCCAACACCGGGATCTCGATGATCATCGATCCGCTGGGACGCGTGACCCAGCCGAGCCCGCTCTTTCGCGAGGCCCTGCTCTCGGGGGACGTCGAGCTGGGAGGGGCGCCGACGCTCTTCCGGCTCTGGGGGGACTGGCTGACCGGAGTCTCCATCGGCCTCGTGCTCGTGCTGCTCCTGCTCGGCTGGTATCGACCGCTCCGCCGCGCGATCTGAGGCGCGCCGACCCGGATTTGACGTACGCCCCGTCCCCGTGTAAAGTGAGACCTCAGGCGGAGCGGCGAAGGCCGAGTTCCGCCTCCGAAGGCACGGAGGACCGCACCAAGTGCCCGGCTCGCCCAAACCCGGCGACATTCAACCCAACACTCCGAGAAGGCGCGCGCTCCATCCGCTCGCGTGGCTCCTTTCGCTCGCGCTCCTGACCGCCGGGCTCGCCATGACGCATTCCTGGATCGATCTCGCCGCGGCGGCCATCCTCCTCGCCCTCGCGGCCCTGCGGGTCGAGCGGCGGCGCGTGCGGGACGAGATCCCCATCCTTTCGCTCGCGGCCCTCGTGTTCCTGGCCCACGTCGTATCGGCGGGAAGGGGCTATCGCGCGGCGGTCGCCCCGGCCGCGGTCATCGCGTGCCGGCTCCTGGCCCTCCTCTACCTTCTTCGATGGGCGGCACGGTCGGCGCTGGGGCCGATCGCGCGCTGGCTCATGGGGAAGAGACCGCCCGCGCGGCCTCGTGTGCTCCTTCTCCTGGCCGAGAGCGCCCGGCTCACCGCCGGCCTCCTCCCGCTCGCGCTGCGCGAGGCGGAGCAGCACGTCCTGGCCCTGCGGGGACGGGGAATCCGCCCCGGCCGGGGACTCCAGGGGCTCACGCGGTATCTCCTGGCCTGGTTCCTCCCGTTCCTGGGAACGATGCTCCGGATCGGCGACGCCTACGCGGACGCGCTTACCGTGAGGGGTTACGTTCCGGGCCGCGCGCGGCGGAGCGGGCTCGCCCTGGCCTGGGGGTGGAGGGAATGGGGCGCCCTTGCGGGAAGCGCCGGCACCTGCGCGTGGTTCCTCCATGGTTTCTGAGGTCCGCGCGCTCACGGTGCGGCTGGGCATCGAATACGACGGGACCGAGTTTCACGGCTGGCAGGTTCAGGCGCGCGACCGCACGGTGCAGGGCGAGGTGGAGGAGGCGTTCTGGCGGGTGACGGGGCTTCGCGTGCGAATCGCGGGAGCAGGCAGGACCGATTCGGGGTGTCATGCGGCGGGGCAGGTGGCCAGCGCGACCCTGAACACCAGGCTCACGCCGGAGAGGCTCAAGGCCGCGCTGAACGCGCACTTGCCGCGCGACGTGCGGATCCTCGAGGCGGCGGAGGCGGAGCCACGCTTCCACGCGCGGTTCAAGGCCATGCGGCGAGCGTACCGTTACCTGATCGTCTCGCCGCCCACGGCGCTCCTCCGGCATCGGGCGTGGGCCCGGCCCATCCGCGCGGATCTCACGGAGCTCCGCAGGGCGTCGCGGCCGCTCCTGGGGGCGCACGACTTCACATCCTTCTCCAAGCGGGGAGGGGACGACGAGGAGACGGACTGCGCCGTGACCGCGGTTCGGTGGTCCCGGCGCGGGTCGTTGACGCGGTTCGATATCGTGGCGGATCGGTTCCTGTACACTATGGTTCGCCGCATCGTCTCGACCGTGATCCACGCCGCCGAGGATGGCGGCGGAGCGAGGGCGATCCACGCGGCGCTCTCGTCGCGCGATCGCAGGAGCGCTGAGGCCCCCGCGCCCGCGCACGGTCTCTACCTCATGAGGGTCCGCTATCCCCGGCTGGGGTGGCTTCCCAAGGAGCATCTGGATGTCGTCGGCTGAAGCGCCGGTCCCGGGTCCGTCCCGGGGCGGCCCCGGGTCCCGATCGTCGTGGTTCTGGGGCGTTCTGTGCGGGTTCCTTCTCCTGGGCGCCCTGATCCTGGGCGCGTCCTCGTTCACGTCCTCCGGGACGCGGGGCGATCTCACCCCGGCCGCCGCGTCGGCGCAGGACGCGCCGCTGGGTCGCGATCCCACCGCCTCGCGCCGCACGGCGATCGTGGCGGCGGCCCAGCGCGTGGGGCCGTCCGTGGTCACCATCAGCGTGGTCCAGACCCGCGAGGTCCAGACGAGCCCCTTCGCGAGCGAGTTCTTCGAGCCCTTCTTCCGGGACATGCTCCCGTCCTACCGCTATCGCGAGCAGATCCCCAGCATGGGATCGGGCTTCATCATCTCCTCGAAGGGCTATGTCCTGACCAACGAGCACGTGGTGCGCGGCGCGGACAAGATCACGGTCATCCTGGCCGATGGGCGGTCCTTCACCGGGAAGGTGCTCGGATCGCATCCGCAGTACGACGTCGCCATCGTGAAGATCGAGGGGGAGAAGCTCCCGGTCGCGCCGCTCGGGACCTCGAGCGACCTCATGATCGGCGAGTGGGCCATCGCGATCGGAAATCCCTTCGGCTTCCTGCTCAACGACACGCAGCCCACCGTCACGGCGGGCGTGGTCAGCGCGACGCGGCGCGACATCAAGTCGGGGACCGCGGGCGAGGGGATCTACAAGAACATGATCCAGACCGACGCCGCCATCAATCCGGGGAACTCGGGCGGGCCGCTCGTGAACGTGAGCGGCGAGGTGATCGGCGTGAACACGTTCATCTTCACGAAGAGCGGCGGCTCCGAGGGCATCGGGTTCGCCATCCCGATCGACGCGGTGAAGCGCGTGGTGGACGAGATCATCAAGTACGGCCGGGTCCGGAACGTCTGGATCGGGGTCGGGACCTGGGACATCACGCCCTACCTCGCCGAGCGGCTGGGCACCAAGGACCGGAACGGGCTCTACGTGGCGTCGGTCGAGAAGGGGAGCCCGGCGGACAAGGCGGGGGCCAAGGTCGGGGACATCATCCGCAAGGTGAACGGCACCGCCGTGAGCGACGTGAACGAGGCCTACCGCGCGCTCTTCGGAGCGAACGTGGGGGACACCATCACGCTGACGGTCGAGCGGGACGGCAAGATGGCTCCGCTCCGCCTCACGCTCGAGGAGCTCCAGGAGTGAGCCGATGATCGCGCGCTACAGCCGTCCCGAGATGGCGGCCCTCTTCGACGATGCCGCCCGCTACCAGACCTGGCTCACGGTGGAGCTGGCCGTCTGCGCCGCGATGGAGCGCCGCGGCGAGGTGCCCGCGGGCGTGTCCGCCCGGGTGCGCGCCAAGGCGAAGGTGGATCCCAAGCGCGTGGAGGCGCTCGAGGCCACGCTCCGGCACGACGTGATCGCGTTCCTGACCGCCGTGACGGAGTCCGCCGGTGAGGAGGCGCGGCACCTCCACAAGGGAATGACCTCCTCGGATCTCGTGGACACGGCCCTCGCCCTGACGCTGACCCGCGCGGCAGACCTTCTCTCCGCCGAGCTCGCGCGTCTGCGCGAGACCGTCCGCGCCCTGGCGCTCCGCCACAAGGAGACGATCCAGGTGGGCCGCACGCACGGCGTGCACGCCGAGCCGATCACGTTCGGCCTCAAGGTCCTCGTCTGGTACGAGGAGCTGGGGCGAGCCCATGAAAGGCTCCGCCGCGCGCGGGAGGCGGTGGCGGTCGGGAAACTCTCGGGCGCGGTGGGGACCCACGCGCACCTGAGCCCGGACCTGGAGGAGGAGGTCCTGGGCGCCCTCGGGCTTGAGCCCGAGCCCGCGGCCACGCAGGTGGTGCAGCGGGACCGGCACGCGGAGCTCTTGCAGTCCGTGGCGCTCCTGGGCGCCTCGCTGGAGAAGATCGCCCTTCAGATCCGACTCCTGCAGCAGACCGAGGTGCTCGAGGCCGAGGAGCCGTTCCGCGAAGGGCAGAAGGGCTCCTCGGCCATGCCGCACAAGCGCAATCCCGTGAACTGCGAGCGCATCTGCGGCCTCGCGCGGGTTCTGCGCGGCCACGCCCACGCGGCGCTCGAGAACGTGGCGCTCTGGCACGAGCGCGACATCAGCCATTCCAGCGCCGAGCGCGTGATCCTTCCCGACTCCTTCCTGGCCTGCGACTTCATGGTGGCGCAGACGCGCGAGGTGCTGGAGGGACTGAACGTGTATCCGGAGCGCATGCGCCGGAACCTGGATCTGACGCGCGGCCTCATCTATTCCCAGCGCGTCCTCCTGGCCCTGGTCTCGGCGGGCCTGTCGCGCGAGAACGCCTACGCCCTGGTGCAGCGCCACGCCATGGAGGCCTGGAAGGGGGGGCACGATCTCAAGGCCCGCCTCGGCTCGGACCCCGAGGTGTCGCGCGTGATGAGCCCGGAGAAGCTCCTCGCGTGCTTCGATCCATCGCACTTCACGCGTCACGTGAATCTTATCTTCGAACGCGTTTTGGGGGAGCCTGTTGCAGCAAGCCGATAGCGCCGCCCAGCTCACCCTCGGCGAGGCCGACGATCGCGAGCTCCTGGAGATCCTGGCCCGCGAGGGGCTGCGCCTCACGCTCGACGAGGCGCTCCGGATGCTCTCGCTCCTGGGGCGCGATCCCACGCGAGTCGAGGCCACGATCTTCGACACCATGTGGAGCGAGCACTGCTCCTACAAGAGCAGCCGCTGGGTTCTGAAGGAGCACCTTCCCGTGGAGAGCCCGCGCGTCATCCTGGGCCCCGGCGAGGACGCGGGGGTGGTCCGGCTGGGAACGCACGAGGGCGTGGAGTACGCGCTCGTGATCGCGCACGAGAGTCACAACCATCCCTCGCAGGTCGTCCCCACCGAAGGGGCCGCGACCGGGATCGGGGGGATCGTGCGCGATGTGGCCTGCATGGGGGCCGAGGTGATCGGCGTGATGGACGCGCTCCGGTTCGGCGACGCCGGCGGTCCCCGGGCCGCGACGGTGCGCGAGATCGTGCGCGGGGTGGTCGACGGAATCTGGCAGTACGGCGACGCGCTCGGCGTTCCCAATCTGGGGGGAGACGTGTTCTTCTCGCCCCGGTACGACGAGAACTGCCTCGTGAACGTGGTCTCGCTGGGGCTCGTGCGCGCGGACCGCGTGGTGCGGAGCCGCGTGCCGGAAGCGGCGCGCCGCGAGCCCTACGCGCTGATCCTGATCGGCAAGCCCACCGACGAGACCGGGTTCGGGGGCGCCTCGTTCGCCTCGGCGGTGCTGGAGGAGAACGCCGAGGGGCAGCGGGGGCGCGTCCAGGTGCCGGATCCCTTCCTGAAACGGGTCCTTCTCGAGGCGAACCGGGCGGTTCTCGACTGGCTCCACGAACATGAGATTTCGTTCGGGTTCAAGGACCTGGGCGCCGGGGGCATCGCCTGCGCCAGCTCCGAGCTGGCCGCGGCCGGCGGCTTCGGCATGGATGTCGATCTGGACCGCGTTCCCGCGTCGCGCGAGGATCTCCCCCCGGAGGTGCTCGCCTGCTCGGAGACGCAGGAGCGCTTCGCGATGGTGGTTCCCGAGCGCGTCGCGGAGCACGTGCTCGAGATGTACAACGTCACCTACGCGCTTCCCGAGGTCTACCACGGCGCGCGCGCCGCGATCGTTGGACGCGTCCGGACCGACGAGCGTTACCGGATCTTGAAGTCGGGGCAGCCGGTCTGCGATTCGCCCGTGGAGGTGATCACGGCCGGAATCGAGCACCGGAGGCCCGAGCGCCCGCGGCCGGCCGCGAGCGCGGGCGATGGAGCGCCCCTCCCGCCGATCCAGGACCACGAGGAATTCTTCCGGCGCATGACGGCGAGCCCCAACCTGGCTTCCCGCGAGCCGATCTTCCGCTACTACGACACCGAGGTGCAGGGCCGGATGGTGATCCGCGCCGGGGAGGCGGACGCTTCGGTCCTGGCCCCCGTGCCCGGGGCCAAGCTCGGCGCCGCGATCACGGTGGACGGCAACCCCTGGTGGGTCGCGGCCGATCCCTACTGGGGCACGGCGCACGTGGTCTGCGAGGCGCTCCGCAATCTGGTCTGCGTGGGGGCGGAGCCCGTGGCGCTCACCGACTGCCTCAACTTCGGAAATCCGGAGGATCCGGAGGTCTTCGCGGATTTCGTCCGGAGCGTGCGCGGGCTGGGGGACGCCGCCCGGGCGCTCGGCCGCGAGGGGCCCGCGGGTCCGCCCGTCGCCATCGTGTCCGGGAATGTCTCCTTCTACAATGAAGGCTCCTCGGGCCGCTCGATCGAGCCCTCGCCCATCGTGGCCGGCCTCGGCATCCTCGAGGACTGGAGCCTCGCGACCACCAGCGCCATCAAGCGCGCGGGCAGCGTCCTCGTCCTGAGCGGGCCGCGGCAGGACCGCCTCGGGGCCTCGCAGCTCCGTTACCAGCTCCAGAACCGGACGGACGGTCCCCTTCCCGAGCTGGATTTCGAACGGGAGCGCCGCCGCATCTATGCCGCGCTGGAGGCGGTCCGGGGAGGGCTCGCCCTGGCGTGCCACGACATCTCCGAGGGAGGGCTCGCCATCGCGGCGCTCGAGATGGCCCTCGGCGGATACGAATCCCAGGGCCTCGGGCTCCAGATCCCGATCTCCGGCCTCGGCGACGCTTCGTCCGAATCCCGGCTCTACTCGGAGGCGCCGGGATTCCTCTTCGAGGTGGCGAAGGACCGGCTCACGGAGTTTCTCGACCTCTTCGAGCGCTGGGGCGTGGACGCCACGATGACCGGGCGCACCCTGGCCGAGCCTCGGTTTCGAATCCTGGACGGGGGGCACACGATGGTGGACATGAGTCTGGACGACTTGCAGCGCCTCCGCGGCGACGCGCTCAAGGCGATCGTGGAGTGAGCATGGGGCGCGTGGCGGTGGTGCAGATTCCCGGGGTGAATTGCGAGTACGAGACCACGCGCGCGCTCGAGGCCGTGGGGCTCATGGCCCGCATCGTCCGATGGAACGAGCCCGCCTCGGTCTGGAGCGAGTTCGACGCATACGTCATTCCAGGCGGCTTCGCATTTCAAGACAGGATCCGCGCGGGGGCGATCGCGGCGAAGCTGCCCGCCGTGGATCGAATCGCCGCGGAGGCCGAATCGGGAAAGCCGGTGCTGGGGATCTGCAACGGCGCCCAGGTCCTCGTGGAAGCGGGCCTCGTGCCCGGGTTCGAGCACGGCCGCGTGGAGATGGCGCTCGCGCCGAACGCGGCGCCCCGGCGCGCGGGGTATCTCTGCCGGTGGGTCTGGCTCAGGACCGCGGTGGGACCGGGCCGCTCCTGGTACGCGTCCTCGATCCCGGACGGCGAGGTGATTCCGATGCCGATCGCGCACGGGGAGGGGCGGTTCCTGACGGCGGACCCCGAGGTGCTCCGGCGCATCCAAGAAGAAGGGTTGGCGCTGTTCCGCTACGTATCGCCCTCCGGCGGGCCCGCGGAGGGCTATCCCCACGATCCGAACGGCGCGATGCTGGGGGCCGCGGGAATCACGAACCGCGCGGGAAACATCCTGGCCTTCATGCCTCATCCCGAGCGGGCGTCCTGGCTCCGGCAGGTGCCGCTCGAGATGAAGCACGCCTGGGGCGAGAAGCGCCGCGCCGCGGTCGGCCGGTGGGATGCGCTCGAGGGACCCGGGCCGGGGAGACTCCTCTTCGAGTCGCTGGCGAGGAAGCTCGGGGCCGGTCAGCCTCGCGAGGTCGGATCGTGAGCGCGATCCTGCTCGTCCGGCTCAAGATCACGGATCTCTCGGCCTGGACGGCGCTCGAGACGGGACGGCGGCTCCTGGATCCGGGGTACACGCTCACGCGCCTCGCGCGGGAGCAGCTCTTGATGTTCGAGCCGGAGCCTGACGTACGGACCGACTCGTTCGAGCGGAGCCTGGGAGAAGCCGTGCGGCACTCCAATTTCTTCGTGAACCCCAACAAGGAGACATTCCGATTGCTGACGGCCGCGGAGCGCGGCGAGACCTGGTCTCCTCCCGAGGGCGCGTGGGGCGTTCTGACGCGGCCTCGCGAGGACACCCGGGACGAGCGGCTTCGCGAGAGCCTCCAGCGCGAGCACCCGATGCCGGGTCTCCGCGCGATCCGCCGGGCGCGCGTGTGGTGGCTCGGGACGCGCGGGCCCGACGGAGGTACCGCGATTCCCTACTTCAGCGCCGCCCTGGGGGATCTTCGCGGCCCGAGGCACGGCCTTCTCGTGAACCCGCACGCCGAGGCGTCGATGATCCTGCCCGGCGCCGTTCCGTGGACCCGCGTGGAGCGATTCCTGACCGAACCCTTGCCCGCGCTTACCGGCGCGGCATGAACGGAGCCCTCTCTTGATCGAGCGAACGAACTCCACGAACGGGTCGCCCTCGCGGAGCGAGGACCGCCTCCGGGAGGAATGTGGCGTGTTCGGCATCTGGGGCGCGGAGAACGCGGCCCGGCTCACCTACGCGGGGCTCTACGCCCTGCAGCACCGCGGGCAGGAGAGCGCCGGCATCGTGGCGACCGACGGGGTGGAATTCCGCCACCACAAAGGAGTGGGGCTGGTCTCGGACGTCTTCGCGGGGAACGTGCTGGACTCGCTTCCCGGCTCGATCGCGATCGGGCACAACCGCTACTCCACCCAGGGGAGCACCCTGCACCGGAACGCGCAGCCCCTGGTGGTGGATTTCCGGGAGGGGATGCTCGCGCTGGGGCACAACGGTAATCTGGTGAACGCGCTGGCGCTGCGGAACGAGCTGGAGGCGCAGGGCTCCATCTTCCAGACCACCAGCGACACCGAGGTCATCCTGCACCTGATCGCGCGCTCCAAGGCGACCGAGATCGAGCGCATGATCCCGGAGGCGCTCGCGCGCTGCCAGGGCGCGTATACGCTGGTGATCCTGGCCGGCGACAAGCTGATCGGGCTCCGGGATCCCCGGGGATTTCGCCCCCTCTGCCTGGGCCGGCGCGGGGAGGCCCACGTGCTCGCGAGCGAGACCTGCGCTCTGGACATGGTCGGCGCGGAGTTCGTGCGCGAGATCGCCGCGGGCGAGATGGTGGTGATCGACGGGTCCGGGGTGAAGTCCTACACGCCGCTCTCGCCGAAGCCCGCCCGCGCGTGCGTCTTCGAGCTGATCTATTTCTCCCGCCCCGACAGCGAGGTGTTCGGCGAGAGCGTGGATCAGGTCCGCCGCCGCCTCGGGCGGACCCTCGCGGCCGAGCACCCGGCCGAGGCCGACATCGTGATCTCGGTGCCGGATTCCAGCAACTCGGCCGCGCTCGGCTACTCGGAGGCCTCGGGGATCCCCTTCGAGCTGGGGCTCATCCGGAATCACTACGTGGGGCGCACCTTCATCGCGCCCCAGCAGATGAAGCGCGATTTCGGCGTCAATCTCAAGTTCAACCCGGTCCGGCGCATCCTGGAAGGGAAGAGCGTGGTGGTCGTGGACGACTCGATCGTTCGCGGCACGACCAGCCGGAGCCTCGTCGCCATGCTCCGCGCCGCGGGAGCCCGTGAGATCCATCTCCGCGTCTCGAGCCCGCCCATCGGGTGGTCCTGCTATTACGGAATCGACACGCCCAACCGTAAGGAGTTGATCGCTTCCTCCCACACGGTCGAGGAGATCCGCCGTTACCTCCACGTGGACTCGCTGGGATACCTCTCGATGGAGGGGCTCAAGGCCTGCGTCGCCCGGCCCGAGGATCATTGCTACGCGTGCTTCGACGGGCACTACTCCGAGTGGTACGGAGAGCCCCTGGACAAGCTGGCCATGGAGCGCCCCTCGGGCCGCGTCGAGGGCCGCCGCTAGACCTCGCCTCTCTCAAGTTCATCTCCGGGAATGCCGATCCATGCCCCGTGCCGTAGTGCGTCCACCCGGGGAGCCGCTGTGTCCGAGACCGTCTCGCGGAAGAAGCTGGGTGAGTACCTGCTGGAGGCCGGGCTCATCACCGACCAGCAGCTGAAGGAGGCGCTGCGGCGTCAGCGGCAGACCAAGGAGCCGCTGGGGCACATCCTCGCCCGCCAGGGCATGGTCAGCGAGGGGGACATCTGCCGCGTGCTGCACCAGCAGCTGGGCCTCCCCATCGTCGATCTGGAGAGCGTCGCCATCGACGAGCAGGTCATCGCCCTCGTGCGCGAAGACCTCGCCAAGAAGTACACCGCGATCCCCATCGAGCTGGAAAACCGGAGCACGCTCCGCGTGGCGCTGGCGGATCCCCTGAACGCGCAGGCCCTGGAGGACATCAAGTTCCAGTCCGGCTACTTCGTGCGCCCCGTCCTGGCGCCTCCCTCCGAGATCTCCGAGGCGATCGCGAAGTACTACCATATCGACGCCTCCGTCGTGGAGATCCTCGAGAACATCATCAAGAACGATCCGATCCAGGAGATCCGGGAGATCATCCCGACCGAGGGGGACGAGAACCTGGACGAGCTGATGAAGATCAGCGCGGGCCCTCCGATCGTCCGGCTCGCCAACTGGGTGATCACCCGCGCGGTGGAGATGCGGGCCAGCGACATCCACGTGGAGCCGCAGGACAAGTGGGTGGGCGTGCGCTGTCGCGTGGACGGCCTGCTGCAGGACCTGGAGCGCCTCCCCAAGTGGACCCAGGGCGCGCTCGTCTCCCGCATCAAGATCCTCGCCACGCTGGACATCGCCGAAAAAAGGCTTCCCCAGGACGGCAGCTTCCGCGTCGAGATCGACAGCAGGCGCATCGACCTGCGCGTCTCGACCCTGCCCACGGCGCACGGCGAGAAGATCGTGATCCGCATCGTGGACCAGGAGCGCTCGGCGCTCCATCTGGACTCCCTCGGGCTCTCCGAGTCCGCGCTGACCCGGACCCGCGCCTACGGGCAGCGGCCCCAGGGCATCGTGGCCGTGACGGGGCCCACCGGGAGCGGCAAGAGCACGCTTCTCTATTCGCTCCTCCAGCACATCCACAGCGTGACCAAGAACATCCTCACGGTCGAGGATCCGATCGAGTACCAGATCGCGGGGATCAACCAGGTTCAGGTGGACGAGAAGAGCAAGAAGACCTTCGCGGCGATCCTGCGCGCCATGCTGCGGCAGGATCCCGACGTCATGATGATCGGCGAGATCCGGGATCTGGAGACCGCGCAGATCGCGTTCCGGGCCTCGATCACCGGGCACCTCGTGCTCTCCACCGTGCACACCAACGACGCCGCCTCCGCGGTGACCCGTCTCGTGGATCTGGGGCTCCAGCCCTACATGGTGGCCTCGAGCCTGATCAGCGTGATCTCCATGCGGCTCGTCCGGGTCCTGTGCCCCAAATGCAAGGACCAGTACGCTCCCGTCGGGGACGAGCTCCGAATCCTGGGATTGACGGCCCGCGAGGCGCAGGGGGTCGGGCTCTTCCGGCCGGTCGGGTGCGAGTACTGCAACCAGACCGGCTATCGCGGCCGCACCGGGATCTTCGAGATTCTGGAACTGGACGATCCGCTCCGGCGGCTCATCGCGGCGGGCGCCGCGGAGTCGATGATTCGCGCCGCGGCGGTGGAGAACGGCATGACCCCCATCGGGGAAGACGGCCTGATGAAGGTCATGGCCGGCGAGACCAGCCTCGAGGAGCTGCGCCGGGTGATCTTCTATGAAGAGGAAGCGGCGCGTCTCTGCCCCTCCTGCCGCCAGCCCGCGGCGGCCGAGTACCACTTCTGCCCGCACTGCGGCCACACCATCGCCGCCGCGTGTCTCAAGTGCGAGCGCCGCGTCGACGCCGCGTGGGCGTTCTGCCCGGGCTGCGGCACGCGCCGCACGCCGAGCTTGATCCCGGACGTGCCGCCCGAGCCCTTGATTCCGGCCGCCGCCGAGCCGCCGCGAACCACCGTCCGGGGACGCCGCTAGGACGACGCCTCGCGGCGCCGCACTTGACCTCGTTCTCCCCGCTTCTCTAGAATCCCCCGCGGTCCGCCCCGATCCCATCTCCCGCCGCGTGCGGCGGGAACCTCCCCATCGCCCGGAGACTCGTGTCCGTTCAAGATTCGCGCCGCGAAAAGCTTGACGCGCTGATCCAGCACGGCATCGAGCCCTACGCGTACCGCTTCGACGTCACCCACGGCTCCGCCGCGATCCAGGAGCGTCACAAGGAGCTGGAGCCATCGGGGGAGCGTGTCCGCTACGCGGGACGCCTCATGACCAAGCGGGGGCACGGCAAGGCGGCGTTCGCCCACGTGAAGGATGCCCTGGGCCTTCAACAGGTGTATTTCCGCGAGGACGTCCTGGGCGCCGAGCCCTTCGCGCGCGCGATGGATCTGGACCTGGGAGACTGGATCGGGGTGGAGGGGACGGTCTTCGTCACGAAGACGGGCGAGATCACGATCCGGGCCGAGCGGGTGGACCTCCTGGCCAAATCGCTCCGCCCGCTCCCCGAGAAATGGCACGGCCTGACCGACGTCGAGATCCGCTACCGTCAGCGGTACACCGACCTGATCGTGAACGACGACGTGCGCCGGGTGTTCCGCGAGCGGGCCGCGATCATCCGCGCGCTGCGGGCGTTCCTCGACGCGCGCGGGTTCCTCGAGGTCGAGACGCCGGTGCTGCAGCCGGTGTACGGCGGCGCCTCGGCGCGGCCGTTCGTGACGCACCATCACGCCCTGGACATGAACCTCTATCTCAGGATCGCGGACGAGCTCTATCTGAAGCGCCTCATCGTGGGCGGGCTGGAGCGGGTCTACGAGATCTCGAAGGATTTCCGGAACGAGGGCATGGACCGCACCCACAGCCCCGAATTCACGATGCTCGAGTTCTACCAGGCGTTCGCGGATTACGAGGAGACGCTCCGGACGACGCAGGCCCTGTTCCTCCACGTCGTCGCGACCGTGCGTCGGGAGGAGCCGGTCGTCTGGGAGGGGAAGCCCATCGACTTCACGCTCCCGTGGCGCCGGCTCACGATCGCGGAGGCGGCGGCGGAGGGACTGGGGGTGCGCGAGCTCCCGCGCGAGGAGCGCGGTCTCCGCGAGGCGGCGGGACGCGCGGGCGTTCCCCTGGACCCCGGCTTTGGATATGGACGCATCCTGGACGAGATCGTCTCGGTGAAGATTCAGCCCGGGCTCTGGAATCCGACGTTCCTCGTCGACTACCCGCGCGAGAGCTCGCCCCTGGCGAAGGTGAAACGCGGGAATCCCGACGTGGTGGAGCGTTTCGAGCTCGTCATCGCGGGGATGGAGACGGCGAATTCCTTCTCGGAGCAGAACGACCCCGAGGAGCAGCGGCGCGCCTTCGAGCAGCAGGCGGGTCTCCGCGAGCGCGGGGACGACGAGGCGCAGGTGCTGGACTCCGACTACCTGCGCGCGCTCGAGATGGGCATGCCGCCGACCGGCGGGGTCGGGGTCGGCGTCGACCGACTGGTCATGCTGATCACAGGCGCCCCGTCCATCCGGGACGTGGTCCTCTTCCCGCACATGCGACCCGAGGAGCCTCATGACGAGGCCTAGCCTCGCGGCCGCGCGCGGCTGAGAGGGCCAATGGGCTTCGTCTGGATCATCGCCTCGCGTTACCTGCGCTCCAAGCGCCGGCTGAGCTTCATCACGCTCGTCAGCCTCCTCGCCTCCGGCGGGGTCTTCGTCGGCGTCGCCGCCCTCACCATCGTCCTTTCGGTGATGAACGGCTTCGAGGACCAGGTGCAGCGCCGGATCGCGGGAACGAACGCGCACGTGGCGGTGCTCTCCGCGGACGAGCGTCCGGTCGTCCCCAGCGATTCCCTACTGGCCACGGTCCGGGGCGCGGCCCCGGACGCCGCGGTGGCGGCCTTCGTCTACGGGAAGGTGATGGTGGCCTCGCGGAGCAGCGTGGACGGGATGGTGCTCAAGGGAATCGATCCCGCCGGGGAATCCCGCGTCACCGACATCATGGCGCACCTCACCCCCGCGGGGCACCCGCTGGACGGCGGGGACCTGCCCGGAATCGGGCTCGGGGAGGAGCTCTCGGTGCGGCTCCGCGTCTCGGTCGGCGACGTCATCCTCATCAGCCTCCCCTCGGAGGACCCGGGAGGATTCCTGGGCGCCCCGCCGCGGGTGAAGCGGCTCCGGGTCAGCTCGATCTTCCGCTCGGGCCTCTACGAGTACGACTCCTCCTTCGGGATCGTGCGCATGGAGACCGCGGCCGACTTCTTCTCGGTGCGCGGGGGCGTCACGGGCTACGAGCTTCGCATCCCGGACATGTTCCGGGCGCGCGAGACGTCGCAGGCGCTGGAGCGGGCGCTGGGCTCGGCCTACCGGGTGACCAACTGGATCGATCTCAACCGGAATCTCTTCGCGTGGATGAAAATCGAGAAGGCGGTGATGTTCACGATCCTCATTCTCATCGTGCTCGTGGCGACCGTGAACATCGTCTCGAGCCTCGTGATGCTGGTGCTGGAGAAGCGCCGGGACATCGGGGTTCTACGGACGATGGGAGTCACGCCCCGAGGAATCATGCGTATCTTCCTCTTGCAAGGAACGCTTGTCGGGCTCATCGGGACCACGCTCGGGATCCTCGTCGGATGGAGCGTCTCCTACGTCCTCGGCCGGTACAAGCTCCTTCACCTTCCCGGCGAGATCTATTTCATCGACACGCTGCCCGTCAAGATGGAGTGGACCGACTTCGCGCTGGTTGCCGTCGCGGCGACCGCGCTTTGCTTCGTCGCGAGCCTGTACCCGGCCTGGCGGGCCGCCAGGCTTGCCCCGGTGGAATCCATCCGGTATGAATGACGCGGCGTCCCGCTCGCCCGCGCTCCTGGCGCGGGGCTTGGCGAAGACTTATCATGACGCGGCGGCGCCGATCGAAGTGCTGAAAGACGTGGACCTCTCCGTGGACCCCGGGGAAGTGGTGGCGGTGGTGGGGGCTTCCGGGTCCGGCAAATCCACCCTCCTTCATCTGCTGGGCGGGCTCGACCGGCCGACGGCCGGGACCGTGAGCGTCGGCGGCGAGGACTTAGGCGCGCTGGACGAGGCGGGGCGTTCCCGCCTGCGCGCCCGATCGGTGGGGTTCGTGTTCCAGTTCCACCAGCTCCTGCCCGAGTTCACGGCCCTGGAAAATGTCATGATGCCGGGCTGGGTGGCGGGCAGCTCCCGGGCCACCGCCCGGGCCCGCGCGGAGAGCCTGCTCGAGGACCTGGGCCTGATGGGGCGGGCCGAGCACAAGCCGGGGGAGCTTTCGGGCGGGGAGCAGCAGCGGGTGGCCGTGGCTCGCGCCTTGCATATGAGGCCTGCGGTCCTTCTGGCGGACGAACCGACGGGAAATCTGGACAGACGCGCCTCGGCGACTCTGCTGGAAATATTCGAGAGATATCGGTCCAGGGAGCGGCAAGCCATTGTAATTGCGACACATAATCCTGATGTCGCACAAGCTGCCGGCCGCGTCGTCACCCTGGAGGACGGCCATCTCCGGCCGATTAGAATTGAGTCGGGTCGCATCTAATTAGTCGGGAGCCATCGGCCAACCGGAAGGAACGTCCATGCAGTGTCAAATTTGCGGAAAACGACCGGCGGTCGTCCACTTCACCGAGATCGTCAACAACAAGAAGTCGGAGTACCACGTCTGCGAGAAGTGCGCGGAGGAGAAGGGCTACCACGTGCCGCTCGTGAAGACGAAGTTCTCGGTCGGGGACCTTCTGGCCGGCATGGTGGAGCAGCCCGGATCCGCGGAGGAGGCCCGCGTCGGCCGGGTCCAGTGCCCCAAGTGCGGCCTGGTGTATTCCAACTTCAAGGAGACCGGCCGGCTCGGGTGCTCGGAGTGCTATCCGACGTTCCGCAGCCAGCTCCGTCCGCTTCTGCGCCGGGTGCACGGCAGCACCAAGCACGTGGGGAAGACCCCCGTGCGGGATGCCGCGCGCGTGGCCCTGAGGCGGGAAGTGCAGCGGCTCCACGAGGAGCTCCAGAAGGCGGTGGAGAAGGAAGACTTCGAATCGGCCGCGGATTTGAGGGATCGAATCAAGAAGATGGAAGCGAACGACGTTCGCGCGGTGGGAGGGGGAGCGGCGTGAAGCTATCGGGACTCAGCAGCTCGCTTGGCCGTTGGCTCGACGGCTCCGGACCCGCGTCCGACGTCGTCCTGAGCACCCGGGTCCGCCTGGCCCGCAATCTATCGGGCGTGCCGTTCACGCATCGCGCGCGGGAAGAGCAGCTGGTGATGGTCTACTCGAGCATCCTCTCCGCGGTGCGGAAGACCCCGGCCCTCACGCAATCGCTCGCGCTCGAGATGCGCGAGCTCACGCCTCTGGACCGGCAGTTTCTCGTCGAGCGCCATCTCATCAGCAACGACCTGGCGGACAACGGCAAGCTGCGCGGCCTTCTGGTTCTTCCGGACGAGAGCATCTCGGCGATGGTGAACGAAGAGGACCATCTGAGGCTCCAGGCGCTGGCTTCGGGCTTCCAGCTTCGGTCGGCGTGGGAGTCGGTGAACGCCATCGATGATGAATTGGCCCAGGACCTGGACTATGCTTTCAGCGACGAGCTGGGCTATCTGACCGCGTGCCCGACGAACGTGGGCACGGGCATGAGGGCCTCGGTGCTCATCCACCTGCCGTCGCTCGTGCTCACGAAGCAGATCGGGCGCGTTCTCCAGGGCATCACCCAGGTCGGTCTCGCGGTGCGCGGGTTCTACGGAGAGGGGTCCCAGATCATGGGAAACTTCTTTCAGATCTCGAACCAGACGACGCTGGGGCAGAACGAGCGCGAAACCATCGACAGCCTCGAGCGCGTCACGAAGCAGATCATCGATTCGGAACAGCGGGCGCGCGACGAGCTTCTCAAAGATGCGCGGGTCCAGATCGAGGACAAGATCTGGCGCGCGTACGGGACGCTGCGCCACAGCCGGGTGATCTCCTCGCAGGAGGTGGTCAATCTCTCCTCGGCGGTGCGTTTTGGGGTGGCGCTCCGGATCGAGGGGCTCGCCAGCGTGCAGACGCTGAACGAGCTCCTGGTGCGGTCGCAGCCGGCGCATTTGCAGGTCAAGGCGGGGAAGGAGCTCGAGGCGCGCGAGCGGAACATCATGAGAGCGGAATATATTCGGAGGCTCCTCGGTGAGGGGGGCTCCGTTCCGGTCACGAGCAATTAGGGGGGAGGTCTCGATCCATGCATGACAAGTTCACGGAACGCGTGCGGAAGGTGATGTACCTCGCGCGGGAAGAAGCCGCGCGGCTCCAGCACGACTACATCGGCACCGAGCACCTGCTCCTCGGCGTGATCCGCGAGGGCGAAGGGATCGCGGCCACCGTGCTGAACAACCTGGGACTGGACCTGGACGCCATCCGCCAGGCGGTCGAGAGCATGGTTTCCTCGACCGGGGGCACGCTCACGATCGGGGAGATTCCCTTCACGCCCCGGGCGAAGCGGGTGTTGGAGCTGAGCGTCGACGAGGCGCGCCAGCTGGGCCACAACTACGTCGGCACCGAGCACCTGCTTCTGGGGCTCATCCGCGAGGGCGAAGGCGTCGCCGCGCGCGTGCTGCTGGAGCTGGGGGTGGATCGGAAGAAGGTCCGCGAGGAGACCCTCAAGCTTCTCGGGGGGACGCCGTCCGTGTCCCAGCCGGAGCGCGAGGGGAAGGTCGAGACGCCCGCCTTGAACCAGTTCGGGCGCGACCTCACCCTGCTCGCCCGCGAAGGGAAGCTGGATCCGATCATCGGGCGCGAGCCCGAGATCGACCGGGTCATCCAGGTCCTCTCGCGGCGCAAGAAGAACAATCCGATCCTGATCGGCGAGCCCGGCGTCGGCAAGACCGCCATCGCGGAGGGTCTGGCCGAGCGCATCGTGGAGAACAAGGTTCCGGAGACGCTCAAGGACAAGCGCATCGTGACCCTGGATCTCGCCGCCGTCGTGGCCGGGACCAAGTACCGCGGTCAGTTCGAGGAGCGCCTCAAGGCGGTCATGAACGAGATCCGCGAGTCCAAGGACACCATCATCTTCATCGACGAGCTGCACACGATCGTCGGAGCGGGCGGCGCGGAGGGGGCCATCGATGCCTCCAACATGCTGAAGCCGGCTCTGGCGCGCGGTGAGCTCCAGTGCATCGGGGCGACCACGCTCGACGAGTTCCGCAAATACATCGAGAAGGATGGCGCCCTGGAGCGGCGGTTCCAGCCGATCATGGTGGACCCGCCCACGGTGGACCAGACCATCCAGATCATCCGGGGGCTGCGCGACAAGTACGAGGCGCATCACGGGGCGAAGTATTCGGACGACTCCATCGTCCAGGCCGTCAAGCTGGCGGACCGCTACATCAACGACCGGTTCCTCCCCGACAAGGCGATCGACGTGATCGACGAGGCGGGCGCCTCCG
>Ga0137398_10000036_pt1 | contig 35024 bp, 27 predicted proteins | sample czorhiz216metaG_FD_106659 | JGI IMG/M metagenome (GOLD analysis project Ga0137398, IMG submission 106659) | Vadose zone soil microbial communities from Angelo Coast Range Reserve, California, USA - czorhiz2.16 metaG | ecosystem: Environmental > Terrestrial > Soil > Vadose zone | place: USA...
ACGGAAACATCCGTCCTCTCCGAGATCGGATTGGGCGCGACCGAGACGACGAGCGGGAGCACGCGCGGCGGGGAGCGCTCCCCTGCCACCGCGACGATGGTGGCCTGGCCCGGCCGGAGCAACAGCGCCCTCGACCCATCCGACACCATGAGATCGGGAACGGGGCCCGAGGTTCCCAAGAACGCCAGCGAGGTCGTGGACGCGCTCGGCGTCCATTGCCACGCCACCTCGAGCGCGCGCCCTTCGGTCCAGAGCTGCCCGCGCGAGAGCGTGACCGGCGCCGTGTAGGGAGCCCCGGCCGTGGGCGCGATCTGGTCCAGCTCGGACCCGCTCGGCGAGCGCATCAGCGCCACGCCTCCCGTGCCAAGCGCCGCCGCGAGGGTTCCCGTCCATGTTCCCGCAAGCCCGATCGCGGGGGCCGAGGTCTGCTGCGCCAGCATCAGCGAGGGCGCTCCCCCCAGCGGCGCGCGCACGATCTGCGCACCCCCCGCCGACGCCGCGACCGCGAGGTACACGCTGTCGCGCGTGTTCGAGATCCAGCAGGCATCGCGCGCATAGGGCGTCCCCCAGGCCGAGGAGAGGGCGACGGAGCCCAGCGAGGTGAACGTGATGGTCGCGGGCGCGCCCCCGCCCGCGGAGAGGTGGTAGAGCGAGACGCCCGACGGGCCGTCCGCGACGGCGAGGTCGGGGGCGCCTGTCCCAGGGCGGCGCAGCTCGAGGTCCAGCGCGCTCCCCGCGGTGGGAAGCGTCCCCGCCGCGTACGGCACGCCGCCCAGCGAATCGAACGCGGCCGTCACATCGATGGCGACGACGCCGGCGCCGGTGCCGGCCGTCACGAGCGCCGGGTTGTAATCCACGGCGACCGGAACGGATCCGGTGTCCGCGTCGGCGACCAGAGCCACGATCCGGCCGCTCGGCGCGCGAAACCACGTCACGTCGGTCGCGAATCCCGGCGTGGGAATGGTGCGCAGGATCCGGTCGTCGATCCCGTTCATGTCCTGATCGAAGAAATCGGACCACGTGCCGAAGGGCGGGTCCAGGAGGGCGCGCAGATCCAGGAGCATGAGACCCGCGCGTCCCGCCGCCAGGAGCCCGAGATCGAGCGTGTCGCCGGACGGACCGACGAATCCCGGAATCACCGCGATGGACGCCGCGAAGGATGGGATCCGCACCTGTCCCACCAGCCGGTCGTCCGCGCCGTTGCCGTCCATGTCGACCGGCCCGATCCGCGCCAGCTGGGACCCGCCGCTCAGGACCCGAACCCCATCGAGCCCCGCCGGCAGGACCCAGAGATTCCGAGATGGAAGCTCCACGGGCCCGTCGCGGCCGGCGGCGGGCTCTTCGATGGCAGTCAACCCGACAGGAAAGAGCGCGGCCGGGAGGGATTCGGGAAGCGCCACGGACACCAGCGCGTAGCCCAGCGCGGTCGAGATTCCCTCGTTGCTCGTGATGCTGCATTGCACCGCGTTCGCGTTCCCCGCATAGGCGCTTCCCGCGATCGTGGTGGGCTCGGACAGCGTGAGGGTGGCCCCTCCGGGCAGATTCACGTCGGTCGGGAGCGCGCTCCCATGGAAGAGCGCGCCGTCATTGTTGGGATCGGGATCGAGGCGGCCGTCGGTCACCACCAGCGACTCGGCGGTTCCCAGCAGGCTGTGGACCTGGAAGGAAACCGATCCGACGGTGTTCGCGGGTGCCGACCAGGTCGAGGGGCTGGGCCACACCTCAGGCCTGCCGCCGCTCGCGGAGAAGAACGCGGTGGAGGCCTTCATGACGTGTCCCCCGCCGATCTGGTTCGTGATTTCCAGGGAGAGCGACGCGGCGCCGATCGCGGCCGGAGGGACCGTGATGGAGATGGTCACGCGCCGCACGCTGTCCGCCGGCACCGAGATCGAGCCACCGGAGGGCGTGACGCCGAGCGTGAAGGCGCCTCCCACCGATGCCACCCAGTTCAGGCTCGCGGGGACGCCGTTGGCGCGGACGGTCAGCTCGATCGAGTGCGTCGATCCGGGCCCGAACGTGGCGCTGGGGAGGAGGGCCGTGACCGAGGGAGGCGGAATCCATCCGGTCGCGGCCCGGGCGGGAATGCCCCACGCGGTGCCGGCCAGGAGAAGCAGGGCGAGCTGCAGTGCAAGATGTCTCGGTCGTGCTCCCATGTTCCTCGGAGGAAACGAAGCGGGGGCCGGTCGCATTTCCCCGGCCCCCGACATCGCTTGAATTCGAATCCAGGCCGACTACTTGAGAATCGTGATGCCCACCTTCTCGGAGAAGGTTCCGGCATTGATCCGGGCGTAATAGTGCCCCGACGCAACGCCCCGTCCCGAGTCATCCGTGCCGTTCCACACCGCGACGTGCGGGCCGGCCACCTGCTGCTCGTCCACGAGCTTCCGGACCAGACGTCCGTTCACGTCGTAGATGCTGAGCTTCACGCCGTAGCTGGACCCGCCGCTCGACGGCAGCGCGTACACCAGCTTGGCCTGCGGGTTCGCCGGGTTCGGTCCGGAGTTCTTGAACGCGAATCCGTCCCCACCGACGATGGTCCCGATCCGGCCGGCCAGCGAAGCGGAGGCCGGGATGATGCTCGCGTTCAGGTTGTAGCCCCGCGGCACCCGAACTTGAGGCACTCCGCCGGGATTGAGCAGCGATCCCGAGAAGTCGGTGACCAGGATGAAGAACTTCCGCGCGGCGTGGCTGTGCGAATTGCCGCCGGAAGGTGGAACCGTGAACGAAATCTTCGGATTCAGGTTGCCGTTCGAATCGTCGTCGAACGCCAGAACATCGCCGTTCGAGTCGAGGAGGAACATGACCAGATCCGTGTTGTTGTTTCCGTCCTGTCCGGTCGCCACGGCGTTGGCCTGGATGACGTCGCCGGGGCTCGCGTTGACGAGGTAGTTGTCCTGGTCGCCCGCGGGCGAATAGGTCTCGGGACGGTTCACCGCCGGGAGCGGAAGCGTCTTCGCCTCGGTGGCGTTCGCCTTGCCATTCGGCTCGTCCGCGTCCTCGTTGAAACCGGTCAACGTGGTGTTGGAGGTCAGGCTCTTGTGCCCGGCCTTGTCCACCGCCTGCGCGAACCAGAACTGAGCGCCTGCGGGGAAGGCCGGTACGGTGTCGGTCCGCACGGAGAACCTGCCCGAGCCCGCGCCGGCGCTCGCGAACGTCGAGAGCACTCCCGTGGGCAGCCGATACACGAGATTCGAGTGATCGAGGGAATTCCCCGCCATCGGGAACCCATCCAGCCTTGTATTCGGCGGGTTGGAGAACGTGAAGTCGAGCTTCGTCGAGGACCGGTTGGCCCCCAGGTTCGCGATCGGAACGATCGGAGTCTGATCGGCGGAGGGAAGCACGCAGGTCATGCTGACCGCGATGTTCCGATCGATCAGGGTGCCGCCCGTGCCCGCCGTGCTGATGCTGTAGTCGTTCGCGAAGAGTCCTTGCTCCAGCTGCGTGAAGTCCATGCGGAGGAAGGGGAAATTCGCCGGGAATCCCGGCAGGGCGGTCTGCGACGGGAACTGAATCGCCCAGAAGAGGACCTTGTCGGGATCGTTGATCGTGAGGTTGACCGGGATCTCGTTGTTCCCGTTCGGGCTGCCGACGAAGGGTGCGATCGAGAAGAGAGGCGCCCCGAGGTTCGGGAGTCCCGTTGCCGTGTTCAGCTCGCACAGCGATACGCTCGGGAACGTCGCCGGAAGCGGCGGTAGCCCGATCTGCGCGTTGAACGTGAACGAGGGGAACGTGACCTTGCTGATGGTGTACGGAGGCGCGAACGGCGGATCGAACCGGTGCGCTAGGTAACCCGTGTTCCGGAAGGTCACGAAGTTCTCGAACTGGCCGTACTGCGCGATGGCGACCTGGCCCGGGAACGTGTTGGTGATGAAATTGATGCCGCCCGAGTTCGCTCCGGCCGACACGGTCACAGGGGAGAAGTCGTTCGCGTGATCCGTGAATCCGTTGCCGCCTTCCCCGGCGCCGTTCCAGAACTCCGGCTCGAAATTGATATCGATCCCGTTGAACACCCCGCCGATGTTGGCGTCGGAGGCGATGGTGTGAACGCCGTCGAGCGGAATGATCGCGATCGCGTAATCGCCGGGCGGAACGCCGTGAATCGTGAAGTCCCCTTGCCCGTTGCGCAGCGTCAGCTCACCGGAAATCGCGCTGACCTCGTGCTCGGGGCTGGGGTCGGAAAGGTTGAAGGCCTCGACGTGTGCGCCGAAGATGGCCGAGCCGTTGAACCCGCTCACCACGGTGCCGGTGACGGTTCCCGTCGTGGCCGCGAAATCCACCGCGCCCGGAGAAAGGCCCCGAGCGGCGGACTCGGGATAGATCGTCGATTCGCCGGTGCGGTCATCCAGCTCCAACGAGCGCTGGCTGGTGTCACCGATGATGAACGGAATCATCGTGCAGTTGGCAACGCTCGTGTGATCCAGACCAAGGACGTGGCCGTACTCGTGCGTGACCACCGACTGCATGTCGACGCTGATCTGGCCCGGAGGCGCCGGCGTCAGATTGGGCGACGTCGTCGACCAGAAGAAGTCCCTGTCGTTCGCGACCATATCGGCGTCAAGCGTATGGCCGTCGGTCGCGTCGACGAAGGACCGCACGAACTCGATGATGGACGTGCCGGGGGGGAAATTGACTCCGGCCGTGTCGAAGAAGATGCTGTTCTGACCGTCGAAAGCCAGCGCCGGCTGCAGCTGCCCAGCGCTGCCGGTGAACGGCACGGGGTTGAGGACCCCGTAGCTGGTATTCACGTCGTTCCAGGATTGTGCCGACGCCTGGATGACCGAGAGCGCGACCGCGGAAGGCTGGTCGCCATTCGTCGGATCGACGACGGTCACGATCGGGATTTCGGAATCCAGCCAGTGGGCCTGCACGACGCCCGTGCCCGCCGCGTTGAGGCGGGTGATTCGAATGAATGCCGAAGCCGGGCTGACATGGGCGAGCACGAACACAAAGGCGCCGAGCGCGGCCAGAGCGATGCGATTTCGATTCGATTTCATGATCGTTCCTCCTCCGCTACTCGGTTGGGGGGTTGGGGTCGACCTTGATCTTTCCATCCACGTTCAAGGTCGTCTTGAGCCCATCGATGAACGCGTTCAGCGGCATGTCGGGCGCGGTCGTCGGCTCCTCGTGCTTGCCGACTCTCGTGAGCAGGTCGGTGCCAGCCAGGTCATTGCGCACCATCTTCACGCCATTCTTGGCGGTGGAGACGGAGTACTTGCCTTGCTCGAGGCCCATGACCCACGGATATCCGGCAGCGTCCTTCTGGGTCAGGAACACCACGACCTCCTCGCCCTTCCGGAAGCTGGGCATACCGGGGACGATGGAAGCAATGTTGCCCACGGTGCCGCCGAGCTGACGGAGCGTGATCGTGGTCGCGCCCTTGTTGCCCTTCACGCCCTGGAGCACGCTCAGCGTGATGTAGGTGTAGATCTCCTTGTGGCCGGCGTCCCAGCTCGCGACCGCGTCATCGACGCGCGCCATCACGATGGAGTCCGATTTCTTGGTGAGTTCCTGGAGGGAGAGCTTCAGAACGCTTGTGGCGAAGGCCGCCTGGGCGCCGACGAGCGCCAGCGCCGCGACTGCGACTACGAGGAAAAGTTTAAATCGATTCATCGCCTGTTCTCCTGAGTGAGGATCTGCATCGGCTGTCGATGTGTTTCGCGATGCGTGAGATGAGGCGTGACCACGGAACGTGGAATGCGGTCTCTTCTCCGGCAATCACCTCCTCGGCGGGACCGAAAATAGTCCCAGGCTGTGCGAAACGTTGCAGGATGCGAAGCGAAGCGGAGGTTAGGCGGGATCGGAAGGAACTGCCTTCATGACTCGCGCGCTGTCTACCCCCGAAGTGGGCGGAATAATATCAAATGGCTTGAGTTAAGTCAACCCGGGGCGACGCGGTTTTCGTCAGCTCTGTGACATTTCGGACGAAAATGTCCCGATTCGACAGTCAAAGTGGCCACGAATGAAGACGGAGGAGCGTATTCTTTTCACCCTGGACCGCGAGGACGTCCAAACCCACGGACAGAGCATCCGGGGTGAGGTATCCCATTCCAATCCCTTGGTCCGTGCCGGGTTCCCACGCGGAGCTGGTGACTTTGCCTGCTTCGAGGCCCCCCGAGCGCAGCTCGGCTCCACGGGGTAGCGGCTCGCCGCTCCATGGAAAGCGGAAGCCGACCCGCTGGCGCCTCAGTTTCCCCCGATGCGCCGTTCTTGCCACCACTTCCTGTCCTACGTAGCACCCCTTGGTCATGGAGATGGCTTCCGGGAGCGAGAGCTCGGTCGCGATTCGGTCCTGATCGAAGTCGATTCCCTGGAGCGGAAGGCCCGCGGCGATCCGCCAGGCCTCGAACGCGCGCGGATCCACGGCCGCTGGAAGCGTGGAGGGTGAGGCGTCGGGCGGGATCAGAACGAAGGAGAGAGGCTCGGCGTGGATGGCCGTGGTGCCCGGCGCCCTCGAGGCGATGGCCTGCGCGAGCGGATCCCGCTCGGGTCCCGCCACGCCGAGGATCCAGGGAGCGCCACCGGCCCCGCGAAACTCCACATCCTCCATGATGCGAAGGCGCTCGAGGTGGGGCTTCAAGACCTCGAGCGCCCCCTCGTCCGCGAGGATCCATGCGGTGCGCGAATCGGGGGTGCCGAACGTCACCCACGCGTGCGCGACCGGGCGACCCTTCTCGGTGAGGAAGAGCGTGCGCGCGGCGGATCCCGCCGGAGGCGTCTTCTCGAAATCCTGCGTGGCGGTGCCCTGGAGGAATCCGCGCGTCTCCGGACCGCGGAGCTCCAGCACCATCCAGCGCGAGAGGTCCACGACCGCCGCGGCATCCCGGAGGGCCCGATATTCCTCCGCGAGCCGCTCGACCGAGGATGTGGTCGGACGCGTCATGCCCGGACGATAGCACCGGGAGGACACGCGGGGCGGGCGGAAAATAATGCTGGACGGCGCTCGCGTTATATCGTAGATTGCCGATATACGATTTGGTGGCGGGAAGGAGGTACTCGATGGCCGAACGCATTCGCTTGATGAAACGCCCCTCGAAGGCGCGCCGCGCGCCCGGGAAGGACGACGAGGCCCTGGCGGCCCTGGCGTGGGGAGTGGCCCATCCGGCGCGGGTTTCGATCCTCCGCCTTCTTCTCGAGCGCGGCACCTGCGTCTGCGGCGCGATCGTGGATTCGATGCCGCTCGCGCAGGCGACGGTCTCCCAGCACCTGAAGGTGCTCAAGGAGACGGGGTGGATCGAGGGGGAGATCGACGGACCGCGCGTCTGCTACTGCCCCGCCGCGGGCGCGATGACGCGGTTCCGACAACTCTTGCAAAGCCTGGATTCAGGCGGAAGGAGATGAGCCATGGAAGAGAGGATCGATATCCGGACGGCGGTGCGCGATCGCTACGGGGCGATCGCCGAAGGAAAAGGCTGCGGGTGCGGCACGAGCGGCAGCGGGGCCGGCGCCACGTGCTGCGCGGGCGAGCTGGGGTATAGCGAGGCGGAAACCGCCTCGATCCCCGAGGGAGCGAATCTCGGCCTGGGCTGCGGCGCGCCGGTCGCGCTGGCGGCCCCGAAGCGCGGTGAAACGGTGCTCGACCTTGGGTCCGGCGCGGGCGTGGACGTCTTTCTCGCCGCGAGGGAGGTCGGGCCCGAGGGGCGCGTGATCGGCGTGGACATGACGCCGGCGATGATCGACCGCGCGCGCGCCCACGCGGCCAAGAAGAGCTTCGCCAACGTGGAATTCCGGCTGGGCGAGATCGAGCATCTCCCGCTCCCCGACGCGTCGGTCGATGTCATCGTGTCGAACTGCGTCGTGAATCTCTCGCCCGAGAAGGCACAGGTGTTCCGCGAGGCCTTCCGCGTGCTGAAGCCGGGCGGGCGCATGCTCCTGAGCGACCTCGTGCTCGAACGGCCTCTTCCCGCCGAGACCCGCGACTCGATCGAGGCCTATGTGGGCTGCATCGGGGGCGCGTCCCTTCGCGGGGAATACTTGGAGCTCATCCGCGGGGCCGGATTCCTGGGGGTCGAGGTCGTTCGCGAGGGACGCTACGGAGCCGAGCCGGTCACGTCGGTCCAGGTGCGCGCGACGAAACCCTGAGGCCTACTCTCGGATCGTGGCCTCGCCCGCCGCGTCGTAGCTCAGCACGGTATGGATGGGGAGGGTCGAGCCCAGCTTGGCCCTCCCGCCGAGGAACGCGATCTCCAGGATGAACGCGAGGCCCACCGCCTTCAGCTGAAGCTCCTCGAGCAGTGCGAGCGCCGCGGCCGCGGTTCCCCCGGTCGCGAGCACGTCGTCGGCGATCAGGACCCGCGTGCCGGGTTGCAGGAGATCCCGGTGCGTCTCGATCGAGGCTCTCCCGTATTCCAGAGTGAACTCCTCCCGCGCGGCGGAGCCGGGAAGCTTCCCCGGCTTTCGCGCCAGCATGACCCCCGAGCGCCACCGAGCCGCCAGGCCGGCCGCCACCAGGAACCCCCTCGCCTCGATCCCGAGCACCACCTGCGGCGGAGCCGCGTCGAAGGGGCGCGCCAGCGCCTCGAGCGTGCGCGCCCAGGCGGGACCGTCGGCCCAGAGCGGCGTCAGGTCGCGGAAGAGAACGCCCGGCTGCGGGAAATCCGGAACGGCGCGGACGAACGCCGTGAGGGGCGCGGGCGTGGGAGGCTACCCTCCGAGGGAGCCGATCATCACGATCGGTCCGGTGGGCTCGTTCGTGGCCTGCGGGGCGGCTCCGCCCTCCGCCTCGAGCGAGATCGCGAAAGCCGTCAGGTCGTTGGGGTCGCCCACATCCTCGACCCGCATCACCGCGCGCCCCTCGGCATCGGCGCGGACGCGCCCCATCGCGGCGGGGGTGCTTCCGTGGAACGCCCACACTTCGTACGCGTGCCCGTCGGGCGCCTTGAAGTTGTCGAAGACCAGGACCGCGCGCCGCGTTCCCGGATCCATCACCGCCCTCGCGCGAAGCCCGGGATCGGCATCGGGGGTCGGGGTGAAGGACGCGGTGCGCATGGATGTGGAGGAGAGAATCGTGGACCAGCGCCGTTCCGTCGCGAGATCGCGCGAGAGGCTGGAGACGCGCTCGCTCGAGCGCGCGAGGTCTCGTTTCGTGCTCTCGGCTCTGGCGTGCAAGATCCAGAGAACGACGAGGAGACACGCCGCCAGGGCCCAGCCCATGCCGAGCAACACCGGGGAAATCGTTCGCGGCCGTAACGCCATGGCCGCGAAGATAGCCAGAACCGGGCTCGGTCACAACCTGCTTCGCGCGGCGTACTTCCCTGGGTGTATAGTACTGGCGTAATCGTTCAGCACAGGGGCAGCAACCACCATCACGGAAGGAGCTGTTTCATGAAGAGAATTCTGGGAGCGTGTCTCATTGTGGCGTCGGCGCTCTTGCTGTTCGGCGCTCTGGCCTTCGCCGCCACGCCGATGGCGCATCACGCCGCGGCGGCCGCGGCCGCCAAGACGGTCTCCGGCGAGATCGTCGATCTGAGCTGCTATCTCGGGCATGGCGCCAAGGGCGCGGCCCACAAGGAATGCGCCGCGACGTGCATCGCGAACGGCGGCCCCATGGGCCTGCTGACCGACAAGGGCGTGCTCTACGTTCTCACCATGAATCACGAGAACCCGGACGCCTTCAACGCGGCCAAGAAGCATGCCGGCGATATGGTCAAGGTCACCGGGGCGATCGCGATGAAGAGCGCGACCCGCGCGCTGGAAGTGAACGCGGTCGAAGCGATCTAAGGCCATTCCGCACCGAATGATCTCGAATCGGCGCGTGGGATGCGACAAACGCTCCCACGCGCTTTTCCTTTCATGAGACGCCTCCTTCTCGTCCTCCTGATGTTCGCCGCGGCGGGGCTCGCGCTCTGGACCGCCGTCTTCCGCCCGAATCTGACGCCGGTGGAGCGCGGCCGCCGGATCGCCGAGCGGACCGGCTGCTTCGGCTGCCACGGCCCCGAGGGAATCCAGGGAACCGCCAACCCGGGGCGCTCGGAGAACAACGTTCCTTCCTTCAAGTCGCTCATGATGTACGCCAAGAACGAGGAGGAGGTGCGGGAGTGGATCCGCGACGGCGTGACGGCGGCCCGCGCCAAGAGCGAGACCTGGCGCGCGAACCGCAAGGCCGGCGCGCTCCGCATGCCCGACTTCGGGGACCGCCTCAGCTCGCGTCAGATCGACGATCTCGTCGCGTTCGTCTTGGCGGTGTCGGGAGACGCGGCCCCCGAGGATTCCCTGGCGTTGGCGGGGCGGGAGCGCGTGACGGAGCTGGGGTGCACGGGATGCCACGGGGCCGGCGGCCGGTTCGCCCGCTCGAACCCCCATTCGCTCAAGGGGTACATTCCGCCCTGGGACGGCGCCGATTTCCCCGACCTCGTGAAAGACCGCTCGGAGTTCGAGGAGTGGGTGGAGAACGGCAACACGAAGCGCTTCAAGACGAACGCGATCGCGATGCACTTCATTCGGGGCGCGACGCTCCACATGCCGGCGTACGAGCGATTCCTCAAGCCGGGCGATCTGGACGCGCTGTGGGCGTACGTGCAGTGGCTTCGCGCTCCGGCGAGCGCTACGCCGTCCGCCGCCCCACAATCAGGATCTCCGTAAGGTAGAAGTAGAGCCTCCCGTCGCGCGTCTCCGGCCCCAGCGCTCTCGCCGGACCCGGCGGTGCTAATTCCAGCCTTCGCCGCAGCTCGGCCTTCACGGAATCGCTCACCGTCTGGAGCCCCGCCCACGCCTCGAAGTCGCGCGCCTTGCGGAAGATCTCGGTCGCCACCAGCGTGAACCCCGCGTCCGCGAAAAGCTGCAGCCACTCGGACGCGGGGAGCGCGCGGACGTGGCTCGGGTCGCGGAATTTCTCGAACGCGTTGATGTAATCGCCCGTGGGGGGATCCTCGGGGACGACGTTGTCCACCATCGCGGCGATGCCGCCAGGCTTCAGCACCCGCGCCATCTCGCGCACGAAGCGGGCGCAATCCGGAAAGTGGTGCGGCGCCACGCGGCAGGTGACGAGATCGAACCCCGAGGCCCCGTACGTCAGGGCGCAGGCGTCCGCCTCCTCGAACGAGACGTTGGTGAGGCCTTTCCCTCGAATGAAGCGCTCGGCCGCTTCGAGCATCGGCTGCGTGATGTCGGTCGCCACGACCTCCCGCACGCGCGGCGCGAACGCGAGCGCCGTGTGCCCGCCGCCCGTCGCGATGTCGAGGACACACCACTCAGGCCTCGGGTCCACCAGCTCCACCATCCTGTCCAGGCTCTCGCCCTTCGAGTGATCGTAGCTCGAGACATAGCGCTCGGCGTTGAGCCCGAATTGCCGCCGGACCAGATCGCGGAGGTCGGTCACGCGCGCGGCTATTTCTTCTTGGCGGCGCGGCGCGTGGAGCGGCGCTTCGCCACGGGCCGGTCGCGCTTGGCCTTCCGAGCGCGCTCCTTGCCGGCGGCCGGCTTGCCGCTCCCGAGAAGTCCGGTCAGCTCGCGCTTCCCCATCCCGCGGACGCGTCGCCAGGACTCGAGCGCCCCCCGCCGTGGCCGGGTCCTCCCCGACTCCCACCCGAAGATCGACTGCGCGGAAACGCCGACCAGCTTCGCGTACACGCGCCGGCTCATCTTGAGCTTCTTCCGGTGCTTCGTCACCCACGCGGGCGAGAACCGGATCTGAGACTCTTCGGTGGCCGGAGCCTCCGCCGCACGCTCGCGCCGGGCCCCTCGCTTGGATCGCCGCTCCAGCTCCGCGATCAACCGCCGCTGTTGCGCCACGCGCCGGCGCAGCTCGGCGACGAGTTTTCGGACCGGCATCACCGTCGCGCGCACTTCCTTCCGCGCCAGGCGGCGGATCTCTCCCTTCAACGCACCTGCAAAGTTGGGCACAGATTCCTCCGGGGTATGACAAGATGCGAACGCATCCCAGATTGTCCGAAATCGATTATACGCGAATTGGAGAGAGCTACTCTTTGTAGAACTTCCCGCCGCTCAGGGCCATCTGCTGCAGCTTGCCGGAGGGGCCCGAGGGCGCGCCCTCCTGCTGCCGGCGCGCCAGGCGCTCGACGATCGCGCCGATCCCCGCGGAGTCCGCATAGCGCAGAAGCCCGCCGCGGAACGGAGGGAATCCGGTCCCCAGCACCATGGCGAGATCCACGTCCTCCGGCCGCGTGACCACGCGCTCCTCAAGCGCCTGCGCGGCCTCGTTCACCATCGCGTCGATCAGGCGATCGACGATGGCGTGCGACGTGAGCGGGCCCTCGGCGGGATTGGAGGATTCGATCTCGCCGTTCACCCCCTGGCGCCGCCCGCCTTCATAATTGTAGAAACCCATCTCGGACTTCTTCCCCAGCTCGCCCGACGCGACCAGACGATCGATCAGCGTGACGGGGGGCATGCGGTCGCCGTAGGCGTCGCGCAGGACGTGCGCCACCTTGCGCGCCACGTCCAGGCCGATCTCGTCCAGGAGCTGAAGCGGTCCCATCGGCATCCCGAAATCACGGAGCGCGCGATCGATGGCGCGCACGGGCTGCCCGCGCTCCACCAAGGCGACCGCCTCGGCGAGATACGGCATCAGCACCCGGTTCACGAGGAAGCCCGGAGCGTCGGCGACCAGGACCGGCGTTTTCCCCAGGCGTCGTGTGAGCGCGATCACCGTCTCCACCGCGGCAGGATCGCTCACATCGGTTCGGATCACCTCGACCAGCGGCATCCGGGTCGCGGGATTGAAGAAATGCATCCCCACCACGCGCCCCGGGTTCTTGAGTCCCTTGCCCATGGCGCGGACCGAGAGGGACGACGTGTTGGTGGCGAAGACGCACGGGTCCGAGACGAAGGCCTCCAGCTCGCGGAACAGAGCTTGCTTCACGGGGAGATCCTCGACGACCGCTTCCAGCACGAGGTCCGCGATCTTCAACCCCGAGAGATCGAGCGCGGGCTCGATCCGTCCCAGCGCGCGATCCATCTCGGCGCGGGTGAGGCGCCCTCGCGAAACCTCGCGCTCGAAGAGCGAGCGCGCGTGGGAGAGCGAGCGCAGCAAGGGCTCGGGCTTCAAGTCGCGGAGCCGGGCGCGCATGTCGCGGCTCGAGAGGAGGTAGGCGATCTCGCCGCCCATCGTCCCCGCGCCCATGACCGCGACGTGCCGCACGGGGCGCGCGCGCGTGGTCTCGGGCCGGCGTTTCGCCTCCTCGCGGAGCTTGAAGATCTGACGCAGGCTCTTCGATTCGGGCGTGAAGAGGAGCTTGCACACCGCCTGGCGCTCGACCTCGAGCGCATCCTCGATGCGGGCGCCCCAGGTGGCGCGCAGCACCCGGATGATCTCGAGCGGCGCGGGATAGTGCCCGTGCGTCTCGCGCAGCACGCGCCCTCGCGCCTGCGACAGGATTCCGTTTCGGACCGGCGCGATCGTCTCGAGCACGCGGAGCCCCAGGGATGGAGTGCGCCGCTTCACCGCGTGCGGATCTTGCAGCAGCGCCTCCGTCCACTGGATGGCGCGCTCGGAGAAGCGCTCGTGCGGGAGGACCGCGTCGACCAGCCCCGCGCGGTATGCCCGGCGCGAATCGAGCGAGCGCCCGGTGAGGAGAAGATCCAGCGAGGGCATGAGGCCGAGCAGGCGCGGGAGCCGCGTGGTTCCCCCGAATCCCGGCAGAATCCCCAGCTGCACTTCCGGAAGCCCGATCGCCACCTTGCGCGCGTTGGAGGCGATCCGGTAGCGGAGCGCGAGCGAGAGCTCGGTCCCGCCGCCGAGGCAGGGTCCGTTGATCGCGGCGACGGTGGGATAGGGCAGCCGCGCGAACTCCTCGAACAGCTCCTGCGCGCCGCGGACCGTGGCCTCGGCCTGGGTCAAATCGGCGAGGCGGTCGAATTCGGTGATGTCGGCGCCCGCGATGAACTGCTCTTCCTTCCTGCTCAGGAGGATCAGCGCGCGCGGGAAGGTGGAATCGGTCCGCTGCTTCAGCGCGTCGAGCACGCGGCGGAGGGAGGCCAGCGATTCCGAGTCGAGGAGGTTGACCCTGCGCGCGGGATCGTCGAACCAGAGGAGCGCGATCCCCGAGGCATGGGCCTCGATGCGGAACGGACCGTGCTCGGAGCGGGCGGCCTCTTCGGCGCGCTCGTCGAAGGCCAAACTCACGCCGCGCGCTCCAGGACCAGGGCCGCGCCCTGGCCGCCGCCGACGCAGAGCGTCGCCAGCCCCAGTTGCACGTCGCGTTTTCGCATCTCGCGCAACAGCGTGAGCGTGAGCCGCGTGCCCGAGACCCCGACCGGGTGCCCCAGCGCGATCGCGCCGCCGTTCACGTTGAGGGTTGCGCGGTCGATCTCGCCGATCGGGCCCTCGAGGCCCAGCTTCTCGCGGCAGTACTTCGCGGAAGCCATCGCGATCTCGTTCGCGATCACCTGTGCGGCGAAGGCCTCGTTCAGCTCGATCAAGCCGATGTCGCGGAACGCGACGCCCGCGCGCTTCAGCGCGACCGGCGTCGCGTGCGTGGGACCGAGTCCCATGCGCGCGGGATCCAGCCCGACGAACGCGTAGCCCTTGATCCGCCCCGCGGAGCGGAGTCCCAGCGCGCGCGCCTTGTCGGCGGAGGCGACCAGGATCGCGGCGGCGCCGTCGGTGATGGGGCAGGAGTTCCCCACCGTCACGGTGCCGAACCGCCGGTCGAAGTAGGGACGCAGCTTCGCGAGCGCTTCGAGGGTCTGGCCCTTGCGCGGACCCACGTCCTCGAGCACCGCCTGCTTGTAGGGAGGCGCGAACACCGGGACGATCTCCTGCGCGAAGCGCCCGGACTCCATGGCCGCGACCGCGCGCCGGTGGCTGGTGAGCGCGAAATCATCCTGCGCCTCGCGCGAGATCCCGAACTCCTTCGCCAGCACCTCGGCGGTCTCACCCATGTTGAGGCCCGAGACCGGGTCGGTCAGCCCTTCCGCCAGCGCCACGCGCGGCGCGAAATCGTGCGGGCGCACCGAGGCGAGCGCGGAGAGCTTCGCGCCAGGCGATTTGGCGCGCATGAGGCGCTCGAACATGTGGGTCAATCCCTCGCTCATGAGGAGCGGGATCTGGCTCATCGACTCCGTGCCGCCCGCGATGATGAGCTCCGCCTGGCCCGCGGCGATCTTGGCGTGGGCCTGGGCGATGGATTCCATGCCCGAGGCGCAATTGCGCTGCACGGTGTACGCGGGCACGCCCTCGGGGACGCCGGCCATGAGGGCCACCACGCGGGCGATGTTGGTGGATTCGGAGGGCTGGGCCACGTTGCCCAGGATCACCTCGTCGATTTCCTTGGGGTCGACGCCGGTGCGGGCGAGAAGCTCGGAAACCGCGACGCGCCCCAGCTCCGAGGCGTGCACGCCGGCCAGCGCCGTGCCCGCCTTGGCGAATGGGGTCCGATAACCGTCTATGAGGACGACGTCGCGCATAGTCTCGTGAGGGGTTGGGGCGGAAGGCGAACGAGTCTAGTCACGCTTTCCGTACTGTGTCACAGTGCCGGGAGGAGGTCAACGCATGGACGTTCGCACCATTCCCGACCTGCTCCGCCATGCCCTTGAGACGCATCGGAAGGCCGATGCGTTTCTGGTAAAGCGCGACGGGCGCTGGAAACCAGTCTCGATCCAGGATTTTGCCGCGCGCGTCCGCGCGGTCGCGGCGGATCTGGTCGCGCGCGGGGTGAAGCATGGCGACCGCGTCGCGATCTTCTCCGAGAATCGGCTGGAATGGGCCATCGCGGACCAGGCGATTCTCTCGTTCGGGGGCGTGTGCGTCCCGATCTACGCGACACTGCCTCCGGACCACGTGGGGCCGCTGCTCAAGGATTCCGGCGCCGTGGGCGTGTTCGTCTCGAGCGCCGCGCAGGAAGAGAAGGTGCGGTCGGTGATCCGCGAGGCGCCCGCGATGCAGTGGATCCTGGTCTTCGACGACGGGCTGCCGGGGGATGGTGCGAGCGCGAGCGTCTCCGCCGCGGCCCCGGCGCCACCGCCCCCTGGCCCCGACGACATCGCGACCATCATCTATACCTCGGGCACCACCGGCGCTCCCAAGGGCGTCATGCTCACGCACTGGAATCTCGTCTCGAACGCGGTCGCGTCCCTTGACGTGTTCGACATCGGCCCCACCGACGTGCACCTCTCGTTCCTGCCGCTGAATCACATCTTCGAGCGCACCGCCGGCTACAACATCATGCTCTACGCGGGCGCCACCATCGCCTACGCCGAATCGATCGAAAAGGCCGCGGCCAACCTCATGGAGGTGCGCCCCACGCTCCTGCTCGCGGTGCCGCGCTTCTACGAGAAGCTGATCGAGCGCATCTTCGAGGTCGCGAAATCGGCTGGGTTCCCGCGGGACGTGATGGCGTTGTGGGGGCGAGGAGTCGCACTGAAGTGGGCGGAGATCAAGCTGGAGGAGCGCCCCATGCCGCCCTGGCTCGCGCTCCAGCACGCCCTGGCCAACGTGCTCGTCTACCCCGTGCTGCGCCGCCGTCTCGGCGGCCGCATCCGCTTCTGCTTTTCCGGGGGGGCCCCGCTCCCGCGCGAGATCGGTCTCTTCTTCTACGGCGTGGGGATGCCAATCGTGGAGGGCTATGGGCTGAGCGAGACGTCGCCGATCATCACCATGAACACTCCGGCGCACTATAGACTGGGCACCGTCGGGCGCTCCATCCCCGGGCTTGGGGTCCGGATCGCCGAGGACGGGGAAATCCTGGTCGTGGGCCCCTCGGTGATGAAGGGCTACTGGAACCGGCCGGAGGAAACAGCGGCCGCGCTGGAGGGCGGCTGGTTCCACACGGGCGACATCGGCGAGATCGACGCGGACGGCTTCCTGCGCATCACGGACCGCAAGAAGGACCTGATCGTCACGAGCGGCGGGAAGAAGATCGCGCCTCAGCCGATCCAGAACGCGCTGAAGAAATCGCCGCGGATCGTGGAGGCGCTCGTGATCGGGGATGGGCGGAAGTACGCGACGGCGCTCATCGTCCCGGCGAACGACGCGACGCGCGAGGCGATTGCCGCGGACGTGGACGCTGTGAACAAGGAGCTGGCGTCCTATGAGACAATCAAGCGCTTCGAGCTGATCGCGAACGATCTCACGGTCGAGAACCGCTCGCTGAGTCAGAAGCTGGAAGTGAAGCGGAAGGTGGTTTCGGACCGTTATCGGGATCTGATCGAGAAGATGTACCACGGGGAGGAATGAGAATGACATCTTCGGACAAGGTCGCGCACTCACAATTCACCGCATCGATTCCGGAGAACTACGACCGCTACCTCGGCCCCGTCATTTTCGAACCGTACGCGCGGGATCTGGCGAAGCGTCTGAAGGGGCCCGGTCTGGGGCGGGTGCTGGAGACGGCGTGTGGCTCCGGCATCGTGACGCGACGGCTGCTGGAAGTGCTCACGCCGGACGCGGGCTTGACGGCAACGGATCTCAATCCCGCCATGCTGGACCGCGCGCGCGAGCTGATCGGCGAGGACTCGCGCCTGGACTGGGAAGTGGCCGACATGTGCGACCTCAACTTCGAGTCGGCCTCATTCGACGCGGTGGTGTGCCAGTTCGGGGTGATGTTCGCGCCGGACAAGGCGGCGGCGTTCCGGGAAGCGCAGCGCGTGCTGCGACCGGGCGGGCGGTTCCTCTTCAACGTATGGGACTCGATCGAGAAGAACCCGTTCGCGTTCATCACCAACGAAACGATCGCGGGGTTCTTCCCCGATAACCCGCCGACGTTTTATCAGACTCCGTTCGGATTCCACGACCAGCCGAAGATCCGGAAGATGCTGGAGGCGGCCGGCTTTTCGAAGATCGACGATGTGATCGTCTCGACCAGGAGCCAGGCCCCGAACGCAGAGGACTTCGCGCGCGGCCTGGTGGAAGGAAATCCCGTGGTCAACGAGATCCGGGAGCGGGGCGAAGTGGTCGCGGAGGTGGTCATCAAGGAGCTGGCGGCGCGGATCACGAAGAAGCTCGGCAGGCGGCCGGTGCCGGTTCATCTGCAGGCGATCGTGTTCGAGGCGACGGCAGGAGAGTAGCAGGGCTTCGGAAGGAAGAGCGGCCGCAAGGAGGTCACTCCGTGCGGCCGCTGCCTCGTACTACTCTAACGCTCGGAGCGTCGTGCCAGCCCCAGCCCGAGCGCAAGGCCAGCCCACAAGCCGACGAAGGTTCCGAAGAGTACCGTCTGAACTCCAGGGACCTGACTCGTCGCCTGTGGGTGAGAGCGAGCGGTCAGAAGCATGACGATTGCTCCGAGGAGCGCTCCTGCTGCTCCCCAGGGCCAGAGTCGAGCTCCGGGCGAATGCTCGCTAGCGACGCGTTTTCGGAGCAATGCCTCTGCCAAGATCAGGCTCGTGAACCCGAGGAACCCTATCACGACAAAGGCGACTGTGGTCCGCGTCGGGGGGGCAAGTGAACTGAGGACAACCGCACGCGAGATGTACCAAGCGATGAAGAGCCACACTGCTGCGAAGAGCCCTGACCGAAACAGTCCCATGGGACCCTCCCTTCAACCGCAAAAGATCGCACAGAAGGCGCAGAAGCCGATCGCACCACCACACCATGAAACGTAGCATGGCGCGAACCCAGTTTCACCATCGATAATGTTACCGATGAAGCAGCCTCCGGCCGCCGTTCCACACCCCTGCGTGACGCAGGCAGCGAACTGCTGGAAGCTCCGGTTCATCTGCGTATCAGGATCGAAGCCGTTGGCGTTCATAACATAAGTATTCCCATCGACCGCGTCACCGACCTTCCAGAATTCCCAGATGAGCCAACCTTCTATGGGATGTCCAGTCCCGTCGAAGCCCTTCACCTCAACCGCTATAGCGCCGTGGTGGGTAGCGTCATTCTTGAACGGCACCATCGAGGTACGTGTTGCGCCGCCGTTGCTAGACTGATTGTGGCTCGCGAGGTCGCCACTGATTCTCCGGAAGTTGCGAGCGTGCATCCACTGGCTGACCTTGTTCCACTTCTGGTTCGACGTCATGTCGGCGATCACAGCGTCGAGGCTGGCACCCTGTGGGTAGACCTGCTCTTGCCTCAAGTCCAGGTCACCGCCTGGATACGGAATTGCCCAGCCATGATTCGGTGCCAGCGCGACGGCAAGGAAAGCAGCGAACCTGCAAAGACTCACCCACGACCGCTTCATGGCGTTACCCCCTAGAGGAACACCGGCTGCAAGCGGGCCCGTCACAGATCCGGGCCAACCAGGTCCGACACCGCGCTCAACAGCGATTTGTGTGCCGTGAACGCGAGGGCGTTGTTGGAGACTATCTCTGTGGCCAAAGTGGAACTTGGCGGCTCGGATAGTGTGGCTGCAGGGGAGCCAGGACAGCGTCGGACGTTCGACAATGTCGAAGCAGTCGGCAGCGCCGAATGCTCTGTTGACGGGAATTGAGCAGGGGTTAGAGCGTGCCCGGGTGCAAGCCGGCCTCCGCGAGGCTCCTGGGCCCCATGCGTACCACACGGTCTACGCTCTTGTACTTATGCGCCTAATCAGCTATACTCGGGGCTGTTCCGCTCTAATTCCCACGGGGCGGCAAATCGGGGGTGCGATGGCTCTCGTCGATCAAGCAGCTCCGCAAGGCAGTCCCTCCCGATCCGCGCCTGTAACCCCAGCAACTCAAGTCATGGATAGCCCATGTCTTTGTTCGAAACGCGGGCCCCAGGCCATGGAATGGCCGCTGGCCTCCCCCGGCCAGAGCCCTCGCCGGCGAGAAAGATGGATGAGGAGATGAAGAGAAAACGTAGATTGGCGCAGTTACGGCAGTTCTTGGTTACTGCCTTTCTGGTCGGTTTGCTCGGCACAGCAGCCCCAGTAACGAGCGCATCGGCGAGGACCTCCCCGGTATATAACATCGGCGATCCAACGGATGTGGACGGCGCTCCAGCGCCCGGTCCAAATAAGTCCGCATCGGTCCACAATCCTAGCTCTCTTGGACCCTACCAGTCGGGCGCAGGATCCATCGCCATTACGGGGAAGGTTCGGACGCTAATGCTGTTTCGTTTCCTGATGGCCAGCCTATCACCGTACGCATTCTGGCTCTAGGTTCGGGCAACTAATGAAGGACCCAGCATGACGGAACCATCCACCCAGAAAGTTCTACAAGAGGCGTTGGCCCTGCTCGATTCAGGCCAATTCGTCTCGGCACTTCATTTGCTTGAGTCGGCAGCTGAGGTGAATTCCGACAAGGCCTTTGTCCCACTAAAGCTAAGAGGACTGGTCGGGGTGGGTCAATGGCATGAAGCGATTGCGATCGGGGTGGGAGCGTTGAATTCTCTGGGAAATGCGGGCGACAGCGCGACGCTGGGTGAAATTCATGGCCACCTTGGATCGGCTTACCTTCGATGTGGCTCCATAGGAAGGGCAGAAAGGCACTTCAGGGCGGCCTTTCATATCCTAACGTGGGAAGTCGGGGACGTTGCTGCAGCCATCAAGCAGCAGCGCCGTCTCGCCGTAATGTTCCTCGGCCAAGGCCGTTGGCAACAGGCTCGCGCAGAGCTTGAGGCTGCGCTGGCTTGTGCGGACGAACTTGAGCTAACTCGAGAGGCGATTGGGTTAAGGATCAATCTCGCTGCGCTCCTGTTAAAGTCAGGGGATCCCACAGCCGCAGGCGAAACCCTCAGCGGGGCGGACTGTCTTGAGGGACATTCGAAGCTGCAATTGCTCTGGAATCTCGTTCAAGCAAACTACCTTCGCGTCATCGGTCACCCGTTGAAGGCCATGGATCTTTTGCCAGGCACCCTTCAGGCGGCTCGGGAAGGTTCCTACTCCCGGGAGGAAGCGATCACCCTTGAGTACATGGGCGACTGCCATCTCGCGCAGCGGGAATTCAAGAAGGCGCTCGAGCAGTACGAGCTCGCCCTCAAGATCGCCGAGGCGACCGCGCCCGAAGGCGACATCATTCCCGAGCTCTGCCACCGCATGGGGGAGACCAAGGTACGACTAGGCGATCCGAATGCCGCGATCGTGCTCTGTGAGCGCGGGTTCCGAGTCGCGCGAGCCTCGAACGATCGATACGAAGAATGTGCAACACACCGCGTTTACGCCATGGCCCATCGCACTGCCGGGAACCACAAGAAGGCGCTGCGTATCGCAGACGAGGGGATCGGCCTCGGGAGGCGATACGAAATCCCGTATGAGCTCGGGCGAATGTTGGTCTGGGCAGGCGAGATGCGCGTTGAGGACTCATCCCCAGACGAGCAAGCGCACGGGCGGCGCTTGCTCTGGGAGGCACGCGGCATATTCGACCGAATGGGGCTCAGTCAGTGGATCGCCTCGATCGATCGTTTGTTGGGATTCGACTCACAGCAAGGGAGTGTTTCCGAGGAGTCCGCGCTAGTCGAGATCGAGACTCTCGGAGACCTAGATCGCGGCTCCCTTCGCTTCGGAATCGTCACCCGCAATGAGAAGATTTGCGAAGCAGTCGAAATCCTGCAGAGCGTCGCGCCGAGCCAGATCCCTGTGTTGATCACCGGGGAGAGCGGCGTTGGGAAGGAGTTGCTCGCGCAGGCACTCCATCAAATGAGTCCCCGGCGGAAGGGGCCTTTCGTCCCCGTCAACTGTGGCGCAATCTCTGTCAACCTTCTCGACAGCGAGTTCTTTGGGCATGAACGCGGTGCCTTCACCGGCGCTATTTCCTCACGCGAGGGCCTTCTTGCCTCTTCAGACAAGGGGACCCTGTTCTTGGATGAGGTTGGTGATCTACCGCTTCAGGTTCAGGCAGCACTCCTTCGAGTGCTCGAGACTGGTGAGATTCGAGCGGTGGGCCGAGACGACGTTCGGAAAGTCGACATCCGCATCGTCGCTGCGACAAACGCTGGCCTGGAAGACTTGGTAAGCCGCAGCGCATTTCGACAGGACCTCTTCTACCGGCTGAACGGAGTTCGAATATCCGTGCCACCCCTTCGCGAACGCGAGGAGGATATCCAGGCGCTCTTCCGTTTCTTCTGGGTTCAAGCATGTGCCTCAGCCAAGAAGAGACTCAAGGTTGATGAGGCAGTCGAGAGCATGCTTGGTGCCTACGACTGGCCGGGAAATGTCCGAGAGTTGAGACACGAGATCGCAAGGGCTGTCGCGCTCGCAGCTGATGGCACGACCGTAGGCCCGGACGCGTTCCTTCTCCAACTCAAGCGCAGGGATGTGGGATCGCTTCGTAGGAATCGGGACCAGCGCGAAGAGGTCTCGGAAGAGCGCCAGGAGATACTCCTCGCCCTGCGGGCGCACCGGGGTAACAAGGCCGAGGCAGCTCGGAGCCTGGGTGGGATGAAGCGCACAACACTGATCTACAAGATCGAACGTCTCGGGATCCGACCTGAGGAGTACGAGCCTAAGGGTTGACCCCGTTTCCTAGTCGAGCCGCCGCAAGAACCCCCTAAGTCCATTCCTCCTAGTAGTTTCTACATTCCTAGTGACTAGGCCATCGGCCTGGCCAATCTGCGCCAAATGGCGCCTTCGCTGGCTCACGCTGGCCATTCCTCGTAACCATTTGCCGTTTAATGGGTAAGCCAATCTCCGGTGATTTCGACCCTTCCGGCAGCGCGGTTTCCCCCAAATCGGACCCGCACTCGGCGCCCGGCTCAATTTTGGCCGACGCACTCATTGCGTAAGTTATTTAATAATAGTTAGTTATGGCCTCGATGTTAATTGTGTCGCGCGTCCGCCATGGCACCTCGGTTGCCCTATTGCCTGGCCAGGAAAGAGCAGCCAGGGAGGCAGCGGAAACGCGGAGGCGGCTATGGAACGGACTCGGAACCTGAAAAGCGGACTCAAAGCGGCGGCGGTAGCGGTGTTCTTCGCGGCTGCGCTTCTCTCGACAGGCTGCAGCAGCAACGCTCTGATGAACCCGCAGCCGGATCTGAGCGCGCAGGGTGGCTCGGTGGCGCATTCCGATGGGCACCCGACGAATCCATCCGGGCACCCGACGAATCCCTAGTCAGGAAATCAGCTCCATCTCACTGATCGCGGAGGCGACGTGTCTGGCGGCGAGGTAGGACGCTCGATGATCATCAGAGAGGTCGTTGGCGATTTGCCGCAGCAGCCGAAGGGCGTGGGTGTACCTCGCCTGGCCTTCTCGGTTCTCGCCCTTTCGCGAGGCGAGCGACCCCATCCTGAAGCTCAACTGCCATGCGAGCTCCCTCATACCAGTTCGCTCCGCTCGCTCGAGGCCATCAGTGAGTATGGCCTGGTAGGCTCTTGGCTCCGTTCCACTCTCGTCCAGCATCTCAGCGATTGCGAGTGCGGCGGGGATTGCGACGATGACGAGGTCCTTCCTCTCGGATTCGCGAAGAATGCATTCGACCTTGGCGATGCTCGCGCCGGCACCTCCTTTCCGGGATTCGATCAAATGCATTTCGATCTGAACCCCCCAGAGATCCTCGGGATCCCTAGTCTCAAGTAGCTTCACCTCGGCTTCAGCCAGTAACCTCCAACTATCTTCGAATTCGCCCCTCTTCCTCAGTATCTTCCCAAGCAACCAGTCAAGGCGTGGTCTTACCTCGATGTGTCCACGGTTGTGTAGGATGTCCAGCGCATCCCGGATGCATCTCTCGGCCAGGCCCTCCTGCCCCAAGAAATAGAACGCCAGGGCCTCTAGCTCCAGCGCCTTTGCGACGTACTGTGGATCTTTGAGTACCCGAGCGGCGCTCATGACGTCGCGCGCGTCCGACAGGGCGTCTTCGTAGCGGGCGAGATGAATGTGGCAAATGCCTGCCCCAACGCAGCCTGCTATGTATTCAAACGTATTCCCAACTCGCCTAGCCCAGACGGCTGACAGCCGATCTTGATCAGCGGCATCTGCAAGCCGCCCGAGGTGATATAACATGCCTCCCCTGTTGCTAAGGATCCTTGCCTTGAAGGAGTCGGACCGCGATTTCTCAGCGTAGCTCCATGCTTCGTCGAGCCATTTGAGCTGCCCGTCCGCCGCGCCCAGGTAATGATGAGCAGAGGACAGAGCGTTCGCGATTCTCATCTTCCAGTATTCCGAGCTCGCCATCTTGAAGGCATTACACAATATTTCTACTGCGTCGCGGCTCGCACCGGCAACCACCATGGCTGCACCAAGCTCGTACATGAGGACGGCGCGGTCCTCCTGCAGCGACGAACCACTCTGTTCCTCATCCAGAACCTCTCGCATTCGGTCGATTGCTATATGCCTTGCCCTCTCGTCACCGTGTCGCCAGTCAATCTCCGCAAGGTCGGCGTGACAGCGTAGCAACAATGATCTGTCTCCGACATCACCTGCGAGCTGGACAGATAGCACAAGATGTTTTCTGGCCGCCTCCAGATTTCCTTTGGCCATCGCTATCTGACCGAGGACGTGTGCTCGAAGCGCGGCGTCAGCGAGCCCGACGTTGCCGCTAACCCAAGAATTGTTGCACTCCAGATAGATCGCGGCGCCTTCCTCGTCGCCTAGTTGGTGTAGTAGTGACGCAATTCGGAGACAAATGCCACGCGCGCGATCCACTAGATTGGTTTCCTGTGCGATGGAAAGGCAAAGCCGAAGTTTCTCGACAGCCAATCGCTGATCGCCACGATCCACCGCACGCTCGGCCAATTGAAGTCCTGAGTCCAGAACCCCGCGGGACGGGCGGTACCTGAGCTCGAGATCGGTTCGCTCTTCTGAGTCGCCTCCAGGCATCGCCTCAAGAACGGCAGCGGCGATCTCGGACTGACTCTCCTTCGTCCCGAGTTCCTGGCCCGCCTGCCGCACTCCATCGGAGGCGGGGGTCCACCCTGCGCGGACCTGACGGAGCCACCCTTTAGCGAGCAGCGTGGAAAGAGAACTCCTGGTGTTCTTGCCAGTAAGGTATTTCTCCACCTCGGCGGTTGGGATCGGGCGCCTGAACAGCGAAACGGTCAACATCGCCCGCTGCTCATCGGAACTGAGATGCCTCCACGCGATAGCCCATGGGTTGGCCCCCGAGTCCAAACCTAGGGAGTGGATCTGGACGGCCTCTCGGAAGGTCCAGGTCCCGTCCCTTCTGTGAAGCAAGTCGCGCTCAATGAGAGATGCCAGGGTGGAGCGCAATGACCCTGGATTGCCTCCAGACAGGGCGTGAAGTCTCGCGATCAGTTCGGGTCGGAGACCGGCTGCTCCGAGGGTCTTGCTCATGACTTCCCCACACTCGCCCTCCGACAACGGGGCGACGTGAAGCGTTCGTACGAATGGCTCTTCCGGACCCGTCCCGTTGCGCAGGGCGATCAATGCGTGGCTACTGCGACCATGCTCCATTGAGAGTGCCCAGAGGTAGCGGGCTAGTGCCCTGAAGGTGTTGACCGTCGCGGGTTCGGGAGATCCACCGGCGTACAGGAATAAAGAGTGTTCCTGAGCCGATTCCCAGAGGAGTGTGTGCGGCTCGGCTGCTGACTCGGCCCCCGACGGTGCGTCATGAAGGAATTCGCGGATCTGATCTGCGATCGGCGTCGCGCTTGAAAGATCGATCTCGAGCGCGCGGGCTCCTGCGGCCATCGCCCTCGCAGCCGCCTCTTCCATTAGGGCTGTCTTCCCGATCCCGGGCTCACCCGTGACGTAGAGCAGCGTCGGCGCCCCAGCCTCCTCCGAGTGGAGCAGCTTCTCGATCTCCGCGATCTCTTTATCGCGCGCGACCAGTTTCCCGCCAAGGATCTCGCCGATGCGGTCCTGGACGCCGAACCCTTCCATGAATTCGTCGGCGCTGCCCTGGCGCAGACCTGGCTTCCGCTCCAGGGCGCGCATGAGGACGCGCTCCAGGTCGGCGGGCACTTGCACGCCATGGATCCCCGGCGAGGCAACCCAACCCTCGAGCTGTCCCGAGATCACCTCGCGCACGGTATGACCCGCGAATGGGTGCTTCCCAGTGAGCGCCTCGTACGCCATCACGCCGACCGCGTATAGGTCGCTCCTCACATCGGCGGGCGAGCGCTCCCATATTTCCGGGGCCGCGTACCCGGGGGTTCCGGACATGCCGGACCCGGATCCTGTTCCGAGCCCTCCCCCCATTCCGACGTCGGTGATCTTCACGACACCGCCCGCGCCCAGCAGAATGTTCCCAGGCTTCAAATCGCCGTGGATCTCTCCGTGGCAATGCAGGTGCGCGAGCCCGCGCAACAACCCTGTGAGAATATGCCGCACCTCATCCGCCGGCTGCGGCTTCAACATCCGCCCGGACCAATCCCCACCCTCCATCAGCTCCATCGTGTAATAGGCCTCGCCCGAGGGAAGCGCCCCCCAGTCGAAGACCTGGATCAAATTCTCGTGGCGGATCTGGCGGAGGGTGTCGAACTCGCGGCGGAGGAAGGCGGACTCGGCGGGGGTGACCAGCTTCAAAGCCAACTCGCGGTCGCGTATCGAGTCTTGCACCCGGTACACGCGGCCCGAGCCGCCCTCGCCCAGGAGGGAACGGACCTCGTAGCGTTTCGGTATCGACGGGGTCTTCATGGGTTTTGGCGCGCCGGCACTGGCCGGAACGCGAACCTCAAAGCTACGCCTGGGTTAGCCGGGCGTCAACGAGGGGTTCCGCCGACCTGCCTAATGGGGGAGCAGGATGATCGGAGCCAACCTTCAAAGTCGTCGCGACTAAGTTGCCCGCTCGACAGGGCATCCATCGCGGCGAAGGCATCGGATTCTGGGGCATCAAGGCGGAGTCCGTTCTTCTCCAAGAAGACGCCCGCCACGGTAAGGGCGACACGCTTGTTCCCGTCAACGAAAGGGTGGTTCTGGGTCAAGCCGTGCGCGTAAATCGCGGCCAGTCGAAACAAAGGGGCCCGCTCATACGCGAAATGGTTCCTGGGAGCGACCATCGCGGCGTCGAGCAGGCCCTCGTTGATGATCCCGGGCTTGCCCCCGTGTTGGGCTAGGAGTTTTTCATGAATTGCGAGGGCGACTTTCTTCGATAGCCATCGAGGCTCCAATGTCACTTCGCAAGATCACGGAGAGCATTTCGGTAGCGCCTCATGAATCCCTCTGCGAGTTCCATCGTCTCTGCGAAGTCCGGGTCGTATGCGCTCAACTTGAATCCGTCTGGCGTTTCAGTAAGAAAGAGCTTGTCGCCCTCCCCAACATGGAGCGACTTGACCGCCTGTGCCGGGAGCAATAGGCCTAGCGAATTGCCGACCTTTCGAACAGTGAGAACCATCTGAACCTCCTATCGTTAGTACATATGTTATAACCATCGGCCGGACTTGTCTAGCTCTTTAAGTCCATTTCGGGCCATCTCCTAAGTCAATTGCCTACAAACGCTTACTGACAGTCACAAGACTTCGTGGGGACGGGGCGTTGACTGAGGGGCATACCGTGGCTAGGATCGGAGGCATGAATGCTAAGAAACGGTTTCACCCATTGCTCATGGCGGGCTTCGTGTTTCTGATCCTGGCCAGCGTGTCCCGGTGGATCAAGCCGCACACGGACGTGAGCGACGCGATAACCGGGCTCCTGTACGGGCTCGCGATCGGCTGCATGCTCCTGGGGATCGTGAAGACCACCAGGGGATCCGCGGGGCCGCCGACCCAGACGGAGCCGCCGAAGCAGGCCTAAGCAGCACCACCGCCCGCCCCTACCCCTCCCTCATCATCTTCTCCAGCCGCGCCTTCACCGCCGGCCATTCGTCGTCCGTGATGCTGTGATAGACCGTATCCCGCACCGTGCCGTTGTCGTTGATCGCGTGCTTCCTCAAGATTCCCTCTTCCTTGGCCCCGATCCTCAGAATCGCCGCCCTCGATTTCTTGTTCAGCGCGTTGGTCTTCAGCTCCACCCGGTGGCAGCCCCACGTCTCGAAGGCATGGCGCAGCATGAGGTATTTCGCCTCGGTGTTGACGTGCGAGCGCTGGTAGGGCTTCCCCACCCACGTCCAGCCGATCTCCGCCCGCCGGTGCTGGGGCACGACGTTGCCGAAGCGCGTGCACCCGGCCACCTTCCCCGTGGCCACGTCGATGGTCGCGAACGGGAGGGCGTCCCCGTCCGACTGCATGTCGAGCGCCTGCCTTAGATATGTAGAGAGATCCTCGCGGGTCTTGCACTCGTTGATCGTCCAGCGCCATAGCTCCGGATCGAGGCCGATCTCCGCGAGCCCCTCGAAGTGGCGCTCCAACGCCAGCGGCTCCAGACGCACGCGCGTCCCCTGGAGCGTGATGGGTCGTATTTCCATGGCTTGGTCCGATCGAGCCAGCGGCAAGGGTCAATCACCCCAACGCGTTGCGGGTTCCGAAATCCAAATCCTCGCAAATCCAAGCCTGACAATAGCACCGTTCCGGCCAGCGTGCGGCACGCGACATGCGAAATGACAAAAGCGAGTCGCTCCTTGAAAGGGCCGGTGCCCTCCTCGGATAGACGCAACAGGTCGCAGGCGGTTAGGCGGAAGTAACGAGGAGGAGATCATGAGGACCGTACCGAAGAACGAAGCTGGCTTCACCCTCATCGAGCTGGTCATCGTCATCGTGATCTTGGGTATCCTCGCGTCCGTGGCGATCCCGAAGTACGAAGACATGCGGGAGCAGGCTCGCGCCGCGACCCTCAAGGGTCAGCTGGGCTCCATACGCTCCGCGGTGTCCATACAGTACGCGCGGAACGCCCTCAGCGGCGGCGCCGCGTTCCCGACCCTGAACGGCTCGATTTTCGCGGACGGCAACGTCCCCAAGGAGCCGGTGCTGAACTCGAGCGCGGTCAAGACGACGGCGGGTGTGGATAACGCGGGCGGATGGCAGTACATGTCGGCGACCGGCTTGGTGAAGGCGAACTTGACGTCATACTCGAGCTACTGATTTAGGCCGTCGAGGGCCACACGGGCGAGCGGCTCCCTCCCTGCCGCTCGCCCGATTTCTTTTTTAGCCGACGCGCGCTACCTTGCGATCACGATTTTCCTGACCTGCACCTCACCCGCCGACTCCAGCCTCGCGAAGTAGGTCCCGGACGCAACCTCGCGGTGCTCCCCGTCCCGACCGTCCCAGGACACCGAGCGCCATCCGGGCGCCTGAACTTGATTCATCACGGTCGCCACTCGCCTGCCCTGAACGTCATACACCGCCAGGCGCACTTGTCCCGCCTTGGGGACGCCGTAGTTGAACTGCGCCTGGGCCACGAACGGATTGGGATAGCTCGGCCCGAGGCGCAACACGTTCGGCGCCGCGAGCGCTCCGGTCGCCTGCAGCCAGACCTCGCTCGCGAGCTCCTGATGCTTGCTGTCCTGCGCCAACAGCCGGTAGCCATAACGCTCGCTCGGCGCCACGCCGCCGTCCTCGAACAGGATGCGGTCCTGGGCATCCAGGCTTGGCTGCCCGACCCGCACCCAGTTGCTTTCAGCGGTTCGACGATAGACCGTGAGGAGAAAACCGTGCGCGGCAGGGGCATACCAGGTGATGCTCACGTGCCCGGGCTCCGTTCGAGCGCTCAGCACCACGGGTGAGATCACCGCCGATGAGCCCGGGCCGACGTTCAGGAGGACCGAGACGCTGGCCGAGCCGCGATTCGCGACCGCGAGATCGGTCCTCCCGTCGGCGTTCAGATCGGCGGCCGCTAGCGCGAAGGGAATGTTCCCCGCGCCTACGTCTGTCTTGGCGCCGAACGTACCGTCCCCGTTTCCGAGAAACACCGACACCGTATTGGAGCCGTTCGCGGTCGCGAGGTCGGGCTTCCCGTCCGCGTTCCAATCCCCGATCGCAACGGACAGGGGAGAGGGTCCGGTCCCGAGATCCGTCTTGGGCGCGAAGGTTCCGTCGCCGTTCCCAAGCAGCACCGACATGGTGAAGGAGCCATAATCCGCGACCGCGAGGTCCGGCTTACCATCCGCATTCAAGTCCCCGATCGCAAGGGAGTAGGGCTTGTCTCCCGTATCGAAGTCGGTCCTGGGGCCGAAGGTACCGTCGCCATTCCCGAGGAGCACCGACACGGTATTGGCGCTCAAGTTCGTCGACACGAGGTCCAGTTTCCCGTCCGCGTTCAGGTCCGCGATCCCAACGGACTGGGGTCGGACTCCTACTTCATAGGTCACTCTGGGCGCGAAGGTCCCGTCGCCGTTCCCGATCAGCACCGACAGGCTGTCCGTGGCGTTGTCCGCGACCACGAGATCGCCCTTCCCGTCCGCATTCAGGTCCCCGATCGCGATGAAGGTGGGGTTGGGTCCCGCCAAGAGAGTGCTCCTGGGCGCGAAGGTCCCGTCGCCGTTCCCGAGAAGCACCGACGCGGTTTTGGCGCCGGTGTTCGCCACCGCGAGATCCGGTCTCCCGTCCGCGTTCAGATCCCCGATGGCGACCGACTGGGGACTATCTCCCGTCCCGACATCGATCTTGGTTGTGAAGGTCCCATCGCCATTCCCGAGGAGCACCGACACCGTGTTGGAGCCGGTGTTCGCCACCGCGAGATCGGGCTTCCCGTCCACGTTCAGATCCCCGACCGCAATAGCTTGTGGCGCGCCCCCGGTGCCGAAGTCTCTCCTGACTCCGAACGTACCGTCCCCGTTCCCGAGCAGCACCGAGACGGTATTGGAGCTGATGTTCACGACCGCGAGATCGGGGATCACGTCCGCGTTCAGAGCCCCGATCGCGACGGCACAGGGGACGAGGCCGGTGTCGAAGTCTGTCTTGGCGCCGAAGGTGCCGTCGCCGTTCCCGAGCATCACCGATACGGCATTCGATCCGTAGTTCGTCGTGGCCAGATCGGGTTTTCCGTCGGCGTTCAGATCTCCGATGGCAACCGCCGAAGGCGAGGATCCGGCTCCAAAGTCCCGGGCGGCCCCGAAGGTCCCGTTGCCGGCACCGAGGAGCACCGAGACGTTGTTGGATGCGAAGTTCGCCACCGCGAGGTCGGCTTTCCCGTCCGCGCTCAGATCCGCGATCGCGACGGACAAGGGGTTGACACCGGCGCCGAAGTCCGTCTTCGGCCCAAAGGTCCCGGTTCCGCTCCCGAGCAGCACCGAAACGTTATTGGAGCCGAAGTTCGCGACGGCGAGGTCGGGTTTCCCGTCGGCGTTCAGATCACCGATCTTGACCGATGTAGGAGAGTCGCCGGTCCCGAATTCCGTTCTGGCCCCGAAGGTCCCGTCCCCGTTTCCGAGGAGCACGGAGACGGCGTTGGAATACAGGTCAGCCACCGCGAGGTCCGGTTTCCCGTCGCCGTTCAGGTCCCCGATCGCGACGGCATACGGGGTTCCTCCCGCATCAAAGTCACCGGCGGTCACGAATGTCCCGTTGCCGTTCCCGAGCAGAACCGACACCGTGTTGGAGGAGTAGCTCGCCACCACGAGATCCGGCTTCCCGTCCGCATTCAGGTCCCCGATCACAACGGAGAAGGGATCGAATCCCGCCGCGAAATCCTGCTTGGGGGCGAACGTTCCGTCACCGTTCCCGAGCAGCACCGATATCTTGCTCGTGATGAAGCACGGCACCACCAGATCGGCGATCCCGTCCGCGTTCAGATCGGCGATCGCGACGTCGGCAGCGCCGGGCGCGGCGTCGAACGAGAGAAAACGCCCGGCGAGGAGAGGTGCGCCGGAGGATTCACGAAATGCTGCGAGCAGGAGGAATGCGGATACGATTGCGGGGAGGTATCGGGCGCGTGGCATGGTAGCTCCGACGCCGGGCAGTGATCGTTCTCGGGGGGGAAATGCAGAGTACTCCCCCATTCTTCGCCGCGCAAGAGCGACCTCTCCGCGTGAGACGCCCTCTTGGGGCTTCTCCTGGTAACCCCTACGGCACCCTTGCGCTTACCACCGGCACCAGCCACGCGGCATACCCATGAGGATCGCGAATATTGGCGATCATCTGGTCGAAGTACGCTTTCGCTTCCTCGTGCGTGAACCGGGTGAACTCGGCGACCGGATCCACGTAGCCGTCCCGCCATGCCTCGAGGATCGTGGCGAACGTCTCGCGCGGGACACGAATGGTGTCGACCACGATGTAGTCCATGGTGATATCCGTGAGTCCCAAGTCCACGAGGATGCCGAACACGTGGCGTCCAATGAATAGATCCGTCCCGGTGGCCTCGCCGACACGCGAGGGCGCCTCGTGCCAGAAGTCCCGCGGCTCGAGCTTCCCGCGCTGGAAGTGGAGCATCCCGTAGTCTTCGGGGATCAGGTGCAGGCGGCCCCCACGGCGCGTCACGCGCACCTGCTCCGCGAGCACGCGGTCCGGGTGCGGGATGGAGTGGAGCACGTGGCGGCTTACTGTAAGGTCGAATGCCTGGTCGGGGGCCCGAAGCTCGTACGCGCTCTGGTTCTCGAACGCGAGCCGGGGCGCCAGGCCCGCGTAGCGCGTGCGCGCACGCTCCAGGCTCCCATCGAGGACATCGACCCCGAGCACCTGCGCGCGCGGAAACATCTCGGCCAGGCGGGACGAGCCCTCACCCGTGCCGCAGCCGATGTCGAGGATGCGAATGTCCGGCGCCAGCGCATACCGGCGGATCAGCTCGGATTCCTGCGGCCAGATGGCGCGCGCCTGCGCGTCGAGGGTGCGCACCATCGACTCGTCCGCCATCTGCTTCGCCTGGGGATTGAGGTCGGTCATTTCTCCCCTACCATAACCACGATCTCGCCCTTGGTCGAGATTATCCAGGAAAGGGAGATTTGTTCCCGAATTCGTCGAGCAGCATGTGGACGTGCCCCACGCGCTCGAACCCCAGCCGCTCGAGGATCGGGAGCGACATCTCCCCCGCCTGGGTGAAGAGGGCCGGGGTCCCGCGCGCCACCGCCTCGTTCCAGCGGGCCCGTACCACGGCGCGGTAGCCGCCGCGGCCGCGGGCGTCCGGTCTCGTCGCCCCACCGTAGAGCAGGAGCCCATGCTGGGTCGGGGCGCACCTTCCCGCGGAGACCATCGTTCCCCCGCGCCAGGCGGCGTGCACGATATTCGGCGATTCACGCCAGCGATCCGCGAGAAGGCTCCGCTGCTCTGCCGCCTCCTCCTCCGACGCGCCGAATACCGCGAGCTGTATCTCGTTCGCGCCCACGAACTCCTCGAACGTCTGGATCCGGCGCGACTGGACGTCAGGAGGCGGAGGCGGAGGCTCTTGGCTCAGGACCATCGCGATCGCGAACGCCTCCTTGTCGGGAACAAGCCCCCGTTGGAGCAGCAGATCGACAAGGTCCGGAGGCTCCGCGGCGCTCCCGATCTCCCATTGGGTTCTGCCGCGTCCCCGGGCCCGGAGCAGCGCGCGGACCTCCTCGAGAACCTCGTCGACCTCTTCGGCGGGAAAGCGGTGGCGTTGAACCGTGTTCCACAACGTGCCCTGCCCCATGCAGAGCGTGTAGCGACGCGCCTCGATCCGCTCGTCCTTGGGCCCCAGCGGCCCGAAGGAGTTGGGATATTCCGCGATCTCGCGCAGGAGGTCGGGGTCGAGGTGCGGGCCCGTCACTTCTTCTTGGGGCGAGAGGCGGTCTTGGCGCGCCTTGCCTTGCCAGCCTGGCGCGGCGCGACCCTACGCTCCCCGATCACCGCCTTCGCCTCGCGCAGCACCGAGAGCTGGAACACGTCCGGCCGGGCGTAGTGGCCCGCGACGTCCAGCATCCAGCGCGGCCCCGCGAGCGCGCGGGGGTCGATGTCCGCGTAGAGGATTCCCTCCGCCTCATGGAGCGGCCCCGCGACGAATTTCCCTTCGGGGTCGACGATCGCGCTGTCCCCGGCGTTGATCCACATGCGATCGGCCGGGTAGTAGCGCTTGTGGCCCAGGCGGTCGGGAATGTCGTTCCGGTGGAACGCCTGGCAGGAGCTGATCACGTACACGCGACCTTCCTTCGCGATGTGGCGCACCGTCGAGAGCCAGGGCTCGCCGCGGTCCCACGTCGAGGCCACATGGATGCGCGAGCCCCACGCGTACATGGCGTAGCGCGCGAGGGGCATGTAGTTCTCCCAGCAGATGAGGCCGCTCAGCTTTCCGATCGGGGTGTCGTACACCTGTAACGTGCTCCCGTCCCCTTGTCCCCACATGAGGCGCTCGCCGCCGGTCGGAATCAGCTTCCGGTGGCGGCCCACCAGCTCGCCACGCTCGTCGATGAAGAGGAGCGTGTTGTAGAGGGAGCCCCCGCTGGCCTCGGTGTTCCGCTCGTTCACGCCCATCACGATGAAGACGCCCGCGGCCCGCGCGGCCTCGCAGAGCCGCCGCGTGGCGTCCCCGGGAATCTCGACGGAATTCTCGAGCAGCTCGCCGTACAGATCGTCGAGGAGATCCTCCCTCGCCGGCACGGACCACACCCAATCGGGATAGCCGGGAACGAGCGCTTCGGGGAACACCACGAGCTTGGCGCCCGCCTTCGCCGCGTCGTTCAAGTAGCGAAGCGCCTTGTCGATGGTCTTCTCGCGGTCCAGGAACACGGGGGCGATCTGGACGGCCGCGACCTTGTAGGGCTGGGGTTTCATCGGCTCATCCCGGGCGTTCGAGTGAGAGCAGGGTCTGTTTCCCGGAGCCTGCCATGCGCGTGGCCTTCAAGCCAAGCGCGTTCGCGAGGGCCATGACGTCGGGCTCCTTGCCCAGAATCCAGGCCCGTCCCTGCGTATCGACCATGCGGGTGAGGTCGTTTCGGGTGATGAAGGCCCGCGCGTGGGCCTCGTTCCCCTCGAAGCCCAGGTCACGATTCACGTCGAGCATCGGGATGGTCTCGCGGAGGTAGAAGGGGACCCCTGCGTTGAACACTCCGTACTCCACGATGTGCTCGCCGGGCCGGCGCAGATCCTTGATGGCTCGCGCGACCGAGCGCGGCGAGCCGAGACGGGAATCGAAGGGCGTCAGCGCCGCGAGCAGCGCCAGGAGGACGGCGAAGGTCGCGAGGGCAATGCGCAGCCAATGTCCCCGGCGCTCGGGCCTGGGTCCGCAGGACGCGAGCACGGCGAGCGCGGGAAAGAGCGGCAGCACGTAGGCGGGCAGCTTGGATCCCGAGAAGGAAAAGAACACCATTGGAAGGCCGATCCACGAGGCCAGGAGCGCGTCGGGCAGGTTGCGGCGCCCGGCCTCGCGGGCCGCGTGCCACCACTCGCGCGCCGCCGCGAATGTCCAGGGCAGCGCCCCGGCCAGAACCACGATCAGGAAGTAGTAGATCGGGCCGCCGCGCTGGTGGACCGTGGTGGCGTAGCGCTCCCAGATCTGGCGCTGGAAGAAGAAGGCCCAGAGCCCGGGCGTTCGAATGAGAACGACCAGATACCAGG
>Ga0137398_10000037_pt1 | contig 33827 bp, 32 predicted proteins | sample czorhiz216metaG_FD_106659 | JGI IMG/M metagenome (GOLD analysis project Ga0137398, IMG submission 106659) | Vadose zone soil microbial communities from Angelo Coast Range Reserve, California, USA - czorhiz2.16 metaG | ecosystem: Environmental > Terrestrial > Soil > Vadose zone | place: USA...
GCGGTGAATCGGCGTCAGTTCCCTACGGGCTCGCCCTGGGCGCGCCAGACCTTGCGGGCCTCGCTCAGCACCAAGCCGTAGCGGAGGCCCCGCGTGGAGACGTAGACCCCGGACACCGGGAACCGCTTGACGAACTCGGAGAGGATGACCGCCCCGGCCGGGATGATATCGGCCCTGCCGCGGCTGACCCCCGCGAGATCGCGCCGCTGATCCAGGGGGATGGAGCAGAGGTGCTTCTCGATGGAGGTGATCCGCTCCCGGCTCAGAAGGTGGTTCTCGATGCGGGAGGGGTCGTATTTGGTCAGGCCCAGATCCAAGGCGCCGAACGCGGTGACGGTGCCGCCGACCCCGACGGCCCGATCGATCCGGTCCCCGTCGAAGGCCTCCAGCTTCTCGGCGAAGATCTCCCGGACGTGAGAACGGATCTGCTCCAGCTCCTCGAGGGCGGGAGGGTCCCCTCGCACCAGCCGCTCGGTCAGGCGAACGCACCCGAGCTCGAGGCTGATGAGCTGGGTGCCTTTTTCCCCCTCGCCGCAGATGATCTCGGTGCTGCCGCCCCCGATATCCACGACCACGGAACGTCCATGGGTGGCGCTTAGCCCGCTCATGACGGCAAGGAAGACGAGGCGGGCTTCTTCTTCTCCGGTAAGGATATCGACGGGATAACCGATCCGCTGGGCGTAGCGGTCGGCCACTTCGCGCCCGTTGCGGGCGACGCGGAAGGCGTTGGTGCCGGCGACACGGATCTGGCTGGCGCCGCTATACTCGGCCTCGTGGACAAACCTTTCGAGGCAGTCGAGGGTCCTCGCCGCGGCCGCCTCGTCGATCACACCGGTCCGATCGAGGCCCTCGCCGAGACGTGAGATCTCGCCCATCCGATGGGCCGTCTTGAGCCGCTCCTTCTCGTCCACATCGGCGACCAGAAGACGAACGGAGTTCGTGCCGATGTCGACCGCACCGATCCTCACCATGCCTTGAGCCAGGTGTGGCGCCTGATTTTCCCTCCGGGAGAGGAATGAATCAGAGGGGCTCTCGCCCCCGCGATTGACTCCGCCAAGAGAGGAACCTTACCATGGGCCTGCCATGAATGTAAAGTCGGAAACCCTTGCCAGGTCGAAAAATGGCCCCTCTCTCCGGGGCCCGGAGCCCAGGGAGTGCCTGCTGGGGAGGACCGCTCCGGAGCTGGAGAAGCTTCTCTACGCCCTCGGGGAGAAGCCCTACCGCGGCCGGCAGATCGCCGAATGGATGTACGGCCGGGGGATGGCGAGCTTCGCCGACATGACGAATCTACCGGCCGCCCTCCGCGCGAAGCTCGAGGAGCAGTTCACGATCGGCTCGCTGAGGGAGCGCTCCCGCCGGGAGACCCCGGACCGGCGCACCCGCAAGGTCGCCTACGAGCTGCCGGACGGGGGGATCATCGAGTCGGTCTTCATGTCCACCGCGACTCGCTTCACGTTCTGCCTCTCCTCCCAGCACGGCTGCGCGTTCGCCTGCCGCTTCTGCGCGACGGGCAGGATGGGCCGGGGGCGCCACCTCACCGCGTCCGAGATCGTGGAGCAGGCGTTCCGCCTGAGAAGCGAGCTCCCGCCGGGGCAGGCCGAATACAACATCGTGATGATGGGCATGGGAGAGCCCCTCGAGAACTACGACGAGGTGCTCGCCGCCCTCACCCTCATGAGCGACCCGGCCGGAATGGCGGTGCCCGCGAAGCGGATCACCATCTCGACGGTGGGGCTCGCGCCGCAGATCATGCGGCTCGCCGACCAGGGACACCGGTTCCGGCTCGCGGTCTCGCTCCACGCTGCGGACGACGTGCAGCGCTCGAAGCTGATGCCCGTGAACCGGCGGTTTCCGCTCGAGCAGCTCATGCGCGCGGTGCGCCACCACGTCGATCGCACCGGACGGCGGGTCACGTTCGAGTACATCCTCCTCGAGGAGCTGAACGACACCATCGCCGACGCGGCCAGGCTGGTGCGTCTGGTGGCCCAGCTGCCCTGCAAGATCAACCTCATTCCCTACAACCCGATCGGCCCCGGCAAGTTCAAGCGCCCGGCCCCGGAGCGGATCGAGCGCTTCGTCGAATACCTGCGCCCCCGCGTTCCGGCCGTCACCGTCCGCTACAGTCAGGGCGTGGAGATCGGCGCCGCGTGCGGCCAGCTGGCGGGCGAGGAGGAATCGGCTCCTGGCTAGAGGCGAGACCGGAGGAAACATGCTCGGCACCCTTCGCCGGCGGCTCCTGGCCCTCTTCCTCCTCATCTCCCTCATCCCCTCGCTCGGCCTGACCCTCCTCGTGACGCTCTATCTCTCCCGGAGCATCACGGCCCTTCGAAATCCGGAAACGGAGCACGCGCTCGCGCAATCCCTCGAGGTGATCCGGGAGGGCATCGAGCGGCTGGGGAGCGACGCCCGCCAGCACGCCGAGGTCCTGGCCCTGGACGCGGACACCCAGCGGCTGCTCGCCGCGGGCAAGATCCCCGACCTGGAGCGCCATCTCCGGGAGGAGGCGAGGAACCGCGGGCTGGACTACATCTGCCTCTATACCGTTGAGCCCAAGGTCGCGCAGGTCTTCGGGGACAGGCTGGGGCCACGCATCACCCTTCCCCAGCCCGAGGAGGCCTCGCTGCGGGGCGCGCTGGAACAGGGCGGCCTCATCACGGGAGGGGACGCGCCCCGGCAGGTGAGCGGGGCCGCGCCGCTCGGCAAGACCTACATGCTGCTCGCGGGATACCAGCTGGATCCGGAGATCTCGAACGAGATCCTGGCGCTCCAGAAGAACCTGACCATGTACCGGAAGCTGGGCGTCTACACCTGGATCTCGGAGCGAAGTCTCTGGATCTTCGCGGCGCTGTGGACCCTGGTCCTGGGACTTCTGAGCTTCGGGCTCGCCTACTTCGTCTCGCGCGGCACCGCGCGGCCCATTCTCGAGCTGCGCGGCGCGATGGAGCGGGTCTCCGGGGGGGACCTGGCCCACCGCGTGGCCCCGTCGGGGACGGACGAGGTGCGCTTCCTGGGAAACGCGTTCAACCAGATGGTCGAGGAGCTCCAGACCTCCCGGCGCGCGCTGGTGCGGGCCGAGCGCCTCGCCGCGTGGCGCGAAGTCGCCCGCGCGGTCGCGCACGAGATCCGCAATCCCCTCACGCCGATCCAATTCGCGCTGGAGCGCCTGCGCGAGGAGGCACGGCGCCCCGAAGCGCCGCGCAGCGCGGTGGTCCAGGAGAACGCGGATCTGATCCTGAACGAGGTGCACTCGCTCCAGGAGTTCGTGAACGCGTTCTCGGCGGTGGCGCAGCTTCCGGAGCCTCGGTTCGCGGCCTGCGACGTGGGAGCGATGGTCGAGGACGTGGCCAAACTCTACCGGGGATCCTCCCCGATCGAATTCCGCGTTGAGTACGCCTCCCCCCTGCCCTTAGCCTGGGCGGACGAAGCACAGATCCAGCGCGTGCTCGTGAACCTCATCAAGAACGCCCTGGAGGCCTCGCCCGGACGCGGGGCGGTCACGCTGCGCGTCCTCCGGGATTCACCCGCCGAGCCCGCCCTCAAAGTCGAGGTGGAGGACACGGGCCCCGGGATGGATCCCGCCACGCTCGAGCGCGCGGTGGCGCCCGGGTTCACCACCAAATCGACGGGGAGCGGATTGGGACTGACCCTGGTGCAGAGAATCGTGGAGCAGCACTCGGGCCGCTTCGGCCTCGAGAGCAACCCCGGCATCGGCACCCGGGCCTGGTTCACCCTGCCCCTCGCTCCGGAGGGTTCGTCATGACCCAGCCGCCGCGCACGCGCGTGCTCGTGGTGGACGACGAGCCCTCGGTGCTCTTGGAAATATCCGGGGCGCTCAAGCGCCACTACGATGTCGTGACCGCGCAGAGCGCGGAGGAGGCCGAATCCATCCTCGCGAAGGATCGCGTGGACCTCCTGCTGACCGATCTGCGCCTCCCCGGGAAGGACGGCATCCATCTTCTGGAGGCCGTGAAGGCGCAGAACCCGGATCTGCCGGTCGTGATCATGTCCGGACACGGCACGATCGAGGAGGCCGTGCGCGCCACCCGCATGGGCGCCGCGGACTTCGTGGAGAAGCCCTTCGGCCCCGACCGGCTCAGCGTGACCGTGGAGCGCGCGCTGGAGCTCCGCGAGCTCCGGCGCGAGAACGAATCGCTGCGGAGCCAGGCCGTCCGGCTGGACGAGATGGTGGGCCAGAGCCACGCGATCGAGCAGGTGCGGGCCGAGGTCGCGAAGGTGGCCAAGAGCGACGCGAAGGTGCTCATCACCGGGGAGAGCGGCGCCGGCAAGGAGCTGGTGGCCCGGGCCATCCATCGGGCGAGCGCCCGGAGCCGGGGACCGTTCGAGAAGCTGAACTGCGCGGCCCTACCCAAAGACCTCGTCGAGAGCGAGCTCTTCGGATACGAGAAGGGCGCCTTCACCGGCGCCGCGCAGATGAAGCGCGGCCGGCTGGAGGCTGCGGACCGCGGAACCCTTTTCCTGGACGAGGTCGGCGACATGAGCCTCGAGACCCAGGCCAAGTTTCTCCGCGCCATCGAGACCGGCGAGATCGAGCGGCTCGGCGGCACGCGAACCCTCCAGGTCGACACGCGGATCGTGGCCGCGACGAACAAGAACCTCGCGGAAGAGATCCAGGCCGGCCGCTTCCGGGAGGATCTCTTCTACCGGCTCAGCGTCGTGCCGATCCACGTTCAGCCGCTCCGCGCGCGGCGCGAGGACATCCCGCTCCTGATCCAGCACTTCATGGCCCGGCTCGGGCAGGAGCACGGCCGTTCGATGCGGCGGATCAGCCCGGAGGCCATCGAGGCGCTCACGCGGTACTCCTGGCCGGGCAACGTGCGCGAGCTGAAGAACCTGATCGAGCGGCTCCTCATCATGAGCGAAGGCGAATCGATCGGGATCCGGGAGGTCGAGGCGGCGTTGCCCGCGGGAGCCGAGGAGGAGCCCGTGAGCGAGATCCGCGCCGCGCGCGATCGCGCCGAGCGGGACGCGATCCTCGCCACTCTGCGCCAGTGCTCCTGGAACGTGACCGAGGCCGCGAAGCGGCTCGGCATGGACCGCGGGTATCTGCATCGAAAGATCAAGCGGTACGGCCTGGTGCGCGATGCGCAGACGTAGCGCTACGCTGTGGCTTCTGATTGCGGCGCCCATGCTCACCGCGCGCTTCGCCTCGGCCTCGCTGCTCCAGCCCGACTCCACCGCGGCCCAGGTTCCCGTCCGGCGCGCCGCGGAATGGGAGACCCTCGCCGCCGGGCTGCCCGAAGAGGCCCGGTTCCACCGCATCACGCGCCTGCGCTACAACCGGGTGGACGGCCCCGCGGCCACCCTGGGCGCCGCGTTCCAGACCGGACGCACCCCGGCTCCCGCGCTCTTTGCCGAGGGGACCTACGCCTATTCCCGGGAGAGGGGCCTCTACGAGGCGGGATTCGCCACGCCCTTCGGAGACCGCCCTGTCCTCACGGTCGGCGGCTCCGCCTACCGGCGCACGGCCACCGAGGACGAGTGGATCGACTCCGAGGGTGAGAACACGATCTTCGCCCTCGCGGCGCGGACCGACTACCGCGACTACTACGAGTCCGAGGGGGGCCAGGGATACGTCGCGTGGTCGCCGGGATCGGACTTCGAGCTGCGCGGCGGCGCGCGCTTCGAGTCCGAGCGAAGCCTCGCGACCCGAACTCGGGTTGCCCTGACGGGGCATCATCCGGTGTTTCGCCCGAACGTTCCCATCGAGGAGGGGGACGATCAGTCCTTCACGGTCCATGTCCGCGTGGGCCCCGCGGAATTCCCCGCGCAAGGAGGCACGCGCGGCGAGGTGATCTACGAACGGTCGGGCGCCCCCCTGGCGGGTGATTTCGAGTACGGGCGCTTGCGCGGCGCGGTGCGCCACCGGATCCGGCTCTCCAAGACCAGGGAGTTTCGCGCGCGGTTGATCGCGGGCTCCACGCTCACGGGCACGGTTCCCTTCCAGAAGCTCTGGTACGTCGGCGGGATCGGGACGCTGCGCGGCCATGACTTCAAATCGTTCGGCGGCGACCAGTTCTATCTCGTGAACGCCGAGTTCTACCAGCGCGCGCGAAAGAACATCTACGCGTTCACGTTTCTGGACTCGGGCGCGGCGTGGTTCGGGAAGGGCAACCTCGATCGCCAGCACCCCGCGCTCGACGCGGGTCTGGGCGTGCGATTGGGCCAGGGCCCGGCGGCCGTCACCGTGGCGAAGAATCTGCGCGACGGAGGGTCGAAGCCGCTCGTCGGGGTGCGGCTTGGAGGGAGCTTTTGAGGGGGATGCGCGGGCCGGTGCTCGGCGCGGCCCTGGCCCTTCTCCTCCTGGCGCCGCCCGCGGCCGCGAACGACCTCGGCCTGAGCGTGGGACCGGTGGAGCAGGAGAACGGCGCGGTCGTCGTTTCCTATCGTGTGGATCATCCCTGGACGCCGCGCCTCACCGAGACGCTTCTGGGCGGCATGCCCGCGACGGTGACGTTCGAGGTCGGCGTCTGGAAACGGCGGACGTTCTGGTTCGACAAGCTCGTGCTCGCCATCCAGAGCGAGCACCGCGTCTTCTACGACCCCTGGCAGCACACCTTCCGCGTGCGCTCGGGCTCCTTTCGCGGGAAAACGCGCGTCCTGCCCACGCTGGATTCCCTCGGCGCCTATCTCTTCTCGGAACGGCGCGTGGCGCTGGCCGCGGTGGAGACGCTGGAGCCCACGGCGAGCTATTACGTCTCGGTCCGCGCCACGATCCGCCCGCTGAGCGCCGAGGATCTGGACGAAGTCGAGGACTGGTTGTCGGGGGAAGTGAAGCCGGACACCCCGGAGCACGGCATGCGGAGCTACCTGCTCGGGCTGACGCTCAACATCTCGGGGCTGGGCGACCGGACCGCGCTCGCGAGGAGCAAGGTCTTCCGGCCCGAAACCCCGGCCGCCTCCCCGGAGTAATCACCGGGCCGTGGGGCCGGCCGACCCTCCCGCCGCGTAACTGCGCCGCTCTTGCTCGCGCTCCGGCGCGAGATCGATCTTCGTTAAGTCCGGCTTGGACAGGAGCGAGACCGTCCAGTCCACGGCGATGCGGAGCCGGGTATCCCAGCGGGGCATCTGGAACAGGTAGTAGGTCCGTCGCATCCACCAGGCCACGAAGCCCGTGAGCTCGAGACCACGCACCTCCGCGGCCGCGCGCGTATGCCCGAACGCCGCCATGGTGCCGAGTGGCTCGTACACGAAGGGCGCGCTCGCCCGTCCATCGATCGCGGCGGCGATATTCCGCGCGGCGACGCGCGCGGCTCGCACCGCGTGCTGCGCGAGGGCGGGGTACACCCCGCCATTCGGCGCGGGCGTCGCCGCACAATCCCCGATGGCCCATACATGCGGATGGCTGACGCTCCGCAGGACAGCGTCGGTCACGATCCGCCCCTTGCGGTCCCGCTCCACTTCGATCGCGGACGCCACCGGGCTCGGCACGATCCCCGGCGCGAGCACGATGGTGCCGGCGTCCACCATGCCCTCCTTCCATCGCACCCGGCCCGGCTCGATCGCGACCACCGGCGTCGAGGGGTGCAAGTGAGCGCCGCGGTAGCGAAGGATCCGCGTCGCGTACGCCGCCAGGAACGGCTTCGCCTCCGGAATCAGTCGCTCGCCCGCCTCGAACAAATGGAACGCGAGCTCGCGGGCCTGGATCCCGGGGTAGTAGCGCATCTCATCGCGCATGAAGGCCGAGAGCTCGCCCAAGAGCTCCACGCCCACCAGGCCGCCGCCGATCACGACCACGGTCAGGAGCTTGGCGCGCCGCACGGGGTCCGACTCCACGTCCGCGCGCTCGAGCCGTTCGATGAGATGGTTCCTGAGGAGCAGCGCATCCGCGACCGTCTTGAAGGTGCGCGCGTGGTCCGATCCCGGGATGATCGACATGTTCGTTCCGGCCCCGAGCGCCACGAGGACGTGATCGAACTCGAGCTCGCGCGGCTCGCCCTCGGCGACTCCGATTCGAATCGTGCGTCGCGCCACGTCCACGTGCTCGACGGTGCCCTCGATGAATCGCGCGCGCCGAAGGCACGGCCGGATGGGCTGGGCGCAGTGGCGCAGCTCGAGGATCCCCGAACACGCCTCGAAGAGAAGGGGACTGAGCAGGAAGAAATTGTCGCGGCTGACGAGGGTGACCTCGACGCCGGGCCGGCGCCCGAGCAGCCGGTCCAGGTGCCGCGCCGCCGCAAGCCCGCCCACGCCGCCCCCGAGCACGACGATGCGAGTGCGTGACTCAGGCACGTTTCAACCTGGATGGCTTACGGCGCGTCGGACGAGCCACCCTCGGGCGCGGGCGGGGACGTGGGCGGCGCCGGCGCGGGCGGCGGAGGCGGAGGCGCGTACCACCCCGCGCCCGCCGGGGCCGGCGACGCGGGCCCCGCGGCCTGCGCCACCGGGTTCTTCCCGAATCGCGTCAGAACCATCGCGCCCATCCCCGCCGTCATGAAGACGAGGCCGAGCACGACCGAGGCGACGGCGAGCGCGATTCCGACCGGCATCACGAACAAGAGCCCGAGGAAGCCGAGGAGCTTGCCCACGATCTTGAGGCCCAGGATCAGAACCGCCCCGACGAGCACGGCCTTGAGGGGCGTCGCCGCCACGCCGGGGTTTCTACGGGCCAGGATGACCCTGCCCAGATACATCGCGCCGTTCACGTAGCCCAGGAACGCGAACGCGATGATGCCGAGCAATGCGCCGACGAGCGCGAACACCATCACGATCGCGAGCAGAATGGCGACCGGAATTCCAATGATCGTGATCACGAGGATCACCATGGCGATGGCGCCCACGATCACGATGGCCGGAATGATCACGATCATGGCCATCCATGCGGCGAGGCCCCAGAGGAAGGATTTCCCGAACGCCAGGCCCATGCGGTCCACCGCGTGCTCCATGCGCTCCCGGACCAGGAGAAGGCAGAGCCAGGCGAGGAAGGCCACGATCAGGAGCTGACAGAACGCCCCGATGATCCCCGCCAGCGTGCCGAGGCCCACGAGCCCCATGAGCGGGAGCATGCCCCGCACGTGGCCCCCGTGGGGCCACCCGCCGACCGAGACGTTGCTTCCCAGGACGCGCCCGTCGCCGCTCACCGTCGTGGATCCACCGACGCTCACCGCGTCCCCGTGGACGACGCCGCTGTCGCTGACCGAGACGCTGCCCCCGACCGCGGTGCAGTCCCCTTTCACGCTGCCGAGGACGTGGATCGACCCGCCGATGGCGACCACGCTGCCGTCGATCACCATGTCCTTCGTGATCTCGATGTCCTGGCCGAATCGCACGAGATCGTTGTCGTGCCCATGATCCGGGGGCTCGGGAGCGTCGGGCGTGTCCGGCGTATCCGCCTTGTCGGCCTTGTCGGCCTTGTCCGCTGCGTCGGACTCCTCCTCGTTGTCCGAGCTCTCGTCCGCGTGCGGGGTCCGCACCCGCTTCGCGGTCGCGTGCTTGCTGTCGATGACATGGACCGAGATGCCCTCGTCACGCGAATCGGCGGCGCGGGCGGCGCTGTCGGCGGCCGCCTTCGACCGGCTCGCGGCCGTCGCGCCCTGCGCAGGCGGAGCCTGCGCGAACAACGCGGCGAAGAGGAGAACGAGGAGCGAAGCCGCTGCGACCCAGAGACGGGACTTGGTCCGCACCATCACATCAGAGCGAGAGGCAAACATGGCCCACACTCCTTTCGTGGCGGGATGGTCGCAGGAGGATGTAAAGCGCGAGTCCCAGGGTGATGAGGAGAGCGCCGGCGACCTGAACCTCGGGAGTCCGGAGCAGGACGATCGCGGCGCGCGGAATGGTCTTCAGCGCCTGCGTCGCCAGCCAGAGCTGCCGCGCCAGCGGCACGTAGAAGGCGATCTCGCTCGCGAGCCACTTCGAGCCCGCGGTCACAGCCGAGATGGAGTGATCGATGGCGGACACGATCCAGACGTAGGGATCCGGAACTCCGAGCGCCTGAGCCAGGCGCGTCAGGTTCGCGAGAAGCACGACCGTGAGCGCGAAGGAAACCGCCCCCACCGCCGCGCCGAAGCGCTGCCAGCCCGCCGTCAAGAACCCGCGCGCGCCCAGAACCTCGCGCAGGACGCGCTCCTCGAGGAGCGCGGGCGCGACGAGCAGCGGCATGCGGCGAAGCCGGAGCGTCTGGCGGCGGAAGTCCTCGAGGGCCAGGCCGCACGAGGCGCACGACGCGGCGTGACCTTCGATCACGCGCGCGACCGAGGGCGTCAGGGTGCCGTCGATCAGCGCCACCAGCTCGCGCTCACAGGCCTCGCACGACAGGTTTTCTTTCATGGCTTCGCTCCTCGCGCTCCTCGCGCGGTCAGCTTGCGTCTCAGGATCTCGTGCGCCCTGTGGAGCCGAACCTTCACCGTGCCGAGCGGGATGTCGAGCGCCTCGGCGATCTCCTCGTACGCCAGGTCCTCGCGGTAGCGGAGGTAGAGAATCGCCTGGTAGTGCTCCGGCATCTCCGAAACCAGCTCGTCGAACCGCTCGACCGAGCGTTGAATCTGGAGCATGGCCTCGGGCCCGGGACTCGGCTCCACCGCCTCCAGCAGCGGGCCCTCGTCCTCTTCGAAAAGGTCCTGGATCGAGACCGGCCTGCGTTTGCGGCGCCGGATCGCGTCCAGGGCCAGATTCGCCGCGATCTTGAACAGCCAGGTCTTGAGCGGCCGCTCCGGATCGTACGTGTGGAGCGATCGCAGGACCCGGATGAAGGTCTCCTGCGCCACCTCGGCGGCGTCCTCGGGATTGCCCGTGATACGCCACGCGAGGTTCACGACAGGCGTCTGGTACCGCCGTATCAGCTCACGATACGCGCGTTCCTCGCGCGCCAGGCACCGCCGGACCAGGTCCCGCTCTTCGGACAACGCAAACCCTCGAGTCCTCGATGCCGCTCAGATTCTGTACGTTTCGGGCCCGTACCAGGTTTCGCCGACCTGAGGCATCGGGCGCGCAAGCTAGTGGCCTTATCCTCTGTCCGTCAAGGGTTTTCCCTTGACGGGCCACGCCCCCGAACCCTAGCGTCGGGCGCCATGACCGAGATCGAGTCCCTCTACGCCCGGGAGATCCTGGATTCCAGGGGAATGCCGACCATCGAGGTCGAGGCGGCCCTCCGGGGCGGCGCCATCGGCCGTGCCGCGGTCCCCTCCGGGGCCTCGACCGGCTCCCGAGAGGCCCTCGAGCTCAGGGACGGAGACCCCAAGCGCTACCTCGGCAAGGGGGTGGCCAAGGCGGTCGCGAGCGTCAACGAGACGATCGCGGGGCACCTGGTCGGCGAGGACGCCGACGATCTGGCGTATCTGGATCATCTTCTCATCGAGCTGGACGGCACCCCGAACAAGAAGAACCTGGGCGCCAACGCGATCCTCGGCGTCTCGATCGCCCTGGCCAAGGCGGCCGCCGAGGCCCACGTGCTCCCGCTCTACCGCTACCTCGGTGGGGCCGGCGCCAAGACCCTCCCGGTCCCGCTCATGAACGTGGTGAACGGCGGCGCGCACGCGGACAACAATCTCGACATCCAGGAGTTCATGATCGTGCCGGTGGGCGCCGGCTCCTTCACGGAAGCCCTGCGCATGGGATCCGAGGTGTTCCACACGCTGAAGAAGCTCCTGCGCGAGAAGGGGCTGGTGACCGCGGTCGGCGACGAGGGGGGCTTCGCCCCCAACCTGGGCAAGAACGCGGAGGCCCTCGAGTTTTTGATGCGCGCGATCGAGAAGGCGGGCTACCGCCCCGGCGAGGACGTGGCCCTGGCACTCGACGTCGCGGCGTCGGAGCTCCACAAGAACGGGACCTATACGCTGGACGGACGCGCGGGGCTGGACGCGCGCGCGATGACGCAGTACCTGGCGGGGCTGGTGGAGCGCTTCCCCATCGTCTCGATCGAGGATGGGCTCGCGGAGTCGGATTGGGACGGATGGAAGCACCTGACCGGGGCGCTGGGGAGCCAGATCCAGCTCGTGGGGGACGACATCTTCGTCACGAACCCCGAAATCTTGAAGCGTGGCATCGAGGAGGGCGTGGCGAATTCGGTCCTGATCAAGCTGAACCAGATCGGAACCGTGACCGAGACGCTCGACACGATCGAGATGGCGAGGCGCGCGGCCTACACCACCGTGATCTCCCACCGCTCGGGAGAGACCGAGGACACCACGATCGCCGACCTCGCGGTCGCGGTGAACGCGGGGCAGATCAAGACCGGCTCGCTCTCCCGCACGGACCGGGTCGCGAAGTACAACCAGCTCCTCCGGATCGAGGAGCAGCTGGCGGACGAGGCGGTCTACCTGGGCGCGGCCGCGTTCCGGAAGCTCTCGGGCGGCTCTCGCGAGACCGCGGGCGCGCGCTGAGCCGGTGATCCGCGCGCGATGATGCGATCCCCGTATCAGAGCCCCAAGGAAGCTCCCTCCCGGCGCTATCTGCGCCTGCCTCCCACCGAGATGAAGCGGAAGAGAAGGCGCGTCCTGCTCTGGGGCGCGGGGCTCCTCCTGGGGTACCTCGTCTACTCCTTCGTGGGCGGGGACAGCGGGCTGATCCGGGTCCGGGCGCTCCAGCACGAGACCGCGGCCCTTCGGGGCAGGAAGCTGGCGCTCGCCGCCGAGGCGGACCAGGTGGAACGGAACCGGAAGGACATCGCCAAGGACCCGCTCCTCACCGAGCGGGTGGCCCGGGAGCGCTTTCACATGGTCAAGAAGGACGAGGTTCTCTACCGCTACCAGGCCGACCAGGATTCGGCGCGGTAGGCTCGGCTCTTTACAAATCCCCCCGGGTGAGGCAACATACCCGCGCGGGGTGGAGCAGCCTGGTAGCTCGTCGGGCTCATAACCCGAAGGTCAGAGGTTCAAATCCTCTCCCCGCAACCATAAAAGCCACAGGGGCCCGGAACACCGGGCCCCTGTTTTTTTAGCCGCGACGGCGCATGGCCGCCGCTACCTCGCCGGCGCCCCGGTCGCGCCCGAGCCGCTACCCCGTCCCGAGAAGCTCGTCAGATAGGCGGCCACGGCCGCCCCCTCCCGCTGCCTCAGCCCCGCGCAGTCCTTCACCTGGTCCGCGGTCTTCGCCAGCTCCAGCTCGGAGCCCGACACCGCGTGCGTCGGGTCCGCGAAGAACTTCTTGGCCGCCTCGATCCGCTCGAGCGAGCAGCCGCCCGCCATGTCCGGCATGTAGACCATGTACATGGGCGGCACCTTGGATGCGATCGTCCCGAAGTTTTCGGACATCCATTTGTAGGGGACGTCCTCGTATTCGATCGAGCCCGCGATGCCCACCGGGATGGTGAAGAGCTCTTGGGGCCGGAGCGGACCCTCCAGGGAATAGCGGATGGCCTCCTGAACGATCTTGGGGTCGCGGAAGCCCCCGAGCGCGCCCAGATACCGCGCACGCTCCGCCGGGATCTGAGCGGTCTCGAACCGCTTCTTGTAGTCCTGGAACAGGGCCTCGTCGCCGCGCAGGGCCGAGAGCTGGAGCGAAGCGCCGATCAGGGAGGGATCGACCGAGCCCGGGGCGGCGATATGCTGTTTCGCGAGCGAATCGGCGAAGGCCAGGACGCGCGCGTCCTTGCCGTCGTCACCCAGGGTCAGGAGAAGTCCCGGGCGGGTGAGGGAGATTCCGTCCGCCTCGCCGGGCAGGCGCGTCATGCCGATCCGCGCGAGCGCGGGGCCGAGGGTGGTGCGCACGTACGCCGCGTAGGGATCCGCCAGATCGCGGGTGACGAACACGCGCCGGACGATGTTCACATCGTCCTCGAGCGCCGAGGTGATCTCGGTGTCCTTGTCGTCCGCGAACTTGGCGAGGAGGCGCATGTAATCGTCGCCGTGGATGAGCCCCGCGTCCAGGAGCGCCGAGACATTTCCGAGGTACCCGACGCGCTCCACCTGCGTGAGCGCCGTTCCCTCATCGTCGGCGAGCCGGTGGAGCATCTCCGACGAGACGCTCCAGCGGTAATACCCCGCCGCGTCCCCGTTGAGGTTCAGCCACCGGGGGGCCTTGCCGCCTTCGAGGGTCACCGTCATCTCCGGCTCGGTCAGGAGCACGCTCTGGGTGTGCACGGCGCTCCCGTCCGAGTACTTGAGCGAGACCGGAATCCGCCAGAGCTGCGGGGACGGGGCCGTGACGCCGTAGCCCAGGAACCGCTGCTGGCTCATCTTCACGCGTCCATCCGCCAGCACCTCCGCGGAGACCAGCGGGACGCCGCCCTGGTCGAGGAAGCTCGTCATCGCGCCGGAGGCGTCCTTGCCCGACACCTTCGAGAGCGAAGCCCAGAGGTCGGAGCCGACCGCGTTCCCCCACGCGTGCTCTTTCAGGTAGGCGAGCACCCCGGCGCGGAAGGTCTCGGGGCCGAGCCATTGCTCGAACATGGTGAGCACGCCCTGGCCCTTCTGATACGCCAGCTCGTCCGCCGCCTGGAGGAGATTGTCCATCGCCGTCACCGGGCGGCGGATGGCACGGGCGGAGAGCCGGGAGTCGGTGCTCATCGCACGCTGCGTCCGGCGCAGGTCGAGGAGGCGCTGCCGGTACTCGGGGTAGACCTGGTCGGAGATCTTGTTCCCCATCCACTCGGCGAACGCCTCGTTCAACCAGAGGTCGTCCCACCAGTCCATGGTGACGAGATCGCCGAACCACTGATGCGCGAATTCATGCGCCATGAATACGGAAAGGGTCGAGAGCTGGCCCACGCTGACCGTCTTCGGCTCCACGAGCAGCACTTCGTCGCGGAACGTGACCGCGCCCGCGTTCTCCATCGCGCCCGGCCAGAACTCCGGCACCGCGAGCACGTCCAGCTTCGCGTAGGGGTACTTGCTGCCGAAGTAGCGCTCCAGCGCGGCGAGGATCGGCGGCGCCATCTTCGCGGCCGTGCCCGCCAGCTTCGAGGCGCCCTTCACGGTGACCACGTTCCCGGGAACGGACATGCCGTGGATCGGGACCAGCTCCAGGGGGCCGGTCGCGATCGCGAGGATGTACGAGGGAACCGGCTTCGTCTTCCCGAACACCACGGTCTTCGCGGTCTTCCCCGGAATGGTCTTCACGATCGGCGTGTTGGAGACGGCGCGGTGCGCGTTCGGCAGGACCAGGGTGAGCTGATAGGGAATCTTGAACGAGGGCTCGTCCCAGCACGGGAAGGCCTTCCGCGCGTCATCCGATTCGAACTGGGTGAAGCAGTAGGATTCCCCGCCGGTCTCGAGGCGGTAGAGCCCCTGGGCGCGCGTGCTGAAGACGTTCGTGAAGTCCACGTCCATGGAGTAGACGCCCGGGGCCAGCGGCGCCTGGGTATGCACGGTGACCATCGTCGGCGCGCTCTGGTCATGCGTCGAGGGGACGATCCCCTTGGCGTTCCGGAGCGTCAGGCGGCGAAGGGTGAGCCCCTCCGAATGGAACTGGAACGAGTCCACGGCGACGACCACGTGGAGATCGATGTGGGCGGAGCCGGTATACGAGGGCTTCCGCGCGTCCAGATTCAGCTTGAGCCGCTCGGATGTAGGAAGAACATCCCGGAGCAACCGCCCGGAGCCTGAAGCCAGGGCGGGGGTTGCGGGCATGGCGAGCGCGAGAAGGAGGATGACGCCTGGGATCAGAGCCGATGGACGTGCGAACCGCATAGAGCCCTCCTGGCAGTGCTGCCGGCGACGAAGTGATATCAAATACGGCGAAAACGCGCTAGTATAGAGATGTTTTCCCCCCTCCCGCGAGACAGAGCCGGACACCCGCGATCGGGAGACAACACCATGATGCCCCCATCGTTTCTGCCCGCCCGCCGTCACGCTTCGGGGATCACCGCGACGCTGAGCCTTCTGGCCCTCCTCGCGCTCGTCCCTCCAGTGTGGGCCACCGTGAAGACGGTGAGCGTCGCACCTCCCGCGCCCGCCTCATGCGATTCCGTGACGATCACGGTCGCGGGGGACATTCCCAACAGCTGCTACGAGGTCTCGACGGCTGAGATCCGCGGGCCGGAGTACCTGCCCTGCGCCAGGCCGCTACCCTGCCCCGCAAGATTCAGGGTCGAGATCACGGTCCGCGAGCCCAATCCGGTCATCGCGCGGTCGTGCCTCGCGGTCGTCTCGCCCTACACGCGGTCGTTCCAGGTTGGACGGCTCTTCCCCGGCCCCTATGACGTGGTCGCGCACGAGCGCGTGATTCCTTTCTCGGCCGACTCCACCGATTCGGTCGTGGCCGAAAGCTACGCCATGGGAGCCTTCACGGTCGGGCCCGATTCGAGCTGCGCCGGAAGCCTGGGGTGCTTCCTGCTCACGCTCGTGCCGGACCTTCCGGACGGGAGGTTCCCGGTCGATCCATCCCTGTGCACCGCCTCGGCGCTTCCCGGCGGGACGGCCTGCCTCGGCCTCGCCCTCACGAACTCGCGGACCGTCGGCGGATTGCAGGTCACGCTGGACGTTTCGAGTCGCGCGTCGTCCGCCACGCCCGATGGGATCCTCCACCCGGTCTCGGTCGAAGCGATCGGCCGCGCGGCCGGGTTCCAGGTGGGCTGGTCGGCCGTGGGGTCCCGGGCGAAGTTCCTTCTCTACTCGACGAGCGGGGCATCCATCCCGGCGGGCTACGGCCCCGTGGTTCGCATTTGTTACTCCATCGCGCCCGGCGCCGTTTCACAAATATTGGAGGTCTCCCCGACCGCGGCGATCGCCGCCGACCCGGCGGGCGACTCCATCCCGCCGTGTCCGACGTTCGCCATCCCTCTGGGGGAGATCTGCATCGGGACCAGGGCTTGTGATGTGAATGGGGACGGCACCTCCGACGTGCTCGACATCATCCGCCTGGTGCGCTGCGCCCTGGCGAACCCCGCCGATTCCCTCCCGGCCTGCCCCGATTCCATCGCGGCGAGGACGGACTGCAACGGGGACGGCGCGGTCGACATCCGCGACGTGATCTGCTGCGTGCGAAAGATCGTGGAGCTTCCGAGCGGCCTCGGCGAGGTCATACCGTCCCTGACGCCTCGGAGCGGCACGATTCCCGCGGGCGTGAACTCGATCAGCTTCGAGGGAACGCCGCGCTGGATCAATGCCGTGGACGGCATCGCGACCGTCCGGATCGAGACCGCAGAGAACTGGGGTGGGACGCAATTCGTGATCAATCCAATGGCCGCGTTGAGCGTCAGATCTTTCGCCTCGCCGGTCCGGATCCGCGGCCTGAGCCTCGACGCGGCCAGCGTGCGGGCGGGGTCCGAGTTCGAGTCCGCCATCGACGGGTCCGGCATCGCGCATGCCCTCCTCGTTCAAACAGCCGCCGATGCGCGTCCCGCGCACACGTATCGGGTCCTCGTTCGCCTCGAACGCGCGCCATCCGACGCGGGACCGGGGACGGTCCGGATCCAGGGCGTGAAGGCCGGCACCTCCGAGGGCTTCGCGGCCGACATTTCCCTGTTCAATCCGAGCATCGCCGTGGATCCGGAGGCGCCAGGCGCCCCGGCCCTGCTCGCCGCGCACCCCAATCCCACCTCGGGCCAGACGGAAATCGGCTTCACCCTGCCGGCCGACGGGCGAGCCACGCTTCGCGTGTACGACGTGGCGGGGCGGCTGGTGCGGACGCTTGCCGAGGGCCCGATGACCTCCGGGATCCACCGCGCCAGCTGGAACGGGAGGGACGACCGCGGACGAACGGCGAGATCGGGGATCTACTTCGCGAAGCTCCAGGTCGGGAAGACGCTCCGGTCGGAGCGGATCTTGTTGTTGCGCTAGACTGGGGCCATGCACTCGCCGGATCCCGTCGCGCAGTACCTGACCTATGTCCTCTTGATGCTCGCGCCGCTCTGGTTGATCGGATGTTGAGCGGCGCGGGCGCGAGCTAGGAGCCGATCGGCTCCCACGCGCCGGACTGATCGCTCAGCCGGGCCGCGTCCAGTACCCTCTGGATCTCGACGCCACCGCGGAAGTCGGGGCTCGCGGGCATGCCGTCCTGGATCGCCGCGCGGATCATCTCCAGCTTGACGAGGAACGGAGCCAGGAGCGCCACTTCGGGCGTGGGCGTGAGCGCGAGATCCTCCGGGATCGGGATCCCCTCGTGGGATCCGTCTTCCCTCGGCCGCCCCAGCCGGTACCCGTCCAGCACGGTCATCTGATCGGCCGAGCCCAGCACCTCCATGCTCTGCCCCCGGACGTGGGCGCCCCCGAAGAGGTCCACCAGCCCCCGCGCGCCGCTCTCGAAGCGCACGGCCAGGGCGAAGCTGTCGTCGGCCGTGATGCCGGCCAGCGCGGGCGGCGCGTCCGCCGACTCGGCGGCGAGCGTGCGGAGCGAGCAGAAGACGCTCCGGATCGGCCCTCCCCAGAGGATGAGCTGGTCGATGTGGTGGGAGCCGAGAGCGCCGAGATAGCCGCCCCCTCGCCGTTTCTCCGTGAGCCAGGTCAGACGGCGCGTGGGATTCCGAGCCCACCCGGGGATCCGGTCCCGGATCGTGATGTGCTCCACGCGGCCGAGGGCGCCCTCGCGGATCTTTCGCGTCAGGGTCTCGCGGGCCGGATAGTGGCGGAACTCGTGGTTCACCACGTTGACCCTGCCCTTGGCGGCCGCGAGGGCCGCGAGCTCGCGTGCCTCCGGAACGTTCATCGCGAAAGGCTTCTCACAGAGCACGTGCCTTCCCCGCTCCAGCGCCGCGCGGGCCATGGGATAGTGCTGGTCCACGGGGGTTGCGATCGAGACCAGGTCCGCGTCCACCTCCTCCAGCATCCGCTTCCAGTCGTCCGTCGCGTAAGGTACCGAGAACTCCGAGGCGACCCGCTTCGCGTTCTCCAGCGTTCCGCTGGCCACGCCGGCGAGCGTGAAGGCCGGGTGGCGGGTGAATCCGGGGGCGTGGACCAGCGCCCCGAATCCCGTGCCGATGACGAGGACGCGAATCGGTGGAGGAGACATGGGGCGCGATCATACCAGATGGAATCGGGCTGGCCCGCCGTGCGCGGTGCCGCGATAATGGCGCCGAATGGATGCCACCCAAACGCCGCGCGCCGTCCTGACCTCGAGCGAGAGCCGCTTCCTCTGGGGAGCGGGCACGTCCGCCCACCAGATCGAGGGCGGAAACGACCGGAATGACTGGTGGGACTGGGAAGGGCTCCCCGGGAAGATCCGAAACGGCGACCGCTCCGGCGCGGCCTGCCTCGGCTGGCAGCGCTACGAGCAGGATCTCGACCTCCTCAAGTCGTTCGGGCTCGACGCGTATCGTTTCTCGCTCGAGTGGAGCCGGATCGAGCCCGAGCCCGGACGCTACGACGACGCGGCGCTCGAGCACTACCGCCGGGTCCTCCTCGCCTGCCGCGCGCGCGGGATCACCCCGATGGTGACGCTCCATCACTTCACGAACCCCCGTTGGTTCGCGGCGCTCGGCGGATGGGAAGAGAACCGGAACCTGGCGCACTTCGTCCGTTACGCGCGCCTCGCGGGCGAGCGCTACGGAGACCTGGTGGATCTCTGGATCACCATCAACGAGCCCGAGGTCCTGGCCCTGCACGGCTACGACGAAGGCCGGTGGCCCCCCGGCGTCCGGGACCGGTCGCGGATGCTCCTCGTCATCGCCAACCTGCTCGAGGGGCACGCGCTCGCCTCGGCGGCCCTGCGCGAGTCGGACCGGGTCGACGCCGACGGGGACGGTGCGGCGGCCCGGATCGGGGTCGCGAAGCATTGGGCCCTTCTCGAGCCGCTCCGGCCGTGGATGCCGCTGGAGCATCTCTCGGTCGGGATTCAGCACCACGTGTTCAACGTCGCGATCGCGCGCGCCCTCTGCGGCGAGCCGATCGACCTCTCGGTCCCGGGCGCGCGTCCCGTGCGGCGGCGCGTCGACGCCCTGCGGGGCTCGTCCGACTTTCTCGGCGTGAACTACTACACCCGCTGGATGATCAGCATGTTCGGAACCGAGCCGCGCGTGGCGAGGCCGGGGGCCGCGGTGAGCGATCTCGGCTGGGAGTTCTACCCCGAAGGTCTGGAGCGGGCGCTGGTGAGCTGCGCCGCGTTCGGACTCCCGCTCTATGTCACCGAGAACGGGATCGCCGATGCCGGCGACCGGCTGCGTCCGGCCTTCATTCGAGAGAGCCTGGCGGCGCTCGATCGCGCCCGGGGACGCGGCGCCGACGTGAGGGGCTACCTTCACTGGTCGCTCCTCGACAACTTCGAGTGGGACGACGGTTACGACGGGAAGTTCGGCCTCTGCGCGGTGGAATTCGACAAGGCGGACCGCCCGAGGAATCCGCGTCCCAGCGCGCAAGTCTACGCGCAGGAATCGGCCCGGCGCAGGATCGCGCCCTCCCTGGCGGCCCCTCCCTAAAGTTACATTCCTCGTTCCCGGTTTGGGCATCCCCCGTACGCGGGAGGCGGGGCGTGTATTACGTCCAGGACTCCGACAACGACGTCTATCTTGGCCCCCCTGTGACCCGGGAGCCACGCCGGCGCGCCGCGAGCCGCACGCCACCGGTCCGAACAGAAGGTTACCGGCCCTCTAACTCTCTCCGACCCAAGCCACTACGTGGGTTAGGCTCGCTCAACTTGCTGGCATGCGGGTTGCAAGTGCATACACCGGACTTGGTTCTCACCCGCTGCACATGCTTGGGGAATGGTTCGGACAGGAGGAATCCATGAGCCGCTTGGGTCTTTGGATCGCGTGTTGGGTGATGGCGCTCTCGCTCACGTTGCCTCTCTCGAAGGCGAGCGCGCACACGGACGTCTCGATCAACTTGCGTCTGGGTGATCCGTATCGGGGACCGCAGCTCGTGTTCCAGAGCGAGCCCGACGTGGTGGTGGTGCCCGGAACCCGGGTCTACTACGTGCGCGACTACGACTACGACATCTATCGCTACGGCAGCTACTGGTACTACAACTACGATGGTGGGTGGTACCGCTCGAGCCGGTACAACGGACACTTTACGTACGTTGGGCCCCGCGCGGTCCCGCGGTCTGTGGCCTACGTTCCCGTCCGCTATCGCAGGCACTGGGGTGGCGGGAACGGTCGCGACTTTGGGCGCGAGCGGGCGAGGGACAATTGGCACGACAACGACCGCGGGCACGAAGACAATGGGCATGGCCGCTGGCACGAGGACAACGGCCGCGGGCACGGACACAACCACTGAGACAATGACCTAGGCGCTTCGTTTCCCGAGGCACCGTGTGGGGGTCCCGAAAGGGGCCCCCATTTCTTTTCCCGCCGTTTGTCCACGTTTCCAATGTCGGACGAACGCTGGCACCGAATGGTACGGACGGAACGGAAATGGCGCGACCTCGTTCCCGCCAAACGACTGCGGTTCGATGGATTAACGACCGCCCATTCGCTGGCACGGCCATTGCTTTTTAGCTCACCAGTAGCACTTTTCGCGGAAAGGAGGTTTCCATGAAACGCATTTCGATTTGGACCGTGTGCGCGGGTCTCGTTCTGCTGCTGGGCGCGGCTCACCCCGCTCAAGCAAGAACCAACGTGTCGATCGGTCTGCATTTCGGCGATCGATACGATGGCCCGGATCCCTACTGGAGTGACCAGCCGGCCGTGGTCCTCGTGCCGGGCACGGACGTCTATTACGTCCAGAACTCCGACTACGACATCTATCGCTATGGCCGGTACTGGTACTACAACGCCGACGGCGGCTGGTATCGCTCGCGCAGCTACCGCGGCCCGTGGATCTACGTCGGGTACGAATCGGTACCGCGTCAGGTCGGGTATGTGCCCACCCGGTATCGCCGGCACTGGAGCCAATTCCGGGACGATCGCTATCGATACACGTACGGCCGGAGAAACCACGGCTGGCGTGATCGGAACTACCAGGACCGCGGATGGAATCGTGACCGCAACCGAGATCAGAATCGGGACCGCTACGATCAGAACGGCCAGAACGGCGATCCCAGAGATCGCAACAACGACGGTCGCGTCGACTGGAGAGATCAGAACCGGTAGCTCTCACGTCTAGATTCCGGGGACCGAGCATGGCTCCGGGATCGGACGCTACGAGGAAACGAGGGGCCTCGAACGTTGAGGTCCCTCGTTTATTTTGCGCCTACGCCCGCCCGCGATTCACGAGCCAGATCCCGAGCAGGATGACGGCGCCGCCGAGCATCGTCCCGAATCGTATTGGCTCGCCCAGCACGCAGGCAGCGACCGCGACCGTGACCAGCGGCTCGAGATAGAAGAAGGCTCCCACCTTGGACGCGGGCAGGTGCTCGAGCGCGTCGTAGAAGAACACATACGCCACCCCGGAGCAGCCAACGCCCAGAAAGATCACGGCCCAGAGCGCCGAGCTCGAGAGGGGCCCCATCCCGTGATATCCCGACTGGGCCACGAAGAGCACCGTCGTGAGCCCCCATCCGAGAAGCATCACGTAGAACATCATGAGGGCGGCCGGGTGTGATCTCAGCCCCCGCCGCGAGAGCACCGAGAAGACGGCCCAGTTCACGGTGCTGATCAGGATGAGTGTGTCTCCCGGCGCGCCCAGGCGCCCGATGACGATGGCGCGAGGATCGCCCCGAGCCACCACGAGGAGGACCCCCAGCGAGGCGATCAGGATTCCCGCGACGGCGCCCGGACCCACGCGCTCGCGGAGAAAGAGCCGGCCCAGGATCGCGATGAAGAGGGGCGTCGAGGCGATGATCCAGCCGGTGGTGGTCGCTTGCGACGTGACCAGCGCGTTGGATTGGAGCCATTGGTGAAACGTGATCCCGAGGAAGCCCAGCACCAGGAAGTATCCGAGATCGCGGACCGGGACCGGCCGGAGTTGCCGCCGCGCCAGCACGAAGAGTCCCAAGACGGGGATCCCGAGCGCGAAACGGGTCCAGACGAGCGCCACGGGAGCCACCTCGCGCAGCGCGATTTTCGTCGCGACGAAGGAGGCGCCCCACACCGCGACCGCGAAGGCGGCCTTGAGCAGACTCACCGCGTTCGAGCGATTTCCGCTAGGATCGCCTGGAGAGGGGGGACTTGTCATGACTCAGACGCAGCTACTCAAGAAGATCCAGCGCGCCAACTGGCGCTCGCTCCAGAGGGTCGTTCGGCGGGCGTACCAGGAGGGGTTCAGCGCGGGGCTCGTTCGCGCACACGGAGCTGGCCGGCGCGGCCGGACCATCCGGGCCGACGCCCGCGTGGAGGGCCTGGTGCGGCGGATCGAGCGGCACTTCGGCCTCGACCGTTACGCGTTCGAGGTGCGCGTGGTCCACGCCGCCTCCGGCCGTAGGATTCCCGCCCGCGATCTCCTGGTGAAATACCTCGTCGAGGACTGATCAGCGAAGAGGCCGGAGAATCTGGCTGAAGCGCGGCCAGTTCCGGTCGCCGTCCCAGGAGAAGTAACGAAAGATGGCCTTTCCCCGGATCAGGTCCAGGGGTAGCGGGCCCCAGAAGCGGCTGTCGAGGCTGTTGTCGCGGTTGTCCCCCATCATGAAAATCGTCCCTTTCGGAACGACGAGCGGTCCGAAATTGTCGCGCACGGAGACCTCCCGGGGGACGATGCGGTCGTCCTCGTGGATGGCGTAGGGCTCGTCCTGCTTGACCCCGTCCACGTACAGGACCTTGTCCCGGATGGCGACCGTCTGCCCCTCCACGGCCACGCATCGCTTGACGAAGTCCTTCCTGAGATCGACCGGGTAGCGAAACACGATGATGTCGCCGCGCCGCGGCTTCCGGAAGCCCGGGAAGCGGTGGTGCACGAACTGCGTATTCCCCAGGCCCAGATCGAGCTCGGGCCCGTAGACCAGCTTGTTGATGTAGATGAAATCGCCGACGAGGAGGGTGCGCTCCATGGATCCGCTCGGGATCTGGTAGGCCTGCGCCACCATACTTCGGAAGATGAGCACGGCCAGGATCCCGATGGTGAGCGACTTCACCCACTCGCGGAGATCGGACTTCCTCTGGACCTTGCTCTTGTCCTTGCCCTTCGGTTTCGCGCTCAATTCAAGACTCCATGACCTTGGCCGCGACCCGGGACGCGGGGGGCCGGTTTCGGTCCGCGCGGGCCGGTTCGCCTGGGACGCTGGCCCCCGTAACCTCCTCCGCGCCTGAGGCGCCCACGGCCGCGGAGCGCTCCACCCACCAGTCCTCGATGCGCGGACCCGCCCAGAACGCCAGCAGCGTGATCACGAATCCGGCGAGGATGTCGACGACCCAGTGGTGGCGCAAGTATACCGTGCCGAGGACGAGTCCGGCAGCGAATGGAATCTGAACCCAGGCGAACCACCGCTGGTAGCGCCACGCCAGGAGCACCGCCAGGAGCGCCAAGGCGCAGTGGAGCGAGGGGAACGCGCCGTAGGCGGTGAGGGGAATCGCGGCCGCTGCGGTCCTGGTGTAGTCGAGCAGGGCCAGGCCATGGAGCGGGACCGAGAACGCCGAGGGGATGAAGAGCCGCGGGGCCGAGGCCGGCCACGCCACGTATCCGATGTACCCCAGATAGAGGCAGAACACGACGCTGACCATGGTGTAGCGGAACGCGCGGTGGTCTTTCCTGAGATAGAGAATGAGCCCCAGCATCGGGGCGAGCACGTAGAAGAGCCAGTAGCAAACCGTGAAGAAGTCCGTCAGGGCCGGATGGATGAAGCGCTCCGCCCAGAGGGTCGGCTCGAATCCGAAGAGGGCCACGTCCCAGCGGTAGAGTACTGCGGTGATGTCGGGAGCATGGAAGAAATGGATCAGGTCGTGGAGGCTCACGTAGATGTTCGCGCAGAAGACGAAGGGCATCGCGTCGCGGAGGAATGTCCACCGGGGCTTCAGGCGGATCAGGATCAGGAAGAGCGCGGTCGCGGCCACGAGCGCCGCGAGGCGCGGGAGCGCCAGGGGGTAGGCCGCGGCGGGGCCCGAGAGCGTGTCGGCATGGGCCGCGCTCATGCGCGCCAGGGTGTACGCCATGGGGACGAAGAGGAGAAACGTGAAGAACTCCTCGGGACGGAGGGCGAAGACCGCGCGGCGGATCCGAGCCGGGACGCCCCTCACGCGGCCACCCCCGCCAAGAGGCGCACCCTCGCGTCCAGCGCCACGCAGGGAGCCTCGCCGTGAAACACGAGCACGGGGTTCAGGTCCATCTCCGCCACTTCCTCCTGCTCGGAGGCCAGCCGCGAGATGCGGTGGAGAAGATCCACGACCGAGGCCACGTTCGCCTTCGGAGCGCCCCGATAACCGTCCAGCAGGGGGAATCCACGGATCTCGCGCACCATCTCCTCGGCGTCCCGGTCGGTGAGCGGCGCGACCCGGACCGACACGTCGCGTAGAAGCTCGGCGGTCACGCCGCCCATGCCGAAGAGGACGACGGGCCCGAAGCTGGGATCGCGCGTCACGCCGGCGATGGTCTCCACGCCCCCCTGGATCATGCGCTCGACGGTGACGCCCTGGAACCGCGCGCCCGGATTGGCCTTGGTCAGCGCGGCGCGGATGGAGTCGAAGGCACGCGCGGCCTCCTCATCGCTCTCGAGACCCAGCCGCACCCCGTTCACGTCGGACTTGTGCAGGACGTCCGGGGAGCGGACCTTCATCGCCACCGGAAAGCCCACGCTCCTCGCGACGAGGGACGCCTCGCCGCGATTCACCGCCGGGCGCGCGCCGCTGGTTCGAATCCCGTAGGCGCGCAGGAGCGTCTCCGCCCCCTCGCCCGCCATCCATCGTGATTCGCCCGGCTTCACGCCCTCGAGGGACTTCGCGATCGCCTCACGCGCCCGCTCGGTCTCCACGCCCTGGATCGTGGGGGTCTTCCCGGGAGGCTTGTGGCGCCACACGCCATAGGAGACCGCCCGGGACAGCGTCTGCGCGGCCGCCTCGGGAAACGCGTAGGAGGGGATGTGCCCCTCCTGGAGCGAGCGAAGGCTCTCGGGGACTCCGTGGCTCCCCATGAAGCAGGACAGCACGGGCTTCTTGCTCCCGGAGGCGCCGGCGAGAATCGCGCGCGCCACGTCCGGGGCGCCCGTCACGAGCGGAGGCACGAAGATGACGATCAGCGCGTCCACGTTCTTGTCCTGGATCAGCAGCCGAAGCGACTTCTCGTACGAGGGCGCGTCCGTGGAGGCGATCATGTCCACCGGGTTTCGGACGCTCGCCTCGGCGGGGAGGAACGCCTTCAGGCCCTTCACCGTCTTGGCTTCCAGCTTGGCCACCGTCAGGCCCGCGGATTCGCAGGCGTCGGCGGCCATGATGCCCGGCCCTCCGGCATTGGTCAGGATGGCCACGCCCGGCCCCGCCGGCACCGGCTGCGAAGCCAGAAGCATGGCGGTGTCGAAGAGCTCCTCGATGGTATCGGTTCGGATGACCCCGCTCTGGCGGAAGAGCGCGTTCACGGCCGCGTCGGAGCCCGCGAGGGCCCCCGTGTGCGAGGACGCCGCGCGCGAGCCGCCCGGCGTGCGCCCGCTCTTCACCGCGAGGATGGGCTTCGTGCGCGCGACCCGGCGCGCGAGCTGGGTGAACTTGCGCGGGTTCCCGAACGACTCGAGATAAAGCAGGATCAGGTCGGTGCCGGGATCCTTCTCCCAGAATTCGATGAGATCGTTTCCCGAGACATCCGCCTTGTTCCCCACGCTCACGAATTGCGAGATGCCGAGGTCGAGCCGGCGCGCGGTATCGAGGATGGCCAGCCCCAGGGCGCCGCTCTGGGATGAGAAGGCGACGCGCCCCGCCGGCGGCGAGACCGGAGCGAAGGTGGCGTTCATCGACACCTTGGGGTCCGTGTTCACAATGCCGAGGCAGTTGGGTCCGACGAGCCGCATCCCATACCGACGGACCACCTCGAGGAGGGCCCGCTCGCGCTTCAACCCCTCCTCGCCGGTCTCCTTGAATCCCGCGCTGATGACCACGAGCGCCTTGACCGAGCGCTCTCCGCACGCGGCGGCTGTTTCCAGCACGTGCGCGGCCGGGATGACGATGACGGCGAGATCCACCGGGCCCGGCACGTCGGCGATGCTCGGATACGCGGCGATGGATTGGACGTGCGTCGCGTTGGGGTTGACCGGGTACACGGGCCCCTGGAAGCCCTGCTCGATCAGGTTGTGGAGAATCGCTCCCCCGATCGAGTCGCGGCGCCGGGACGCGCCGATCACGGCGACCGATCGGGGCCGGAGCAGCGGGTCCAGGGCCAGCATTCGCTAGGCCGGGACCCCGGCCCTGCGGCGCGTCTCCTCGATGCTCCGCGCCAGGGCCACGTCCTTCTCGGTGACGCCGCCCTGGTCGTGGGTCGTGAGCGTGGCGGTGATGTTGGTGTAGCGGATGTCGATATCGGGATGGTGATTCGCCAGCTCCGCCAGATGGGCCACCGCGTTGACGAACACGATCGCCTCCGCGAAGGAGTCGTGCTTGAAGGTCTTGGTGATGGCGTTGTCCTTCACCGCCCACCCGGGCAGCTCGCGGAGCGCCTTGTCGAGATCGGCCTGGGAAAGCTTCGGCATCGGTCCTCCTACCAGCGGCCCAGAAGGCCGGGGTCGGGCATCATCTCGGGCGTCCACTGCTCCGCCAGGATCTCCACCTCGGACGGCTTCCCCGTCACGGTGGTCACCGCCTCTTTGACCTGGGCGATGATCTGCGGCGCGTAAGGGCAGAAGGGTGTGGTGAGCAGCATCCGGACGACGTTCGGCTCGACGCTCTGGTCGATCTCCCGGACGAGCCCCAGCTCGATGATGCTCAGGTTGATCTCTGGATCGACCACCTGTTCCAGCGCGGTCCTGATTTCCTCGTCGGTCGCCATGATCTCTCCTAGTCCGGAAGCCCGATGTAGAGCTCGTTCCCCTCCACCCGCACCGGATACGACTCCACCGGCGTCACGGCCGGGAGGGTGAGCGCCGCCCCCGTCCGGATGTCGAATCGAGCGCCGTGGCGCGGGCAGATCACCTGGTGGTCTTCGATCTCCCCTTCGGCCAGCGGCCCGCCGTCGTGCGTGCAGATATCCTCGATCGCGTAGAACCCGTCCGGAAGGCGGAACACCGCGATGTGCCGGTCCTCGACGTCGAAGATTTCCGCGCGCCCCTCGGGCACGTCGCTGGCGTGCCCCACGCGCACATAGCGCGTGGCGGTCCGGCTCATTCGTCATCCTCTTCGCCGGGCCAGCGCTGCTGCACCCCGTACACGCCCACCTTGAGCGTCTTCAGGGCCAGGAGCGCGCACTTCAGGCGGACGGGGCCCAATTCGATCCCTAGCATATCCAAAACGTCGTCCCGATTGATCTGTTTTACCTCATCGAGTTTTTTTCCCTCGACGGCCTCGGTCAGCATGGAGGCCGCGGCCCGGCTGATCGAGCAGCCCTTCCCGCTGAAGCGGACCGCCTCCACGCGGTCGTCCTTGATCTTGAGATCGATCCGGATCTCGTCGCCGCAGAGGGGGTTCGCGTCCTGCGCGGTGATGTCCGGGTTCTCGAGGGTGCCCCAGTTGCGGGGGTTCTGGTAGTGATCGAGGATGCTTTGACGATAAAAGTCGTCGAGGCTCATCGGAGGAACAGCTTCTTCGCCTTCCGCACTCCCTCTACGAAGACCGCGATATCGGAGGGCACGTTGTAGACGTAGAAGGACGCCCTCGTGGTCGCCGCGACCCCGAGCTTCCGGTGGAGCGGCATGGCGCAGTGGTGTCCCGCGCGCACCGCCACCCCCTCGTGGTCGAGGACGGTCGCGACGTCGTGGGCGTGGATGTCATCGAGGGTGAAGGCGACGATGCCGCCCCGGTCCGCAGCGGGCGGCCCGTAGATGGTGACCCCGGGAATCTCTCCCAGGAGCCGCATCGTCTCCGTCACGAGCTCCCGCGAGTGCTCGGCGATCGCGGCGAATCCGATCTTCTGGACGTAGTCGATCGCCGTCCCCATGGCGATCGTGTCGGCGATGTTCATCGTGCCCGCCTCGAACTTCCAGGGAGTCTCGTTCCAGGTGGAACCCTCGAGCTTCACCTCGCGGATCATCTCGCCACCGCCCAGGAACGGCGGCATCGCATCCAGGATCGCGCGCTTTCCGTAGAGCGCGCCGATTCCCGTCGGTCCGAGCATCTTGTGCGCGGAGAAGGCGAGGAAGTCGCAGTCCAGCTCCTGGACGTCGACGCCCCGGTGCGGGAGGCTCTGGGCGCCGTCCACGCAGACCACGGCGCCCCGCGCGTGCGCCTTGCGGGCGATCTCCGCGACCGGGTTCACGGTGCCGAACACGTTGGACATGTGGGTGAGCGAGACGATCTTGACCGGGCCCTGTAAGAGGGCGTCGAGCCCGCTCAGGTCCAGCGTCCCGCGCGCGTCGAAGGGGATGTACCGGATCGTAGCACCCTTCTCCTTCGCGAGGATCTGCCAGGGCACGAGGTTCGAGTGGTGCTCCATCTCGGTCAGAACGATCACGTCGCCCGGGCCCACGTTCTGACGGCCCCAGGCGTAAGCGACCAGGTTGATGGACTCCGTGGTGCCGCGCGTGAAGACGATCTCGTGCTCGGAGCGGGCGTTCAGGAGCCGCGCCACCTTCCCGCGCACCTCTTCGTAACGGGTGGTCGCCTCCTCGGCGATCGCGTACACGCCGCGATGGATGTTCGCGTTGTACGTGCGGTAGTAGGTCTCGAGCGCCTGGAGCACCTGCACGGGCTTCTGCGTCGTGGCGGTCGAGTCGAGGTAGATCAGGGGCTTGCCGTGGACTCTCCGCTCGAAGATCGGAAAATCCTTCCGGATGGCGGCGAAATCCACCTTCTGCTCGGGGGCGAGGGTCTTCACGTCAGGCCGCGGCCTTCCGTTCCACGGCGGCGGTGACTGCCGTCCGAAGCGACTCCGCGGGGATCCGCTCCAGCACCGGCTCGAAGAATCCCTGGATGATCATCTGCTCGGCCTCAGGGCGCGGGAGCCCGCGCGATCTCAGGTAGAAGAGCTGCTCTTCGTCCACCTGACCCACCGTCGCGCCGTGGGTGCAGCGCACGTCGTTGGCCTCGATCTCGAGGCTGGGGATGGAGTCGGCCCGCGCCTTCTCGGAGAGGAGGAGGTTCCGGTTCGCCTGATAGGCGTCGGAGCGCTGGGCGTCCTTGTGCACCTTGATGAGGCCCTGGTACACCATCCGCGCCCGGTCCCGGAGGGCCCCCTTGAACAGGAGGTCGCTGACCGAGTGCCCGACGTTGTGGTTCTGGAACGTGTGGAAATCGAAGTGCTGGGTCCCGTTCCCGAAATAGCAGCCCGAGAACTTGGCTTCGCTCCCCTCGCCGTCCAGGTGCATCTCGAGGTCGACCTTGGTGAGCTTTCCGCCGAGGGCCGTGTAGGTCCAGTGGAACCTGGCGTCCCGCCCGATGCGGACCCGCTCGGTCCCGAAGTGGTAGACGTTGCCGCTCCAGCGCTGGAACGTGGCGAGGCGAAGCGAGGCACCCTGCCCCACCGTGACCTCGGTCGCGCCGACGTTCACGCCGACTCCGGGCTCCCCGTGGGAGACGTACTCCTCGATCACCGCCGCCTCGGCCCGATCGCCCAACGCGATCACGACGTGCGGGAAGGTACCCGCCTCCGGCGTCTCGCGGGAAAAGATCAACTGGATGGGCCGCTCGAGGCTGACGCCTTCCGGAACGTAGACGAAGGCCCCGCCGCTCTCGAGGGCGGCCGCGAGCGCCGTGAAGCGGCTCTCGTCGGTCCGCACGGTGCGACCCAGGAATTTCTCGACCAGCGCCGGATGCTCGCGCGCCGCCTGGAGCACCGGCATCACCACCACGCCGCGCTTCAGAAGCTCGGGATCGCGCTCGATCAGGATCGCGTTCGAATCCAGCTGGACCAGGAGCGCCGAGCGCTCCTCACGCGGGCCGATCTCCCCGCGAAGCGTCTCGGGAAGCTCGGCCACCGAGCCGACCACGGGATGGAGCTCGCGGGCCGCGAGCACCTGGTCCCAGGAAAGGGAGCGGATGTCGGTCCGGCGCCACAGCTCCTCGGTGCGCGCGGGAAACGGCGTCTTCTCGCAGTGGGCCCAGGCCGCCGCGCGGCGCCGTGCGAGAAATTCGGGCTCCTCGACGCGCTTCGACCACGCGGCGATCTCGCCCTGGTTCAATGCGCCAACGCGGAGCGAATCCGACCGCGGGGGCGCCAGAGTCTCGGATGGGTTCACGCTTGGTTCTCCATGGGTAGAAGCTGCCAAAGGACGAAACGGGCGGTCAGCCGACCGACCCCTCCATCTGAAGCTGGATGAGACGGTTCATCTCCACCGCGTACTCCATGGGAAGCTCCTTCGTGATCGGCTCGATGAATCCGTTCACGATCATGGCCGATGCCTCGGCCTCCGGAATCCCGCGGCTCATGAGATAGAAGATCTGCTCGTCCCCGATCTTCGAGACGGTCGCCTCGTGCCCGATGGTGACCTGATCCTCCTCGATCTCCATGTAGGGATAGGTATCCGACCGCGAGTGCTCGTCCAGAAGGAGCGCGTCGCAGCGCACGGTGGACTTGCAGCCCTTGGCGCCCTTCGCGACCTTGATCAGGCCCCGGTAGCCCGCGCGCCCACCGTCCTTGCTGATGGACTTGGAGACGACGCTCGAGGTGGTGTTCGGCGCGGCGTGAACCGCCTTCCCGCCCGCGTCCTGGTGCTGGCCCTTGCCCGCGAAGGCGATCGAGAGGATCTCCGCGTGCGCGCCCGGCTCCATGAGGTAGACGCTGGGATACTTCATGGTGAGCTTGGAGCCCAGGTTGGCGTCCACCCACTCCATCCGCGCGTTGCCGTAGGCCATGGCGCGCTTCGTGACCAGGTTGTAGACGTTGTTCGACCAGTTCTGGATCGTGGTGTAGCGGCAGTACGCGCCGCGCTTCACGATGATCTCCACGACGGCCGAATGAAGCGAATCGCTGGCGTAGGTGGGAGCCGTGCAGCCCTCGACGTAATGCACCGAGGCGCCCTCGTCCACGATGATGAGCGTCCGCTCGAACTGACCCATGTCCTTCGCGTTGATCCGGAAGTACGCCTGCAACGGAAGATCCACCTTCACGCCCTTCGGCACGTAGATGAACGAGCCGCCGCTCCAGACCGCGCTGTTCAGCGCGGCGAACTTGTTGTCCGAGGGCGGAATCACGGTTCCGAAGTACTCCCGGAAGAGGTCCGGGTGCTCCTTCAGCGCCGTGCCCGTGTCCAGGAAGATGACGCCCTTCTCGGAGAGCGAGGCCTTGATCTTGTGGTAGACGGTCTCGGAATCGTACTGGGCGCCCACGCCCGAGAGGAATTTCTGCTCCGCCTCGGGAATGCCCAGACGATCGAACGTCTTCTTGATGTCGGCCGGGACCTCGTCCCAGGTCTTCCCCTGCTCCTCGGCCGGCTTCAGGTAGTAGTAGATGTTCTGGAAATCGATCTCGTTCACGGCGCCGCCCCACATCGGCAGCTTCTTCTTCTCGAACTGCTCGAGCGCCTTGAGGCGAAACTCCTTCATCCACGCGGGCTCGCCCTTGATGTCGGAGATCTGCGCCACGACGTCGCGGTCGAGACCGCGGCGCGTCTTGAACACAGCCTTCTCCTCGTCGTGGAACCCGTACTTCTCCTTGTATCCTTCTCGGATATCCAGCGTCGGCTGCTGAATCATGGTCCTTTATCTCCTCTGGACCGGCCGCGTCAGGCGGCCTGGTCCTCGCGGATCCAGTCGTATCCCTGCTTCTCGAGCTCCAGCGCCAGCTCGGCGCCGCCCGACTTGACGATCCGCCCGTCCACGAGCACGTGGACGAAGTGCGGCTTGATGTAGTTCAGAATGCGCTGGTAGTGCGTGATAAGGAGCACGCCCAGGTCCGGACCCGCGAGGGCGTTCACGCCCTCCGAGACGATGCGGAGCGCGTCGATGTCCAGCCCCGAATCGGTCTCGTCCAGCACCGCGATCTCGGGCCGGAGCACGGCCATCTGGAGGATCTCGGCGCGCTTCTTCTCGCCGCCCGAGAAACCGTCGTTGAGATAGCGCCCCGCGAAGGACTCGTCCATCTTGAGCAGCGCCATCTTCTCCTTCACCAGCGCGCGGAATTCCTTGGGCGGCATCGGCTTCTCTTCACCCTGCTCCTTGCGGCGCACCGCCAGCGCCTGGCGCAGGAAGTTCGCGACGCTCACACCCGGGATCGCGGTCGGATACTGGAACGCGAGGAAGATGCCCTTGCGCGCGCGCTCGTCCGGGGAGAGCTCGAGGATATCCTCGCCCTTGTAGAGGATCTGGCCGTCCGTCACCTCGTACTTGGGGTTCCCCATCAGGGCGTTCGCCAGCGTGCTCTTGCCCGACCCGTTCGGGCCCATGAGGGCATGGACCTCGCCCTTGTTCACGACCAGCGAGAGTCCCTTCAAGATCGGCTTTCCGTCGATCCCGATGTGAAGATTGCGAATTTCCAGCGTCGGTGTGGCGCTCATGTTCTCCCTTCCGTTCGGTCCGTGTGAATCCGTCTCAAATCGTGAAGCTCTCTCCGCAGCCGCACGACTTTTTGACGCGCGGGTTCTTGAACTGGATGCCAGCGCCCAGGAGCCCGCGCTCGTAATCGATCTCGGTGCCGGCCAGCACTTCCAGCGAGCGCGGGTCGACATAAACGGCGAGTCCGTCGTACTCGAACACCGCGTCACTGTCGCGGCGTTCCGAGGTGAATCCCAGAAAGTAGCTGTACCCCGAGCAGCCGCCCGCCTTCACGCCCACGCGGAGCGCCTGCCCGTCCTTGCCTTCCTTCATCCGGGACCGCTTCACGTAGTCGACGGCGGCCGGCGTCAGGGAGATGCTCATGGGTTCTCCGGCAGGAGGCTCAAGACGATCCGGTCGGTTCGGCCCGGGTCGGTATGGAATCCGGCGACGAGCGCCGGCTCTTCCTTCATCCCGTGATCCTCGGGGCAGTGCGGGCAATCGTGAGACGTGGTCCGAGGCGGACGGCACGCCTGGCAGGTGCGCAGGTACTCCAGCGTCCCCTCGAGCTCACGCGCCAGCGATTCGTACCGGCCGATGGCGTCGCGGGTCTCCGCGAGCTTCTTCTGGAAGGTATCGCGCACCACCGCCA
>Ga0137398_10000038_pt1 | contig 33134 bp, 25 predicted proteins | sample czorhiz216metaG_FD_106659 | JGI IMG/M metagenome (GOLD analysis project Ga0137398, IMG submission 106659) | Vadose zone soil microbial communities from Angelo Coast Range Reserve, California, USA - czorhiz2.16 metaG | ecosystem: Environmental > Terrestrial > Soil > Vadose zone | place: USA...
GTCGGCGTTCTCCTGCTGGTATACGGCTTTCTGATTTTGGCCAGCGGACTGGCGGAATGGTCGCATCCCCCCAGCATAGTATTAGCCGAGCTGCACGCTCCGGTGTGGTGGGGCGCCCTGATGCTTGTTCTGGGTCTGATTTATTGCATCAAGTTCTCCCCCAATCGCAAGGCATGACGATTTTGTCTGCTGGGTTGAACTGGCGCAGAGCATCCCAATGGAGAAGCTAAATGGCAGTTGTCGCCGGCGTTGATTTTGGAACGTTAAACGTTCGCGTTTCCGTCGTGGACAGCGAGCGCGGGCTGCTCGCTTCCGCCATCGCAGAGTATCCCCTCCATCGCAAACGCGAAGATCCGGAATACGCCACGCAGTCGCATGAAGATCACATGCGCGCCCTGGCGGCCGCTACTCGCGAAGTCGTCCGCAAATCCAGCGTTCCCGCCGAGCAGATTCTTGCCATTGCTCTTGACACCACAGGTTCTTCTGTCATTCCGGTGGGCAAGAATCTCCATCCGCTGGATGAATATTATTTGTGGTGCGATCACCGCGCCAAAGCCGAAGCTGCGGAAATCACCGAAGCCGCGCACCGCGAGAAGCTCGCCGCCATCGACTGGTGCGGTGGCGTCTATTCTTCGGAGTGGGGCTTCTCGAAACTTCTCCATTGGCTTCGCCACAATCCCGCGAAGCGCTCTGAATTCGTCTCGGCCTTCGAGCATTGCGATATGGTCGCCGCCACTCTCTGCGGCATCGCTGATGCAAAGCAGGTGAAGCGCAGCATCTGTGCCCTGGGCCACAAGTGGTTGTGGAACGCGTCGCTCGGCGGTTTGCCACCAGAGGATTTTCTCGTCAAGGTGGATCCGCTTTTGGCAGGCGTGCGCGAAAAAATCGGTGGTGAATTCGCAGCTTCCGATCAGCTAGCCGGCAGGCTCTCGCCTCATTGGGCGCAACAACTTGGACTGAAGGCCGGCATCCCCATTCCTGTCGGCGCCTTTGATGCCCACTGGGACGCCATCGGCGCCGGCTGCCGCAGCGAAGACATCGTTAACGTCATTGGAACCTCGACCTGCATCGTCGGGATCACTCCATCCGTGCGTTTGGTTCCCGGCGTATGCGGCGTAGTCCAGGGCAGCGTTCATCCTCAGCGAACCGGCATTGAAGCCGGCCTCTCCGCCGTCGGCGATATTTTTCAAGCCATCGCTACCCGCGCCGGGACCGATGTGCAAGCTCTTTCCCGTGGACTGGAGAACTATCGCGCCGGGCAAACCGGCCTGCTCCGCATCACCTGGGACAATGGCGATCGCACCGTGCTTGTAAATCCAAATTTGCGCGGCATCACCTTCGGTTGGAATCTGCAGACCACCGCCCAGGACGAATTGTTCGCCGCCATCGAAGGCACCGCGTTGCACACCCGGGTCATCCTGGATCGCATGGAAGAGCACGGCGTCATCGTCCGGCGCGTCATCAACGCCGGCGGCATTCCTCAGAAAAACGATGTTCTCAATCAAGTCTATGCGAATGTGCTGGGGAGGCCCGTGCTCGTTCCCGCGGGCAATGTTGTCAGCCTCGGTTCGGCCATTTTCGCTTTTCTCGCCGCCGGCGTATTCAAGACCATCGAGGAAGCGCAAGACAAGCTCTGCCCTCAAAATAAAGTTTTTCAACCGGAGAGTTCCGCGAAGGCTGCCTACGACAAGCTCTACGCGTTCTACAGCAAAATCTATTTTGCCTTCGGTCGTCCCCAAAGCGCCGAGTTTGGAAATCTGCTCCCCGGCCTGATCCGATTGTCGGAATCGGCGCATGCTGATGCCGCCCACTAAACCATCTATGACTGGAATAAGAAATCTTCCTTCCGGCTTCACCCGGGGGATTTGGCGTTTCCTGGACTCCGGAGGCAACGGATGACCGAGCTGCGTTTCCTGGTCTCGCTGATTACCCAGGACAACGACTATCAGATGGAACAGGCTGCGGCCGCGAAATCCGCCGCCGCGGAACTTGGCGTTGAGGCTCAGATCGTTTATGCGGGCGATGATCCCATCTCCCAAACCACGCAGGTACTCAAAGCCATTCAGACGGAACCCTCCCTTCGGCCAAGCGGCATCCTTATCGAGCCCGTCGGGGCCACTTCTTTTCCGCAAGTTGCCAGGGCCGCCGCCGGCGTCGGTATCGGCTGGGCTGTTCTCAGCCGGCAAGCGGAGTACGCTGGCGAACTTCAGAAGACCACTCGCTCTCCTGTTTTTTCCGTTAGCGCCGATCAGCTGGAAGTTGGCCGGATTCAGGGCCGGCAGATCGCCGCTCTTCTTCCCAGGGGCGGCGCCGTGCTCCTCATACAGGGACCTTCAGTCAGTTCCGTCTCACGGGATCGTCACACCGGACTTCAGGCATTGCTCCCGCCCAACGTGCATGTCACCAGCCTGCGGGGCCGCTGGACCGAGGAAAGCGCCCATCAGAGTGTTTGCTCCTGGCTCCATTTGGTTGCCGCCCAGAGGTTGCGCATTGATTTGATTGTCGCGCAGAACGATGCTATGGGCATGGGCGCGCGGAAAGCCATCGAGGAGACCATTGTCGATGCGGACCGTGATCACTGGCTCGGTATTCCCATCACCGGTTGTGATGGTGTACCCACAACGGGCCAAACGTGGGTCCGCACCGGGCGATTGGCTGCCACCGTAGTTGTGCCGCCCAGCACTGGGGAAGCTATGACTTTAATGGCCCAAGCGCTGCGCTCCGGGACCACCGTTCCGGAGCACTTCTTCACCACTTGCTCGCCGTTCCCCGCGATCGAAAAACTCACTCCAGGGCATCCGGCTGAGGAATAATTCTGCGAGCGAAAGAGCGCATGACCAAGTAAACTTACCGGGGCTTCTGCGAATTGTCTTCGAAATGACCTTCGGCTGGAGGATTCGAATGAAACGAATGATAATGTTAATGATCTTCATGGGAGCAATGCTTATGACCACGCTAGCGCCGATTGGAGCAACTCCTCAGCCCGGTTCCCCAACGAAGAAGTCTTTTGGAAAAACTCCGGACGGCCAGCCGATTGATCTTTATGTGCTAACGAATAAAAGCGGCGCGGAAGTCTCGATTACCAACTATGGCGGAGCGGTCGTCTCCCTGAAGGTGCCGGACCGCAACGGCAAGCTGGCGGACGTGGTTCTCGGTTACGACAACGCCGATGGCTACGTGAATGACAAGAGTTTTTTCGGCGCGCTCGTCGGCCGCTACGGAAACCGCATCGGGCACGCCCAGTTCGCGCTCGACGGCAAAACGTACACGCTCGCGAAGAACAACGGTGAGAATAGCCTGCACGGCGGCATCAAGGGCTTCAATAAGGCCGTGTGGACCGCCAAAATTATTCCCGCCAAAGACGGCCAGTCACTTGAACTTTCCTACCTTAGCAAGGACGGCGAAGAAGGCTTCCCGGGAAATTTGAAAGTGAGTGTGATCTACACCCTGACAGATTCGAACGCATTGCGGATCGCTTATTCCGCGACCACCGACAAAAAAACCGTCGTCAATCTCACCAACCACTCCTATTTCAATCTGGGCGGCCAGGGCTCCGGCGATATTCTCGGCCATCGGCTAATGATTCAGGCCGACAAGTTCACTCCCGTCGATGCCGGCTTGATCCCCACCGGGGAACTTCGCGACGTGGCGAGCACACCGTTCGACTTTCGCAAGCCGGCGGCCATCGGCGCGCGCATCGAGCAGGACGAAGAGCAATTAAAACTCGGCGGCGGATACGACCACAACTTTGTGCTGCGGCGTTCGAATGGCGCCGGGGAGTTCCTGGCCGCGCGCGTCGTTGAGCCCGCCTCCGGCCGCGTCCTGGAAGTTTGGACGACCGAGCCGGGCGTGCAGTTTTACACCGGAAATTTTCTCGACGGCAAAACTGCCGGCAAGGGCGGCGGGACCTATCCGCACCGCTCCGCCTTCTGCCTGGAAACGCAGCACTATCCCGATTCCCCGAATCAGCCGAAATTCCCGTCCGTGGTCTTGAATCCCGGCGAGAGCTATCACACCATCACGACTTACAAGTTTTCCGTCGAAAAGTGACGGGTGGCGCTTGGCTGTCAGCGTTTGACGTGCGAGCCTGGGGCTCGTTATGGCGAGAGAGGCTCCGCCGTCGAGACCTTGCATAACTCCAAAAAGCGCAGTAAGGTGCGCGTTGTAAACGTTTGCGGCATTTATCCCAATTCCTAAAGCGGAGCCATGACCCAACCTTCCAGCACTCCCATGACACTAGGTGTCATCGTCGGTAACCGCGGTTTTTTCCCCGATCATCTCGCCCGTTCCGGCCGCATGGACATCGTCGCCGCACTCACCGCCAAGGGCATCCGGCCGATCATCCTTGACGAAAGCGATTCCAAGTTTGGCGCCGTGGAAACCCGCCAGGAAGCAGCGCGTTGCGCCGACCTTTTCAAGAAGCATCGCGAGCAACTCGATGGAATCGTGGTGACGCTGCCGAACTTCGGCGACGAGCGTGCCATTGCGGAAACGATTCGCATGGCCAATCTGGGTGTTCCCATCCTGATGCAGGCCACGCCGGATACGCCCTCACGCATGACCATCCGCGACCGCCGGGATAGTTTTTGCGGGAAGATGTCCGCCTGCAACAATCTCGCACAATACGGAATCCCTTATTCGCTGACGACGCTGCACACCGAGGCCCTGGATTCGGATATCTTTCGCGCGGACCTGGACTGGTTTCTTGCCGTCTGCCGCGTCGCGAAAGGTCTCAAGAAACTACGAATTGGCGCCATCGGCGCGCGCCCGGCGGCTTTCAACACGGTGCGCTATAGCGAAAAAATTCTCGAGTCCGCGGGAATCTCCGTCGAGACACTTGACCTCTCGGAAGTTCTGGGGAGGATTGGCCGGCTGAAGGACGACGACGGCAAAGTTGTTGAGCGCCTCAGGGGCATTCGCCAGTACGTCTCGACGAACAGCATTCCCGACGCCGCGCTCGTCAAAATGGCCAAGCTCGGCACGGTCATCGACACCTGGATGCACGACACGGAAGTGAACATCAGCGCCATTCAGTGCTGGACCTCGCTCGAGGAATATTTCGGCGTTGTCCCCTGCACAGTCATGAGCATGATGAGCGACCAGGGCCTTTCCAGCGCGTGCGAAGTGGACGTCGCGGGCGTGATCGGAATGCACGCCTTGCAACTGGCTTCACAAACGCCCAGCGCTTTGCTGGATTGGAACAACAACTATGCCGATGATCCGGACAAGGCGGTGTGCTTCCACTGCAGCAACCTGCCGAAACATTTCTTCCGGGAATTCCGCATGGACTTTCAGGAAATCATCGCCGGAACCGTCGGCAAAGAGAACACCTTTGGCACCGTCGTGGGGCGCGTGAAGAGCGGCCCGATGAGCTTCGCGCGGTTTTCCACCAATGACCGCGAAGGAAAAATCTCCGGTTACGTCGGCGAAGGCGCCTTCACCGAGGATTCCCTGGAAACCTTCGGCGGCGCGGGAGTCGTGCGCATCCCCCAGCTACAAAAGTTACTGCGCTTCATTTGCGAGCGCGGCTTCGAGCATCACTTCGCTGCCAACTTCTCCACCGTCGCTTCTGCCGTCTACGAAGCCGCAACGCGCTATCTTCATTGGGACATCTACTGGCACAAGCCCTGATCGCCGGCAGTTTTTCCGCTTGGCCGGCGAGTGACGTGTAAGGTCGCCTTCTGAGGCGTGCCGCACTTCTTGCTGGTCGGAAATCCAGGCTAGGCGGTTTTTTCGCGGCGCTGTTGTACCGCCTCCTTCAACGTTCTTCCCGCGGACTGGAAGTGGCGCTTGAGAACATCAGAAGCGGCGTCCACCCCGCGCTTGCGGCAGAGATTCAAAATCTCATGATGCTCCGTCCTGACCTGCTCAAAGCCCGTGGGTCAGGAAAAGGTGAAGGCGCATGTAGCGGTCGCCGTTTTTATTGAGCGCCTGAATGACGGTCATGAAGCGCGGACGATCGGCCCGCGAATAAAGGGTGGGATGAATGTGGCAATTCAGGCGGCCGCAGAACTCGTACGCCACGGAGCGCTACAGCCACGACGCGGTCAGCAATCGCCTCTTGTGGCAGGGTACGTCCTGGTACGAAATGGTGCGCCCCCCATCGGCACTAAGGTAAATCATGGATGCCACGCTAAGGGAAACCACGGATTGACGGAGGATAAAAATCTGCTCAAGAATGCGCCCGCCACCTCGTTTCACTTGTGGAAGCGAGGCGCCAGGGGTTGCCCATGCCCACTTCTTCAGACCCGTTTGGTCCCGGAAAGACGACTGTCCGCGGCGCGTGCGCCTTGTTTCTCGCGGCCGTTTTATCGCTGTATCTAAATTCTCCCTCACGGGCGCAGGAGGCCCGCGCAACCCTGGGTGGACGCGTCATGGACCCGCAAGGTGCCGCAGTGCCGGACGCTATCGTCGTGGTAATCTCGGACGCCACCGGGGTAAAGCGGGAAACCAGAACGAATAGCCAGGGGAACTGGATTGTCGAATTTCTGTTGCCCGGCCCTTATCAATTCTCCGTGACCGCGCCCGGATTCAAGACTACGGATCGCCGCGGAATCACACTGCAAACGGCGGACGACAAAGAGATTGATGTCCCGCTCGAAGTCGGCTCCGCAAAGGAATCGGTCGTCGTGACGTCGGCAACACCGCTGATCGACACAACCTCCGCCACGTCTGGCACAGTGATCACCTCTGAAGAACTCACCGAGTTGCCTTCGATGACCCACGTTGCCACGCTGTTTGCGGTGCTCTCTCCTGGCGTCGTCGCGCAAGATCAGAACGGCAACGTCGTTCATATGTGGTCGTATGTTGGCGCGTCCCAGTTCACCGCCGACGGAGGCCGCAACAACATCTATTCGAATAACTTCCTGCTCGACGGCTTTCCCAACACGAAAGCCGGCGGCTACGTCTCGTTCACCCCCCCCATGGATTCGGTGCAGGAGTTTCGCGTGTTGACCAACGCCTACGACGCTTCGATCGGCCGCCAAGCGGGCTCTACGATCAACGTGGAGACAAAAAGCGGCAGCAAGGATTACCACGGAAGCCTGTACGAGTTTAACCAGAACAATTTCCTCAACGCCAATCTCTTCCAAAACAACCTCAAGGGCGGAGCAAAGCCGCCCGTGCATTTCAACGAGTTCGGTGGCACGTTTGGCGGACCCGTGTGGATTCCCAAGGTGTATCACGGAAAGCAGAAGACGTTTTTCTTCGTGGCGTTCGACGATACGCGCAATCAGGACCCCCGTCCTGGGGGCACGCGGTCCGTGCCCTCGCAAATCGAGCGCAACGGCGACTTCAGCCAGTCCTTTGCCACCCAACTTGTTAATGGCCAGCTACAGCGCTTCCCCATCCAGCTCTTCAATCCCTACAGTGTGGATTCGAAAGGTAATCGCCAGCCTTTCCAGTGCGACTCTGCAGGGAATCCCATCACACCCGTCAACAACATCCAGGCACAGGGCCTGGCCTGTGCCAAGATTCCCGATGAGATGATGTCTTCGATCGCGCAGAATATTCTCAAGTATGTTCCGCTCCCGAACACAGCAAGCGACCCGACCGGGAATGCGATCAACAACTACGTTTCGCCAGCCACGCGCCAGGACAAATTTCCCGTCCTTAGTGTGCGTGTGGACCACGCCTGGAACAATGCGCACCATAGCTTCGCCGCAGTGCGCTGGAGCCACTTGCACGAGTTCCTCGACGACTTCTTTCAATCCGCCGCCACGGGCGGCTTCCAAGAGCGCGTCGCCGAGAATGTCGGCTTGGATCACGTGTGGACCATTAGCCCCAGCAAGATCCTCGACTTGCGTTTCAGCGTGAGCCGCTTCCAACAGCCCAACTACGACAAGGGTGCCGGCTTCGACCCCACGCAACTCGGTTTCCCTTCTAGTTTCGTCTCGCAGTTAAAGAAACCGTCTTTCCCGCGCATCACCGGTTTTGCTGGTGATTTCGGCACGGGCCAGGCCGGCACGTACCAAGACAACACGTATTACACGTGGTCGGCGGCGCTCACCCATATACACAGCAACCACACGGTCCACTACGGCGGCGAATACTGGGTGTTGCAGGAAGCGGACGCGAGCATTAGCAACCAAGGGCAATTCGATTTCAGCAACGTTTGGACACGCGACAACGCGACGGTCTCCGGTGGTACTGGCGTGGGTTCCACTTTCGCCTCTTTCTTGCTTGGTCTGCCCTCTGGCGGTAACGTTCCGGTGAATGCCAGCGCGTTTTATTCCCAGCGCTTCATGGCCTTTTACGTCCAGGACGACTGGCGCGTCACCTCAAGGTTGACGCTCAATATCGGCGTGCGCTGGGATTACGAGCGGCCCGTCGAAGAGCGTTTCGACCGCTTGACCGGCAATTTCGATCCCACCGTTCTCAACCCGATTAGCGGCGCGGCGCAGTCCGCCTATGCGCAAATCTTATCTTCATCCTCGAATAGCAGTAATGTGGGCGTGCAGGAGTTAAACCAGGTCCTGCCCGCGAGCGCTTTCAAGGTTCCGGGCGCGCAGCTCTTCGCTGGAGCCGGAGGACAATCCCGCACGTTCTCGAACGCCGATTACCAGGAGTGGGGGCCTCGCCTCGGCGCCGCCTACCGACTCTCGACCAACACGGTGATTCGCGGCGGCGTTGGCCGCTTTACCCAGGCCACCTACGAAGCCGGGGGCCAGAACGGCTTCAGCGTGACCACGCCTTTCAACGCTTCGCTAAACAATTTCTTCACCCCCAACGACACGCTTGCGAACCCCTTTCAGGGCGGCATTCTTACTCCGACCGGCTCCTCGCTTGGCCCGCTGACGAATCTGGGCCAAGGGGTTTCCTGGTATGATCAATCCCCCAAGCGTCCGTATTCGTGGGAATATAGTCTGCACGTTCAGCATCAGTGGAAGAGTTGGCTGTTCGAAGCCGGCTATTCGCACAACAAAACCTACCGCATCTACCAGGACCGCAATGGGAATCTTCCGAGCTTATCTTTGTGGCAGCAGTTGCTAGCGCCTCAGTTTGACTCCAACGGCCGCCCCGTGGACACGCTGCTGTGGAACGTCCTGGTGCCCAATCCGTTCTGCTTGCAGAGTCAGAAGAATCCGACGTGTCCATTCAATCCGACCTCCGGCCAGCAGGGACTCACTGGATCTATCTTCAGCAGCAAGAATATAGCCCTCAACCAGTTGCTCAATCCCGATCCGCTTTTGGGTAGCATCACGCGCCACGACAATCCCTTGGGCAGCAACCAATACGACGCCATGCTGGTGAAGGTCGAGCATCGCTTCACCAAGGATTTCAGCATCATCAACTCCTTCACCTGGTCCAAGCTGTTCGAAGACACGTCTCTCCTCGGTCCAGAGATCGCCGGCCCGGTCGTTGAACACAAGCTCGGCGGCGAGGATCGCCCCTTGCACCTCACCGTCGCCAGCGTCTGGAATTTGCCGTTCGGCCGGGGTAAACGATTCGGCCGCTCCATCCCCAGGTTCGTCGATCTTTTGATCGGCGGATGGGAGCTAACGGGGCAGTATACGATTCAGTCCGGCGTGCCGATCGTGTTCGGCACCTCTTCGCTCTTCAGCGGGAAAGTTCCCGCACTTCCCCATGACCAGCAATCGCTCAGCGAATGGTTCGACACGACGCAATTCGCCCCTTTCCCGTCGAGGAATACTGACATCTCCGCCTACCCCGCATGGACCGGCATCCAAAACCTGCCCGGTTACAATTACCAGCCCACGGCCACGGATATCCAGAAAGGCCTCCGCAACGGCGTCTACCAGGACTTCGCTAATTTTATCCGCACCTATCCCACTCGCTGGAGCGACGTCCGTGCGAGCCGAGTGAACGAAGCCAATGTCGGACTCTACAAGAACATCCATCTCGTGGAGCGACTGGAGCGGATGAAGCTTCAGCTCCGCTTCGACGCGTTCAACGTCTTCAATCATCCGCGCTTCGATGTTCCCAACACAGACCCGGGAAGCTCCAACTTTGGCCGCGTCACAGCGGCTCAGGTGAACAATGCGCGACTGATCGAGCTGGGGGCTAGACTAACGTTTTAATGGCGGGCGGCAGTTTTGCCGCTTGGCTTGCAAGCGACCTGTAGAGGCGCCTTCTTAGGCGGGCTGCTTTTGTTGCGAAGCTCCTCGCCGACAAGGCCGGGGCAGGCAGGACAGTAATCCTCATTAGATTTCTAATTTGCCCCCTACCCCCGGTTTTCTCGCAACTGCGCATTCTAAAGGACTTTAAGAAATCTGGGTGTCAGTGTCCTGCGACACACGGTTGCCCCTCTGATACCGAGCAACCGTCTCCCCGCTAACACAGCCAGTTCCACTTGTTTGAGTCGCAGCACTTTGCGGAACCTTCGCAACCCCGCCCTGCGATTTTTGTCGGTTTTCACGTGTGACCTCCCGTCTATGGCCATCACAGAGGGTGGCGCGGAGTTAGCCCTTCGCGGCAGTGGCGGCGAGGCGGGACTGCATCTCGCGCGTCATGTGGGGGACGATGCCGAGGAGACGCTCGATGAGCATGAGCTGGCCACGGTGGTGCATTTCGTGTTCTTTCACGGAAAGAATCATCTCGAAGCGGCTCTTGGAGGGCGGGGTCATGCCCGGGGCCATCTGCATCGTCTCGGCGAGGAAATCGTCGGTGAGCCCCTGCAACCATCCAGCCCATTTCTCGCCGGAGCTGCGCAGCATCTCGATAATCTGGTCCTTGGTGCGGGGTTCTTTTTCTTCCGCCGCCAGGCGCTTCATGATCGCGGGGAAATCGAATCCTACTACCGTCGTTCTGCGTTCGGTGGCGTGAATCTGGTACTGGAAGTTGTGCGCCAGCGCGATATGGGCCAGCAGCTCGCCGGAGCTGCGGGTATCAGGGGCCGGTCGAAAGGTGTATTTCTCTTCGGGAAGATCCTGCGCAATGACGAGCGTATTTTTACGGACGGTGCGGAAACTGTCGGCCAATTCTTTAGCGGAGTAGCAGTTCATGGGACCTCACTCCTATAAGTCGAGTGACAAGTTGCCCCTGGAGAGATCAGGGACTGGGGTTGCATTTTAGCACGCCGAGGCGATTGATGTTATGGGAGCGGCAGCCGCAGCAGCCCCGAAGAGACAGAGTCGTAGACCCCACCCGTATAATAATAAGCCAAGGGTTGGGGCATTCAGCGCGAGGCGGCGGACTAATTGGGAACGCGAGCTTTTAATGGTGCGGCGGGCTGGGTGACGAAACCTTTGGCTTCGGGGCTGCGAGCGCTCCAGTCTTCGGGAGGAAAGGCGATGCGCCAGAAGCGAGGGGAAGGCTCAAGGAACTCAACGGCTACTTCGAATTTATCGGCGTGGGACTCCGCGATTTCCACGACCTCGCCCTGAAGGTCTTCGCCCGATTTGACGTTGCGGATGGTAACCAATTGGCCGCGCGTGACTTCCTCGGCCAGAAGAATCAGCGCGCCATGCGCATTGACCACGGAGGTGCAGGTTTCCTCGGAGAATCGGTGTCCGTTGGGCAGATCACCGGTAATGACGATTCCAATGGAGAGCATGACACGATGGCTGCGCCGCTGATTCGTATTTCTCTTCTGGCGGATAGGAACGGAAGTCACAAGTCTTCTCCTTGTTTGCCTGTGCGTGGGAAGGGGCTAAATTCCACACCTCTTGGGGAGCAATTTGCGAACCAATACCCAACGATGAGAGAAAAGTTTACAGGAACCTAACAATTTCTCCGACAGACTAAAGACTATGCCAACTGCTGCCGCCACGCTCGGCGCGGGTGGCATGCCGGGCGATGGCGCTCCTTCCCCAAGCCCCGGCCTTGTAGCGAACGCTTGAAGATCAAGCTGGCGTCGGGGACGCTTCTAGTTAACAATTCAATGTCATGAGCGGATTTGCCGGAATGCGCGTGCTGGCGCTGGAGAGCCGCCGCGCCGAGGAACTCGCCAAATTGATCAGCACCTATGGCGGACAGCCCATTGCTGCGCCTTCGATGCGCGAAGTTCCGCTGGAATCCAACAAAGAAGCGCTAACTTTTGCCGCGAGGCTTCTCGCCGGCGAGTTTGACATGGTCGTGTTTTTGACCGGCGTCGGTACACGCGCGCTGCTGGGCGTTGTGGAGAAGGTCCACGACCGCGGCGAGTACGTCGCGGCGCTGAAGCGCGTGATAGTGGTGGCACGCGGTCCGAAGCCCGTTGCCGCCCTGCGCGAAATCGGCATAACTCCTGCCATCACCGCCCCCGAACCCAACACTTGGCACGAACTGCTGCGCGCGCTTGATGACGCGGGCAAGGCTTCGCCCGAGCGCGGCTTGCAAGGGGCGCGAGTCGCCGTCCAGGAATATGGCGTCTCCAATCCTGAATTGCTGGCTGGGCTTAGGGAACGAGGCGCACAAGTCACGCGCGTGCCGGTCTACCAATGGGCGTTGCCCCACGACCTGGCTCCCCTCCGGGCCGCAATATCAGCGATTGCCGAAGGAACCGTGGATGTCGTGCTCTTTACGACCGCAGTTCAGGCGGTCCATCTCTTCCAAGTTGCTGCGGAGATGAGGCTAGAAGAGTCAGTGCGGAATGGTCTGAATCGCTCGATAGTGGCTTCCATCGGGCCAACTACATCGGAAGAATTGGGGCGGCGGGGAATCCGAGCCGACCTCGAACCCTCGCATCCGAAGATGGGTTATTTGGTGAAGGAAACTTCTGAGCAAGCAACGGAACTTCTTGGCCGAAAAAGGCAGGGAATTGCTTCTGCCGGTTGAGGCAAACTAGTGTTGAAGAGATTTGCAGGAACCGGTCAGTGAGAGTTTGCGCCTGCGGCCGCTCCCATGGCCGACGCAGCTCCAGGAATCACCTCGAAATCGACCCCGGCCTGGGAGAGAGCTTCCGTCTCGTCGTCAGCATGAGCGGTGGGAAGCGCTTCGTTCGCCTTAAGCCGCACAACCTGGTGTCCTTCCCGAGCTGCTGAGATGAGCAGGGAATGAATTCTTTCTTGAAGCCCGCCCGCCTGCATGCCCAGTTTGCGGACGTTGCGCACCTGCGCTGAAGCGGGAACTAATTCGAGGATTTGTGGCGAAACCAAGTCGTCGTGCAAAACGACCTCGGCGGCGCGAAGTACGCGCACCGCTTTGACGGTCAGGAGATCGGTATCGGCTGGACCGGCTCCCATCAGATAGACCTTACCCTTCATGGCTAGAGCTTGCATTGGATTCTATCCCGCCACCGGCATGAGCCAGCGGCTCTTCTTGCGGCGGCAGTTCACACAAACCGTCAGTCGCTGACACCGCACTAAAACACTAACACCGCGGCTGACGGGTGGAGGTGCGGAAGAATGAATTCTCTAAATCGATTTTTTTAATGGGATCTGAAGGGAAATGGCCGGGTTCTGGAAGAAACCCAAAAATTCAATCGGAGCGACTCGAATTGCGGCGATTTCGTAGGAACGCTTGGAATGCCTCCTCGCTGGCGTCCTCGTGGAGCAGGCGTTTCCGTTCTTCAGGGTCCAGCTTCTTAGAGAAGAGCTTGTCGCGAGCCTCCCCTAACTGCGCGAGCCATTCTTCGTATTCCGGGCCGAATTGAACTTCGAGTTGTTTTCTGAGGCGCTGTGCAAGGGCCGGGCTCTGTCCAGCGGTGGAAATGGCGATCTGTAGCGCCCCACGTTGCACGACGGAGGGATAGTAGAAATCGCAAAGAGGGGAGACGTCCACAATGTTGCAGAGCACGCCACGCTGCGTTGCTTGAGCGAATATGCGCTCGTGAAGTTCCGTCGAGGACGTGGCTGCGACGACCAAAAACATTCCTTCAAGATCCTGTGGTTGAAAAGGGCGCTGATGCCATTCGATGCTGTTCGAATGCGCCCAGGAGCGCACTTGCGGAGTAGCTTCGGGCGCCACCACGCGCAAGCGACCGCCGGCCCCGAGAAGGCTGCCGATTTTGGATTCGGCGATGGTTCCCGCTCCGACGACGAGGCAGGGCCGGGCCGAAAGCTTGAGAAACATGGGGAAGAGCTTTGCAGGTTTCATGCTTTCACTCAGCGCGCTCCCCACTGAAGGGTGAACATCAAGTCTAAGGTAAATATGACCAGTCATTGTACTCAGGGTCAAGGCGAGAGCGGGCAATTTTGATTTACGAGAGACGATCGGGAGTCAAGAGAGCAGTCATTTCGAGGACGCGGTGATAGTAGTCGCGCTGGGTGAGTTGCGAAGCCGCGGCATCGTCAATAATGAAAGTCACGTCGGGATGGAGTTGCAGGGCGGAGGCCGAGACGGCGGAAGTGATTGGGCCTTCGATGGACTTAGCGATGGCCGCCGACTTGGCCCGGCCCGTGGCGAGCAAGAGAATTTTCCGCGCCTCCAAAATCGTGCCGATGCCCATGGTGATGGCGCAGCGGGGACTCTCCTCACCTGGCGCGAAGAATTTAGAGTTGTCGTCCATCGTTTCCTGGCTCAAAACTTTCAGGCGCGTGCGGGAGCCAATGCTGGAAGTCGGCTCGTTGAACCCGACGTGGCCGTTACGCCCTATGCCCAGAAGCTGGAGGTCGATTCCTCCAGCCGTTCGAATGACTTCTTCATAGGATGCGCAGTACCGATCGTAATCGCCGCGAATGGTCCCGTCCGGAATGTGGATGTTGCGGGGATCCACGTTGACATGCGCGAAGAGGTTTTCCTGCATGAAATGATGAAAACTCCGAGGATGTGTGGCGGGAAGTCCGAGATATTCATCGAGATTAAAAGTTACGACGCGCGAGAAATCAAGCGAACCCTCTTTGTGAAGACTCACGAGATGTTTGTAGACGCCGACCATGGTGCTGCCGGTTGCCAATCCAAGCGCCAATGCAGGTTTTTTGCGCACCGCGCTGGCAATGAGCTGCGCGGCCTGGAGGCTGATTTGCTCATCGTTGCGTTTCAGAATAACCAGCATGCGGCGGCCTCTCTGAACTATGCTTTTTCCATTATCTGAAAATTATCAGCTACCAAAGAAATTCGTCAGCTTTACCGGAAGCGACGAATGACGAGATTGTGCCGGTCCGAACGATAGAAGCCCAGCACGTACATGATGGCCTGGCCTTTCGCGGAGTAGATTACCTGGCGAATGCGCAGCAGGGGATCGCGGCGGGGAATAGAGAGTATCTCCGCGATTCTGGGGTCGGCTGCGGTCGCGTCGATCTCCTCGTCGGCATAGCCGAGCTCGATCTTGTAATTGCGTTCGAGAATTCCGAACAGAGATTCCCGGCCGATGGGGGCGTCCAAAAGCCCCGGGAATTCAGCGGCGCTCAGATAGCAGGTCTCCAGCGCAAAAGGCTCGCCCGCGGCGTGGCGCAAGCGCTCGATCTTGATCACCCTGGTGGCGGGGGAAAGGGAGAGTCGCGCGGACGCTTCGTTTTCATTGTCGAGCACTTTCGCGAAGAGCACCTTGGAGCCGGCAGTGAGGCTGCGGCTGGACATCTGCTCGGTATAGCTCATCAATTTATTGAAGTGAATTTTTGGAGTGGCGACAAAAGTTCCGACGCCGCGGCGGCGCTCGACGATTCCTTCGCGTTCGAGGGAGGCGAGAGCGTGGCGCGCGGTCATGAGGCTGACCTGATGAAGCTTGGCGAGGTCGCGTTCCGAGGCGACGGCGTCACCGGATCGCAATTGGCCGGATTCGATGCGCTTGCGGATCCCGCTTTGGATTCTCTGGTACGCGGGCAAGCCGTTGTGGTTCTTCGCAGGCATTCTCTCTCCCGAACTGGCCTGGTTCTTCTTCGCGGGCATTTGGACGGAACCTATTTTTCAAAGCAAGAACGATTTCGATTGCACTTCTCCAGCAAGCCCCGAAACTAGAACCCCGAAGTGTTATAGAGCGGAATCTAGCGAGTGCTATAGTCCGCTTTTCCATATACCTATATAAAGCACGATTTAATGCTTGACAATAGAAAAATGGTGCTATATAGCTATCCAACATTCGGCCACATCGCTGGCCAGGGGTGCTGGTTTCCAGTCGAGAATTTCAGCCAAGAGGAGAAGCGGTGGGACGGCCGACGGCTTCGAATCGGAGGAATGAACATGAGAAAGATGAAGTCCTTGGGGTTGGGACTTGTTTTTATGGCGCTGGTGGCACTGCTGTGCAGCGCTAACGCAGCGTGGGGTCAGGATGTAACCGCGACCATCACGGGCACGGTCTCGGATCCGAGCGGCGCGCCGATCGTGGGCGCGAGTGTGACAGCCAAGGAGATCGATCGAGGGACCATTTGGACTGCCCAAACCAACGAGGCTGGTCTTTACATCCTCGTGCGTATTCCCATCGGAGCCTATGAACTCAAGGCGGAGATTAAGGGATTCAAAACTGCGGTTCATCCCCCCTTGACTCTCGACCTCAACCAGACGGCTCGCGTCGACTTCAAGATGGCCGTGGGCCAGGTAACAGAAGCAATCGAAGTCAGTTCCGAGGCTCCGCTCCTTCAAGCGGACAGTGCGGCAGTGAGCACCATCATTGACGCCGCGACGAATGAAGCTCTGCCGCTGGCCACGCGCAACTATGTGCAGTTGACGCTGCTCTCGCCCGGCGCCGTCACACCCGATCCGTCCAGCTTCAATAATGGCGATAACACGGCCAATGGTGGCAGGCCGTTCATCAACGGCAACCGCGAACAATCCAACAACTTCATTCTCGATGGCATGGACAATAACCAGGTCTCGGACAACCTTTTGGGGTACACGCCCACTCCGGATGCCATCCAGGAGTTCAACCTGATCTCGCAAAATGCCTCGGCCGAGTTTGGCAACTTTCAGGGTGGGATCGTTAGCGCTTCCATCAAGTCCGGAACCAACCAGTACCACGGCGACGTGTGGGAGTACTTCCGCAATGACATTCTGAATGCCAACAGCTGGCAAAATAATCTCCACGGTTTGTCCAAGGCCCAGCTTCGCTGGAACATGTTTGGCGGCACCGCCGGCGGTCCCGTTGTCAAGAACAAGTTGTTCTTCTTTTTTGACTATCAAGGGCAACGCTTTGACCATCCGGCTAGCCCCGGTACCATTAATGTTTTCTCGGCAAAAGAACGTACAGGTGATTTCTCGGAGCTTTGCCAAACGAGCTTCACGGGCCCGGGTGGGACTTGCGCTCCAGGCCCAGCAGGCTCCAGCTTGTCCGCTATCCAGCTCTATAACCCGTGCAATCCAGGAACTGGAGTGTCCGGCACGGCTTGCACTGCCGCGGCGAGTCGTTCGCCGTTTGCCGGCAATATCATTCCTTCGAACATGATTGATCCGGTGGCGAACGCCCTGTTTACTTCGCCTCTCTATCCGACTCCCACAATTGGGGGTTTTCAGAACAACGCCGTCAATACCACCAGCAGTGCCTTCAATTCTCATCAATTCGACATCAAGATTGACTACAACATCTCTGAAAAAGACCGTTTGTTCGGGCGTTATTCACACGCTTACCAGGAAAACCCTACAATCAACTCTTTCAAGCTCTTTGGCATCGGCTACTCACAGGCGCCTATTACCAACGATGTGGTCAACTGGACCCATATTTTCAGACCGAGCTTGTTGAACGAGTTCCGGTTTGGAACCAACTATGTCCACCTGAACAACGGAACAACTTTTGACGCCGGCGTTGGAAAACTCGGGGAACAACTCGGGATCGCCGGCAGTAACGGCGCCCAACTTGGACTTCTCGGCCTGAATTTCAGTGGTGGCTTTGCCAGTAACATCGGCAATATCGAAGTTCAGCAGCTATTTCCCAGCACCGTGATCCAAGTCTCGGATGGCATCGTTATTACGCACGGGCGACACGTCTTGCACACCGGCTTTGAGGTGTGGCGCGACCGCATCAATATTTACTATTCGACTAACAGCGGGGCCCTCGGATCTCTTGGCTTTAATGGGAACTTTACCGCAAACGTCACCTCTGTCGATCCTGCATCGGGTGCGTTCAATTATGCACCGAACACCGGAGCGGGCGAAGCTGATTTCTACCTCGGTCTTGTGCAGAACTACAGTCGCGGTGTCACCAACCCGCACCCGGGACAGAGTCTCTGGGGGCAGCGCTCCACGACCTTCGCTGGGTATGTAGAGGATGGCTGGCGCGTCACCAGTAATTTCACCTTGGACCTTGGCCTCCGCTACGAGGCTCACACTCCGTGGGTGGAGATACATAATAGGCAGGCCAACTTCGGCCTCACCAGCGGCGCCATCGAGCTTGCTGGCCAGAATGGCAACAGCCGGGCGCTCTATAATGGCCATTACGGTCTGGTGGACTTCCAACCTCGTCTCGGCTTCGCTTGGACGCCGGCGGCTCTCGGCAACAAAACCGTTGTCCGAGGCGCTTTCACCATCTCGTCTTATCTTGAAGGCACAGGCACCAACTTGCGTCTCACGATGAACCCACCGTTTACGCCTGCCGAATTCGGGCAGAACTTCAACAACGTCCTCCTGCCGACCGATAGCGGTGGCCTGAGGACGACCAGCAGAGGCATCACGCAGCCGACCGATCCGTTTGCCGGTGCGAGCGTCCGCCAGTGGAATCCGGATTTCCAGCCTTCTATTGCGAAACAGTGGAATTTCTCGGTTCAGCACCAGCTAACCAACAGCACGACGCTGCAGGTTGGGTATGTGGGACAGTACGCAGATCACTTGGCCAACCCGATGTGGTTAATCCAGAATATCCTCAACCCGAACGGCACGGTGTCACCCGGCATTTACATGGCTGGAAACCCTGCGCTGAAGAGCAAACTCAGCTCGATCCGCGGGACTTTCTCCAACGCTTGGATGGACTACAACGCGCTCCAGGCCGTCCTGCAAAAGCGCATGAGCAGCGGCTTGCAGGGTCAGGTCGCATATACGTATTCCAAGTGCATGACCAATTCGGCCGGATACTACGGCTCCTGGGGTGGTAGCACTCAGGCTTCTCCCGGCATGCCTTATTGGCAAAACGTTTATGACGGCAAGACGGAGAAAGGACCATGTTTCTACGATGAGACGCATAACCTTACCAGCTACGTTCTCTACCAGCTTCCTTTTGGGCGGGGGAAGAAGTTTGGAAGCAACATGAACAAGGTAGCTAATGCGGTCGTGGGCGGTTGGGAGGTGGATGGAATTCTCACTCTGCACACGGGATTTGCTATGACGGTTAACAATTGGGGAGACCCCTCCGGTACAGGTGCTTGGGTTACGCGAACCAACTGTTCGTCGTCGATCAGCTACCCAAAAACTACAGTTTCGAGCGGTGGCATCCAGTGGTTTGATCCCAGTGCCTTCACACCAGTTGCGGCCGGTCATTTCGGCGGCTGCAGCAACGGCAAGCTGCGCGGACCGGGCCTTAAGAACTTCGATATGGGCATCAAGAAGGACTTCTCTTTTGGCGAAAGCCGAAAGCTGGAGTTCCGATCGGAGTTCCTCAACCTAACGAATACCAAGATACTGGGCGCGCCAACTGTGTTCGCTGGCGGGGGTCTTGGCCAGATTACCCACTCGCAAGGCGAGCGCAACATTCAGTTGGCCCTGAAATTCTTCTTCTAAGCTTAACCGAAGTGTAGACTAGGAAGGCAGGCGCGAGGAGTGCCTGCCTTCCTTTTTATTTATGTGCGATCTCTTAAAAACAATTTTAACTGGTTGTCTGCTTGCGCTGATTGCCGCTGGTACTCAAGCCCAGGTTGCCAAGAAGGCCGCAACGGCTGACTCTTCCCCAGTCGCCGAGCGCGGCGCGAAGCTTGCTGAAACCGGACGATGTGCGGAGGCGATGCCACTGTTGAAGAGATCGTTCCCACAGATTTCGGACAAGGACGTCAAGCTCAGAATCGGCTTCGACGCTGTGCGTTGCGCCATGACTTTGAATCAGGACGACCTGGCAGTGGACTTTTTAAGATTGTTGAACCATCAATTTCCTCGCGCACCTGAAGTTCTCTATTTAACCGTACACATATATTCGGATCTTTCCCTGCGAGCCTCCCAAGAGTTGGCAGAGGCGGCCCCGTCTTCTAACGAGGCTCGTCAGCTCAACGCCGAGTCGCTGGAAGTTCAGGGAAAATGGGAAGACGCTGCGGCAGAATACCGCCATATACTGGAGCACAACCCCCATGCCGCCGGCATTCACTTTCGCTTGGGACGCCTTTTGCTCTCGAAGCCGGATCCTGACGGTTCACTGGCGGAGCAAGCCAAGCAGGAATTCAAGCAGGAGCTGGAAATCGACCCCACCAACGCCGGTGCGGAATATGTGCTGGGAGAACTTGCGCGTCAGGCGCAACAGATACCCGAGGCCATCGAACATTTTACCCGGGCCACGAGGCTCGATGCAGGTTTTGTGGATGCGCTTCTCGGGCTAGGTATGGCGTTAGTTTCCAACAAGCAGTACTCCGAGGCGATCACCCCGCTTGAGACGATGGTGAAGCTCCGGCCGTCGAATCCCACGGGCCATTACTACCTGTCGATTTCTTATGGCCGCGTGGGACGCAAAAGTGATGCCGAAAAGGAAGCCCTGCTCCAACGTCAAACTTCCGAGGAAGAGCGCAAGAAAAGCCAGCCTGGCAGTCAGGAATCGCAGGAGCCAGCGCCTCCGCGGTGACGACGTCTTCAGCAACAAGCCTGATCTGGAACGACTCAATCTTCACGGAAAAGAAGCTTCTAGGCTGGGTCTTTGGACCGCCAGCTTGAGAGAAGGCTAGTCTGGTGCGCTATCCTTCCTGGGAAGGGATTCAAGCGCCCTGTGCGCGTCCGCATCATCTGGTTTGATTCTTAGAGCCGTCTCGAGTTCTCTTCTCCCCTCTTCGACCTCACCCTTGAGTACATAAATCAACCCTAAGTTGCGGTGTAGATCTTCGCCGGAAGCGCATAGCCCACACAACTCGATTGCTTCCTTGAAATTCTTGACGGCTTGCGGCCAATCCCGGGCGTTCGCCGCTTCCAGACCGTAACTGCCCAGTTTTTGGATTCGGTCATTGACCTCCCGCTGCTGTTTAAGATTCTGGAAACGCTCCAAGAATACCTTTGCTTCGGGTCTTCCCGCTCTGCTGAGCGCCTGTGCGAGAGTGTAGAGAGCATCTTCATTGTTGGGACTAGCTCCAACTGAGATTTGCAGATGATGAATGGCTTCGTCCGTTTTCTCAAGAATGAGTAGATTCCGGCCCAACAAGAGCTGTGCGTCAGAGTTGCTGGGTTCCAGCGTTACCAGATGATCTAGGATTTCGGTGGAGCGCCCTACATTGCCGATTTTTTTTTCAACCTGGGCTAGCAAATAAAGCGCTTGGACGTAATCCGGTCGCAGGCGGCAAGCCGAATCGAGTTCTGCCCGAGATACTTCGAAGCGATTCAGTTCGTACAAAACTCGTCCTTTGTTGAAATAGGCAGTGGCGGACTTGGAGTCCAGCCGAATGGCTTCGGTGAATTGCTCCAAAGCGCCCGGCAAATCAAATCCATCAGATGAGAGAGCCGTGCCGAGATTCAAATGCGCGACAGCGGAATTGGGCTGAATTTGCGCCACCTTTTGCAGGATTTCAATGGCTTCCTCTCCCCGGCCAAGTTTGGCCGCCAGCATTCCCATGGCGTTGTAAGCACTGAGATTTTTCGGGGAAGCGCGGAGCGCGTTTCGGATCTCCTTCTCGGCCTCACCGTACTTTCCTTCTCCGCCTAGCACAAGGCCAAGGTTCACATGAGCCGGGGCATAGTTCGGTCGGTCCTGAATCGCCAGGCGAAATAATTCTGTGGCTTCAAAATCCTTTCCTGTCCAGGCGTAAAGGACTCCAAGGTTATTCTTGGCCTCCACAAACTCTGAATCCGCTGAGATCACGGCTTTGAATTCGTCCTCTGCCTTCGCTTTCTCATTATTCAGCATGTCCCAGATTCCCAGCTGATTGCGCGCCTTTGCCAGATTGTGGTCCAACCGAATTGCACTCTCCAGCTCTTCCTTAGCGCCGCTTGTATTACCAAGCTTGGCGAGGGCAAGGGACAAATCAAAATGCAGTTCAGCATTGTCAGGATCTATCTTGAGATTTTCTCGATATGCCGCTGCCGCAGCTCCGACTTGGCCATTTTGCTCAAGCCGGCTCGCCTGGCTGTTGGCTTCCTCTGTGGCAATGCTGAAATCCTTGAGATTCCCAGCCAGGGTGACTTGCAGCTCCGCGGTCGCGGCTTCCCGCTGCATTTTCTTCGCCAGTTCCAGTAAGGCAGCTGCATCCTGCACCGGGGCGCGCGCACCGGCAAGGCATGAGGCTTCAGAGAGGAGCATCAGGAGTGCCAGCCGGTTCCTGAAGCGCTGTGGGCTAATGTAATTTGATTTCATACTTGTTGTTGACCAGACTCCGCCTGGCACTCGTGCCATAGCAAACAACGGTGCGGAGGCTGAATCTGATTATCAAAATTTCTGATTGATTATGCAACCTTGACGCGCATATGCACTGCTGGAGGAATTTGCAGTATCCTCGGAAGCGTCTATGAGAACAATCCAAGTATGTTTTTCGATCGCAGCGTTCATGTTGAAAGGCTTGCTGCTGGCCGGCTTGACACTTGCCCAACAGCCGAGCGAAGGTACCGCTTCCCGGGAGTCCCTCCCAACTCCTCCTAAAATCAACTTCGTCGACATCGCCGCGCGTGCCGGACTGACTGCCAAGACCGTGGCGGGCGATGAGAAGATGAAAAAGTACATCATCGAGACGACCGGTAGCGGCGCAGCTTTTTTTGATTATGACAATGACGGCTGGCCAGACGTCTTCCTAGTGAACGGGAGTACCCTGGCAGGTTTTCCGAAGGGTCAGGAACCTACCAGCCACCTTTACCACAACAATGGGAATGGCACCTTCACTGACGTAACTAAGAAGGCGGGCCTCGCGCTGACGGGCTGGGGCCAAGGGGTCTGTGCGGGCGATTACGACAACGATGGCTGGGTAGATCTATTCGTTACTTTCTGGGGCCACAGCGTGTTGCTGCATAACAATGGCGATGGCACCTTCACTGACGTCACGAAAAAAGTTGGGCTCTGGCACGATAAAGTGCGCTGGGGCACGGGATGCGCATTCGTTGACTACGACCGCGACGGCCACTTAGACCTGTTCGTCTCAGAGTACGTAGATTTTGACCCCAGCCATACGCCGGAACCCGGGAGCAGCATGCTATGCCAGTGGAAAGGTATCTCGGTGATGTGCGGTCCTCGGGGTCTGAAAGGCACACGGAACGAGCTCTATCACAACAACGGAGACGGCACGTTCAGTGACGTCAGTGACAAATCGGGGGTGTCCAAGACAGACCCCTACTACTGTTTTACGGCTCTCACAGGGGATTTCGACAACGATGGGTGGCCAGACATCTTTGTGGCTTGCGACTCAACACCCAGCCTCCTGTTCCACAACAACCACGACGGCACCTTCACGGAAATTGCCGTCAAAGGCGGTGTCGCCTACAACGAAGATGGGCGCGAGCAAGCCGGTATGGGCGCCCACGCCGTAGACTATGACGGTGACGGATGGCTTGACATAGTCAGGACGAACTTTTCTGACGAGACTTCAACGCTCTATCACAACAACGGGGACGGCACTTTCACCGACGATACGTATGTCTCGGGACTGGGTGTTAACACACAGTTTCTGGGCTGGGGCACACTCTTTGTTGACGTTGACGACGACGGCTGGCCGGACTTGTTCGTGGCCAATGGCCACGTCTATCCCGAGGTAGATTCTAACGGCCTGAACACCACCTTCCGTGAGCGCAAAGTGCTCTACTGGAACCAAGGCAACGGGAAGTTCAAAGATATCTCCCTTGATGCCGGTCCAGGTATCACTGCGCCCTTCAATAGCCATGGCGTGGCTGCCGCGGACTTCGACAATGATGGCGCGGTAGAAATTCTGGTGAACAATAGCCATGATGCACCCAGTCTGATGAAGAACTACGGCGAGCACGGAAGCTGGATTTCTCTGAAGCTCACTGGCGCGAAATCCAATCGCGACGCGATTGGTGCGCGGGTCACAGTGAGTGTCGGCGGTCACCAGCAACTGCAGGAAGTGCGCAGCGGTGGAGGCTACATCTCGCAGAGCGATTTCCGCCTACATTTCGGGTTAGGCAAAGGGACGAAGGCGGAAAGCGTCGAGGTAAAGTGGCCGAGCGGCCAGCGGCAGGTGTTCCACGATGTGGAGGCCGACAGATTTTACCTGATCGAAGAAGGGAAGGATCAGTTGGGGCAGCAGCGATTTGCAATCCATCGGAGCAATCGCTGAAATACGATCATTCGGGTGGAAAAGATCGTAGCAGGTTGCACGCGGGTCGCAGGAACAGGCGCGAGCTCGCGCGACCGCAAGCGAAGGAATCGTTTGTCTTGCGGCGCAAATACTTCCTGCGCAAGATGAAAGGCCGAGTTGGCTGCGAGCGCGCCGCAATAAATAGCCGTTTGCAGGAGAACCTCGCGGATTTCCTCGCGCGTCACGCCATTGTTCAACGCTTCGCGCGGGCGTATGCGAAGTTCGTCAGTGCGATTCAGCGCCACCATCATCGCCAAACGTGATCATGCTACGCGTCTGCCGGGGAAGGCCGGGGCGGCTCCAGACTTCTTCCCAGGCGTAGCGCGTGAGCAGGTCCTGAAACGCATCGTTGAACTCATTGCGATTTTTCAGCGATGCATCCACATGCGCATCCCCCAGCACGGCACGCCACACCTTCATTCCTTGTTCATAGCGCTGGCGCTCATCCATCGGCAGGCCTCCTCAGGAGTTCAGAAACGCTGCTATTTCTCTGTTGAACCGGTCTAGATCTTCGATATTGGAAAGATGCGCGGCGTTGAGTTCAGCATATTGCGCACCCTGAATTTGATCCGCGAGAAAGCGCCCGTCCGCAGGCGGTGTAGCCGGATCGTGCGCGCCGGCGATCACCAACGCCGGTATGTGAATTTTGCTCAATTGTTCGCGGAAATCGAAATCGCGAACGGCGGCGCAACAGGCCGCATAGCCAGCCGGGTTTGCTTTCTCAAGCATTTTCAGAGTACTCGATACCGTTGCTGGAGCTTTCTCGCGGAAAGCGGGCGAGAACCATCGTTCGACCACTGCCGAAGCGACAGACTTCATGCCGTTTTTTTGAACCGCATCGATACGGGCCTTCCAAAACTCTGAGGTTCCAATCTTGGCGGCAGTGTTACAGAGCACCAGCTTACTCAGACGTTCGGGCGCGTTGACCCCCAGCCACATGCCAATCATTCCGCCCATGGATAGCCCGCAAAAATGCACGCGGTCCAAGTCCAATGCATCCAGCAATGCAATGACATCTTTCGCGAGCCGTTCGATCGAGTAGGGTCCCGCCGTGACCGATGATTGTCCGTGACCCCTCGTGTCATAGCGCAAGACCCGAAGCTTCTTTCGAATCTCGGGAACTTGTGGATCCCACATCAAATAATTCGTGCCAAGCGAATTGGAGAACACCAGGACGGGCGAGCCACTCTGGCCCTCCAACACGTAATGAATGCGGGCTTCGCCAGACTTAAGGATTGGCATCGAACTTATTCTTCTCCCGCGCCGGCCTAGATTGGAAATTCGAGCTTCACGGAGCCCCGGTGTGGCTCTAGACGCGTTCGAGAATGAGAGCAATTCCCTGGCCCACGCCGATGCACATGGTGCAGAGCGCATATCTGCCGTTGGTTCGCAAGAGCTGGTAGAGCGCCGTGGTTACAAGCCGCGCGCCGCTGGCGCCCAGGGGATGCCCGAGTGCAATCGCACCGCCGTTGGGGTTCACGTGCGTCGCGTCGTCCGGAATTCCTAATTCGCGCAGCACTGCCAGCGCCTGTGACGCGAATGCTTCATTCAATTCCACGACGTCCATTTGCCCGAGCGACAATCCTGCCTTCGCCAGAACTTTTCGTGTCGCCGGAACTGGACCCATGCCCATGATTCGGGGAGCGACACCAGCCGCGGCCGCAGCAACGACTCGAGCTCTTGGCGTCAATCCGTGGCGTTTCAGCGCGGCCTCTGAGGCCAGAAGCAATGCACAAGCACCGTCGTTCACTCCCGAAGCATTTCCAGCAGTGATCGTGCCAGTGGGTTTCACCACCGGTTTCAGTTTCGAAAGCGCTTCCAGCGTCGTGTCCGGCCGGGGATGCTCATCTTCTGAGAAAAGTAGCGGGTCGCCCTTCTTTTGTGGAATGGGCACGGCCGCAATTTCCTGTTTGATTCTTCCGTTTCGGATCGCTTCAACGGCGCGCTGCTGGCTTCTCAGAGCGAATAGATCCTGATCCCTGCGAGAGATGTGAAATTCTTCGGCGACGTTCTCGCCGGTTTCCGGCATGGAATCAACGCCGTACTTTACTTCCAGGCAAGGGTTTATGAATCGCCAGCCGAGCGTTGTGTCTTCCATTTTCATCGAGCGTGAATACGCACCATCCGCCTTGCCGATCACGAAGGGCGCCCGCGACATGCTCTCGACGCCACCGGCAATCGCTAGATCGGCCTCGTCGCATTTAATCGCTCGCGCGGCCGTTGCGACGGCCTCCATGCTCGAGCCGCAAAGCCGGTTAACCGTTGTGCCCGGCACTTCCTTCGGCAAACCCGCCAGCAAGAGCGCCATCCGTGCAACGTTGCGATTGTCTTCGCCCGCTTGATTGGCACAGCCATAGACGACATCGTCCACAGCGCTCCAGTCGACACCTGCGTTACGACCGACGAGGGCCCTGATGGGAATCGCCGCGAGATCATCGGTGCGAAGCGAGGCTAGCGTTCCGCCGTAACGCCCGAACGGCGTTCGAATGGCGTCGCAGATGTAAGCGGTCTCCACGTTTATCCTTGGAATTTCTTCATACCTCTAGTTTATACGGAACGGCCGCCGCAGGCGCTACCGCAACATTCATCTTGCCGAATTGGACCACGTGACGAGTTCGTGAGCGGCGGCGACTTCGCTGGCCGAGAGCTCCGTCGGCCTTCCTTGTAACGGAGTATTACCGGCACTCACTCGTAGCGGAGAGCTTCAACAGGATTGAGGCGTGCCGCGCGCGCCGCGGGGTAGAGCCCGGCAAGGAGGCTTACCGCGATCGCGAATACAACGGCACCGACCGCCAGCCACCAGGGAATATAGGAGATTTTCACGCCAGGCAAATTCTGCCTGTGGAGATAAATGGTTGTGCCCCAGGTCAGCGCCGACCCGATCAGCCAGGCAAGCGCGACACCGAAAAAACCGCCGAAAAGACCCATAGCCCCAGCTTCCGCAAAGAAAAGGCTGCGCACATCGCGGTCGGTTGCGCCCAGCGCTTTCAAGATGCCAATCTCGCGGCGGCGTTCGAGGATGGCCATCACCAAAGTGTTGATGATACCCAGAGAAGCGACGGTGAGCGCCAGGCTTCCGAACAGGCCCAGGAAGAGATCAAAAACAGTGAACACGAGCCGGAGACTCTTGGTGGCGTCCAGCAGGGAAAACGTCGCGAAACCCATTTGCTTGATCGCCGCTTCGACTTGCGGCACGTCCTTGGGCGAATGAACGCGTACGGTCAATGCCATGTAAGAAGGTTTCGCGGGATTGCCGGACAGAAAGGCTTGCAAATCATCTGGCTGCGCGACATGGAGCTGCTCGGCGATCTTCAGCGGGAGGTAAACGCGCGCGCCTCCGAACCCGCCAATCCCCGCTGAGGGGTCCGACTCGATCACGCCAACGATGCGCAGAGTCTTCTCGCGTGGGACGATCGAAATGCCGCCCGGCGTGGCCGAGTCCATCATGCTCTCGGGGAAGAAAGAGTCTCTCCCATGTTCTTTCGAAAGGGCTGCGCGTTCCGCAAAACGCAAAGTCAAATCTTTGCCTACGAGCGATGGAGGCTGATCCGTGAGCACTTTTGCGAATTCAATTTGCAGAATTGCCTCATCCGCAGTTGGCGACGAAAAATACGTGCCCGTCATGCCTTCAAAGGTGCCGCTCGAGCGCGAAGAATCAGGCAGGCCGAGAACCGAAGTCGTCTCAGACTTGCCCGCATACCGGACCTCCGTGACGAACCGGATTTGCGGATAGACTTCCGTAACGTTGGGGAGCCCGCTCAGTTGCTGGCGTGCATCCTCGTCCAGGGAACGCGATTCCTTTTTGGGCGCAGAATCCGCTGGTGCAGGGGGGCGCGGGCCGCGAAAATTGCGTTGCGATGTAACGAATACGGCGTCGAACAAGCCCGAGCGCGTGAGGCGCTGGGAGGCAAGTGTCTGCAACCCAACGCCCAGCGAAAGCATGGCCACGAGGGAAGCAACACCGACCGCAACGCCCAGCGTGGTGAGCGAGTTGCGAAGCACAGCTTCCCGCAAATTGCGTACCGCCAGTTCGCTCAGGTCTCGCGTTTTCAACGCTACGCTCCGTCACTGACGAGCCGTCCATCGGAGAGGAGCGCGATACGATTCGCGAACTTCTGGGCGAGGGGCCGCTCGTGCGTGACCATGATGATGGTCATTCCGAGGGAATCCTGGAACTCCCGCAGCAGAAGAAGAATCTGTTCGCCGTTGACGCTATCGAGATTTCCCGTCGGCTCGTCCGCAAACAAAATCGCCGGGCGATTTACGAGAGCGCGCGCCAGCGCGCCGCGCTGCTGCTCACCGCCGGATAGCTCGCTTGGCCGGTGTCGCCTGCGTGCGCCAAGCCGTACGCGCGCTAGGGCTTCAGCCACGCGGGACTCCCGGTCGTGGCGATCCACTTCCGCCAGCCGCAACGGCAACTCGACATTTTCTTCGAGTGTCATGCGCGGCAGCAGGTTAAACGATTGGAAAACCATCCCGACCGTCTCGCGGCGATACCGCGCGAGTTCGTCCGGTTCCAATTCGGCCAGGTTGCGGTCCCGCACGCGGATCGCGCCAGAGGTGGGACGGTCAAGCCCGGCCATTATACTCAACAGCGTTGACTTGCCCGATCCGGAGCTTCCCAAAAGTGCCAGGAATTCGCCTTTTTCAACGGTGAGGGAGACATCGTCGACGGCGCGGATGACAGTTTCGCCCAGCCGATATTCCCGAAACACACTCTCAGCCTGAATAAGCGTGGGGGCGGCGGGCATAGTTGCGTTGCTCAATTGTATTACGGATGGAGGACGCAGAAGTTACGCGGTTTTCTTGGCCCCGTGAAGCGATCCGCCAGGCCTAAATCGAGCGAGCCAATGTTTGTGGGCAGGCATTTCCCACTAAAAAGACTCCTTGGACCAGGAAAGCCACCTGCTACTTTTGTTTGATATGAACGGGCTCAAGCAGTTTGAAATCGAGCGCCGTCTCCGCAGCTAGGGTGATGTCGCGATTGCCAGTGAATCCTGCACCACCGGTACCCGCCGCCGCACCGATCAACGCACCGATCGCAGCGCCCTTGCCGCCGCCAGCGATCGCCCCGATACCAGCGCCTCCGGCAGCGCCACCGCCCACCATGACCGCCGTGCGCTTGCCTTTTCCCTTGCTGGATGTCATGGCAGCAGAAGTCTGAATTTCATGATCCTTCCCGTTGACAGTGACGCTCGTGAGCTTGAGGACCAGCAGGGCACCGCCTTTGAATCGGCCCGCAGCTTTCGCCTCCTTTACGACTCCCTCTGCGCGAGCACCCTTCGGGATGGCGACTTTTCCATCGACTTCGACGGGAGATTGGACGGTCGCGGAGAACCTGTCTCCAGGCTTGCTGGTTTTTGAACTTATGGTTTGATCCAAAACTACAGCGATAACGGTGTCAGCAGGAACGACCAGCGGTTTCCGCTCGATGGCGTTTTTCACAGCGGACTTTGCCGCTTCTGCCAGGGTTGGGGAGGAGGTAGCGTCCGGACCGGATTGCTGGTCAGCCGGCTTTTGGCACCCAACGACCAGCCCACCTATAGAAAAAGCAGACAGCGAGACCGCAGCGAGACGACGATTCATCAAATCCTCCAATGGGCTGGGAATGTTTATTCTTTAAATGTACGCTCATCTGTTATGAAGTCAATTTGGTATGCACAGATTCAAAGCGACGGTTTCTTACCAATCTGGTATCTCTTGCAGACCCGTGCCACGTGAATTGCATCGTTTCGGATTCGATTAGGGGAATCCAATCTTGCCGACTGCGATTCGTATCCTTCCAAGTCATGAAGTACCAAGAGAAGCAACGCATTGAGAAGGATCTCGTGCTAGGCGGGCGAGATCAACGCCATGACTCTGCCTTGGCGCATAACTTGCACATGCTTTTCACGGCATGCGCTGCTTATTCGCGATCCTGTTCATCGCGCGAACGTCGTGAACGTGTACATCAATTATTTTCGCCGCCCGCTGGATTCGGGATACGACCGGGCCCTGATTCGAACGATCCGGGGTGTTGGTTATCAGATCGGCGGCAACGGCCAGCACACCTAGGTGGGGCAAGATTGACTGCCTGCGGGGAACCGAATTCACTTTCCATCGAGCGAAATTATTTTTGAGCGCGGCCTCGCGCCGAGTTTGCTATCCTACGCCGCGTGAAACCCCAATTTCTGATCGATACCGACACGGCTTCCGATGACGCCGTGGCCTTGATCATGGCCCTCCGCTCTCCTACTATCCGCGTGCTGGCCATTACCACGGTTGCCGGCAACGTCGCCGTTCACCAATCCACGCGCAACGCGCTCTATACGGCGGAACTTTGCAGTGCGGATGTTCCGGTTTTCATAGGCGCGGAAAAACCGCTGAATCGCGTGCACCAGAGTGCTCAATGGTTCCATGGCCGCGATGGCTTGGGAGACCACGGCTACCCTGCTCCCCGCAGGGCCCCAGAAAAACAGCACGCCGCCGAAGCGATGATTGCGACGATCGAATCCAACCCTGGTCTCGTACTGGTGACTTTGGGGCCACTGACGAATGTTGCTTTGGCGTTGCAGCGGAATCCCGCCATCGCCGGGAAAGTCGGCCGCTGTGTGATCATGGGCGGTGCGCCATGTTGCGAGGGCAACGTAACTCCCGCTGCCGAGTACAACATCTGGTGCGACCCCGAGGCGGCGCGAATCGTTTTGCGCAGCGGCCTTCCGGTAGAGCTGGTGGGCTGGCACCTCTGCCGCGGTGAAGCCGCATTAAATCCCGACGACATTAAATATGTGCTGAGCATTGGCACACCGCAGGCGCGCTTCGCCATCGAATGCAACAGCCGCGCCCAGGAAGCCTACTTCGAACAAACCGGCGAACATGGAATTTCATTGCCGGACCCGGTCGCGATGTCCGTTGCCCTGGATCCCACAATAGTGACGCAGCAAAGCGAACACTATATGGACGTCGAGACCTCCAGCGAACTCACCTTGGGTATGACCGTGGTCGATCGCCTAAACGTGGCAGCCAACGACCGTAATCGGGCAGTCTGGGCCCCGATTTTGGAACGCATCAAGAAAGCGAAAGTCTACTGGACCATCGATAATAACCGCTGGAAGCAAGCCCTCTATTCCGCCCTGCGGTAGCGGTGATAGACAACCTCTGCCCCACACTACAGATTCCACTCAAGTTATTCAAAATAAGGGGGCTATCACCTCTTCACCCTTCCGAAGGACCGCGTCCCTCGCCCTGATGGCAACTTCTTTCCCATTGCGGTGTTCTACCTAATGGGAGGAATAAGATGTTACGCTCCCATCGGCTAGAACGTCTCATAAGAGGGCCAGAGTGGCCCACGTCCAGACCGAGGACAGGGGATTCGTCATGAAGACGATGACTTTTACAGGTAAGAGCAGCTTAAGTCTGCTTCTGTGTTTCGCCGGTCTTTTGAGTTTTGCCGCTCCGAAGGCGCGAGCGGATGAAGAAAAGGATCCCCCAACGCGCGTCGCGCGCATCAGCTATGTCGACGGTTCCGTATCCCTGCAACCTGGTGGGCAAGGTGACTGGGGTAGCGCGGCCAGAAACCGTCCGATCACTATCGGCGACAAGCTTTGGGCGGACAAAGATTCTCGAGCTGAATTGCAAGCCGGCACAGCCTCCATCCATCTCGGCAGTATGACGGCTCTCTCCTTCCTGAACCTTGACCAGGGCATCACGCAGATGCGCCTTGCCGAAGGCAGCATCAACTTCCGCGTCAGTGAATTGCGCGAAGGCGACCTGTATGAAGTTGACGCTCCGAATCTGGCTTTCACCGTGAAGCAGGCTGGGGCATTTCGCATTGATGTGGACGAAAGCGGCGACTCCGCCCGCGTGACCGTGATTCGCGGCGAAGGCGAAGTTACCGCGGGCGGCAAGACCTATGAAGTGCACTCCGGTGAGCGCGGGGAATTCACCGGCACGGACAACGTCGACTACGTTATTGACAAGGCTCCCCGTCCGGACGGCCTCGACCGCTGGGCCGCTGACCGCGACCTGAAGGAAGACAACTCGATTTCCGGAAAGTATGTTTCGCGCGAAATGCCTGGCTACAGCGATCTCGATGACAACGGTACGTGGCAGGATGAGCCGGAATATGGCCATGTCTGGTATCCCAACGATGTTGCCCCGGGCTGGGCTCCTTATAGCGACGGTTACTGGAACTACGTCGGCCCTTGGGGCTGGACCTGGGTTGACTACTCTCCATGGGGTTTTGCTCCGTACCACTATGGCCGATGGAACTATTTTGGCGGAAGGTGGGGCTGGTGCCCGGGCCCGATCTTTGGTCCTCCGATCTATGGGCCGGCCTTTGTCGGTTTCTTTGGCGGAGGCTTTGGCTTTGGCGTCGGCTGGTTCCCGCTAGGCTTCGGTGAACCGTTCTTTCCATGGTTCCACTGCCGCCACGAGTTCTTTGAGAGGATCAACGAACGCAATACTTTTATCCGCAACAGAAATGTCTTCAACACGAACATTCGCAACGTCAATTTCGTGAACGCGCACAACGTGAATGCCGTGACCACGGCGAGTCGCAATGCTTTTACGAGCGGCCAGGCCATCAACCGCGGCGCCAACCGTGTCACCGCAGCTTCCTTGCGGGGCGCGCAAGTGACCAACTCCGTCGGAATAAAGCCGACGCAGCACAGCTCGCTCGGCTCGGTAAACACCAGATCGCATGTCGCCACGCCGTCAGCAGCGGTTCAGAACCGCACGGTGGTCGCGCGCACGGCACCGGCGCAAGGCGCGTCCCAGGCGCGTGTTCGCACGCTCAACAGCGCTGGCCTGCCTGCGGGCCACGTTGGCAACAGGCCTGTGAACAGCACCATGAATCAGCATGCCGTCACGCCGAATGCGCCATCGCGCAACGCGCCTGTGATGAATGGCCGTCCGGGCAACATGCCCAACACTTCCGGGATGACTTCCCGGCAGCGGGAGCTGTCGCAGAGCCGGCCGCCTTCGTCCATGACGAAC
>Ga0137398_10000039_pt1 | contig 32850 bp, 31 predicted proteins | sample czorhiz216metaG_FD_106659 | JGI IMG/M metagenome (GOLD analysis project Ga0137398, IMG submission 106659) | Vadose zone soil microbial communities from Angelo Coast Range Reserve, California, USA - czorhiz2.16 metaG | ecosystem: Environmental > Terrestrial > Soil > Vadose zone | place: USA...
GTTGACGCAGCGCATGCAGAGGATGCAGCGGTTCTTGTTCAGCACCAGCTTCCCGCCCACGTCCTCCTCGGGCCAGGTGAGCTTCTCGAAGTGGAAGCGGCTCCGCGAGGGGCCCATGAGCATCGTGTAATCTTGCAACGTGCACTCGCCCCCCTTGTCGCACATGGGGCAGTCGAGGGGATGGTGGATGAGCAGGAACTCCATCACCGCCTTTCGCGCCACGGCCACCTTCTCCGAGCGGGTGATGATGTGCATCCCTTCTTCGGCGCCGGTGGCGCACCCCGCCACCAGCTTCGGGCGCCCCTCCAGCTCGCAGAGACAGATGCGGCACACGCCCACCACCGGCAGACCCGGGTGGTAGCAGAAGTTCGGGACGAACACGCCGGCCAGCTTGGCCGCCTCGATCAGGTTGGTGCCCTTCTCGACCGAGAGCTCGCGCCCGTCGACTTTGACTTTCACGACCGCCATGCGTCCCCTCTAGTGGAGCGATCCGCCGCCCAGCGGGCAGCGCTTCTCGCGGATGTGCTGTAGGAATTCGTCGCGGTACTTCCGGGCGAAACCGCGCGCCGGCCAGGCCGCCGCGTCGCCCAGGGCGCAGATCGTGTTTCCTTCGATCTGGTCCGTCACCGAGAGAATGGTGTCCAGGTCCTTCTCCTCCCCGCGCCCCTCTTCGATCTTCCAGAGCAGCCGCTGCAGCCAGCCCGTTCCCTCGCGGCACGGCGTGCATTGCCCGCACGACTCGTGCGCGAAGAACCGCGCGGTGATCCACGCGGCGCGCACCATGCAGGTCGTGTCGTCCATCACGATCGGCGTCCCCGTTCCGAAGAGGGAGCCCGCACGCGTGAGGGAATCGAAGTCCATCGGAAGATCGATCTCGTCCCCGCGGAGCACCGGGCAGGAGGCGCCCCCCGGGATCACGCCCTTGACCGGGCGTCCCCCGGGGACACCCTCGCCGTACTCGTAGATCAGCTCGCGAAGCGAGATCCCCATGGGCAGCTCGAAGACGCCCGGCTTCACGACGTGACCGCTCAGGCCGTAGAGCTTGGGACCCGAGTTTCGCTCCGGGCCGATGCCCGCGAACCACTCCCACCCGTGCTTCACGATGTGGGGCACGCAGGCCAGGGTCTCGACGTTGTTCACGACCGTGGGGCATCCGAAGAGCCCGACGAGCGCCGGGAACGGCGGCTTGAGGCGCGGCCAGCCTTTCTTGCCCTCGAGCGATTCGATCATCCCGGTCTCTTCCCCGCAGATGTAGGCTCCCGCCCCCACGTACATCGTGATCTCGCAGGACCAGCCCGAGCCGAGGATGTTCGAGCCCACGAAGCCAGCCGCCCGGGCCTCCTCGATCGCGCGCTCGAGGAGGCGCGCTTCGTGCGCGAACTCGCCGCGGATGTAGATGTAGGCCCGGCTCGCGCCGATGGCGTAGGAGCCGATCAGGGTCCCCTCGAGGAGCTGGTGCGGGTCCTTCTGGCAGAGGAGCCGGTCCTTGAAGGCGCCGGGCTCGCTCTCGTCGGCGTTCACGCACATGTACTTCGGCTTGTCGGTGGATTTCGGGACGAAGCTCCACTTGGTGCCCGTCGGGAAGCCGGCGCCACCGCGGCCGCGGAGCCCCGACCGCTTGACCAGATCGATGATCTCCTCCGGCGACTTCTTCAACGCCATCGCCAGCGCCTCGTACCCGCCGTGCTTCTTGTAGACCGCCAGGGTGTGCGAATCGGGCAGATGGACCGTCTTCGTGAGGACCGGCTCGAAGGTGGCGGTGGCGGTTGGCATCAGCGGTCCACCTCCCCCAGCACGATGTCGATGCTCCCGATGCAGGCCACGACGTCGGCCACCATGCGTCCGAGGCACATGTCCTCGAGCGCCTGGAGGTTGATGAGCGAGGGGGGCCGCACGCGCGTGCGGTGCGGGATCGAGGTGCCGTCGCTCACGACGTAGAACCCAAGCTCCCCCTTGGGGGACTCGATGGAGAAGTACGCGTCGCCCGGGGGCGGGCTGTACCCCTCCGACATGATCTTGAAGTGGTAGATCAGCTCCTCCATGTTCAGCTTCACGTCGGTCCGGTCCGCCGGAAAGAGATATGGATTGTCGGCGCGCACCGTGCCCGGCTTGAGCCGGTCCAGCCCCTGCCGCACGATCGAGAGCGATTGCTTCATCTCCCCGATGCGGCAGAGATAGCGATCGTACACGTCGCCGTTCTTCCCCAGCGGGATCTCGAAGTCGTAGGTTTCGTATCCCGAGTAGGGCCGCGCCTTGCGCACGTCGTAGCGGACCCCGCTCCCCCGGAGCGAGGGGCCCGTGAGCGCCAGATCGATGGCCCGATCCGCGGGAATGAGCCCCACGTCGATGGTGCGCTTCATCCAGATCCGGTTCTTGGTGAGGAGGTTCTGGTACTCGGCCAGCGCGATCGGGAATTCCTCGAGGAACTTCCGCACGTGGGGCACGAACGTGTCCGGCACGTCCTGGTAGAACCCGCCCACGCGGAAGTAGCTCGGCGTGAGGCGCGAGCCCGCCACCATGTCGTTCACGTCCAGGAGCTTCTCGCGCTCGCGGAAGCAGTAGAGGAACACGCTCATCGCGCCCAGGTCGATGGCGTGGGTTCCGAGCCAGACCAGGTGCGAGGAGATGCGCGTCAGCTCGAGCAGGATGACCCGCAACACCTGCGCGCGCTCCGGAATCGTGAGGTTCATCAGCTGCTCCACCGCCGCGACGTAGGCCATGTTGTTCCCGAGCGGCGAGAGATAGTCCATGCGGTCGGTCACCGTGATCGACTTGTGATAGTTCTTGGACTCCATGGACTTCTCCATCCCGGTGTGGAGATAGCCCATCACGGGCTTGAGCGAGACCACGGTCTCGCCGTCCAGGCCGATCACCAGGCGGAGCACCCCGTGCGTGGAGGGATGCTGCGGCCCCATGTTGATCGTGATGGTCTTGAATTCCGAAGACGTCGCGGTGGTCATTCGATCAGGCGCTGGCGTTGCTCGCTTCGTTGGCCGCGGGAGGCTGGATCTCGGGCGCGGGACCCGGCTCCCGGAGCGGCTGGCGGTCGATCTTCTCTTGCAGCTTCATGATTCCGTAGATGAGGGCTTCGGGGCGAGGCGGACAGCCCGGGACGTACACGTCCACCGGCACCACCGTGTCCACGCCCTGGACGATGGCGTAGTTGTTGAAGATCCCGCCGCACGAGGCGCACGCGCCCATGGAGATGACCCACTTCGGCTCGGGCATCTGGTCGTAGATTCGCTTCAGCACGGGCGCCATCTTCTTGCTCACGCGTCCCGCGACGATCATGAGGTCCGCCTGGCGGGGCGAGGCGCGGAACACCTCGGCGCCGAAGCGGGCGAGATCGTACCGGGCGGCGCTGGTGGCCATCATCTCGATGGCGCAGCAGGCCAGGCCGAACGTGGCGGGCCAGAGCGAGGATCGCCGCGCCCAGTTGACCATCTTCTCGACGGTCGTCGTGAGAATTCCATCCGGTACCAGCTCTTCGATGCCCATGACCGCTCACCTTTCACGGCCTGGCCCGAAATCGCGCCAAGCTCTTGTGGCTCCTTGGGAAAGCCAACCCATGCCAATTTAACAGCCGGTCCGGGAACCGTCAATCACAACCCCAGGGACCCCAGCACCGCTTCCGTTCCGTAGAAGAAGACCACGCCGCCGAAAACCCATAACGCCATCCGGATGCCCTTGGTCTCGTTCACCGCGGGGATGAGGTCCGACGCCGCGACGTACAGCGCGGCGCCCGCGGAGAACGGGAGCGCGAAGCGAACCATGGCCGGCCAGTGCGAGATCACGGCCACGCCCACGAGTGTCGCGATCCCGAGCCAGGCCGCGCTCAGGGCCGCCTCCCGGGGCGAGCGTCCGGCCGCCGTCATGATGGATGCGACCGTGAAGCCTTCGGGCACCTTGTGAAGGAAGATCGCGACCGCGACGAGGATGCCCAGCTCCGGCTTCACGAGGAATCCGGAGCCGATCGAAACCCCGTCGAAGAAGGCGTGGAGCAGAAGACCCAGGAGCGCCGTGGTGCCCACCACCGGCTCGACCCAGTGCTCGTGGTGGGTCTCCTCGCCGAAGTGGAAGTGCCCGACCAGCACGTGCTCGGCCGCGTGCACGAAGAGGTAGCCGAGGAGCAGGAGCGTCCCGACCGCCAGCCCCGGCTCCGAATGGGATGCCGCGATCCGATAGCTCTCGGGGGTCATGCGAAGCAGGACCGCCGCGAGCATGAACCCCGCGCCCGCGGCGACGAAGTAGCTCTGGCGGACCCGGTCCCAACCCCGGCGGTTCACCGCCAGGAGCCCGCCGGCCACGTTCGCCAGGCCGGCCACCAGGCCGGACGCCAGGGGGAGAAGCCAACCCTCGAACAATCGCGTCTCGTGCGCCCGCGCGCTCGGGCCGCTACCGCCCGCGCACGATGCCGGGACTATGGGTCTGTCCGACCGGCACCAGGAGCTGCTCCTTGGAGTAGACGAAGGAATCGCGGGAGTAGTCGGAGAGCTCGAAATTGTGGCCGAGGAAGATCGCGTCCTCCGGGCAGGCTTCCTCGCAATAGCCGCAGAAGATGCACCGGAGCATGTCGATGTCGTAGCGCTTGGCGTAGCGCTCCCCCGCGGAGTAGCGAGCCGTCTCCGAGTTCTCGGCCGCCTCCATGTAGATGGCATCGGCCGGGCAGACCGCCGCGCAGAGCCCGCAGCAAACGCACCGCTCGAGGCCGTTCTCGTACCGGTGGAGCTCGTGGAGTCCACGGAAGCGCGGATACATCTGCATCTTCACGTCGGGGTATTGGAGCGTCACAGGCTTCTTGAAGAAATGGGACAGCGTGATGGAAAGACCCTTCATCAGCTCGGAAATCATCCGCCGCCCTCTCGGTTCGGGATGCTTGGGGTATCCACGGATTGTAGGGGGGCGGGATCGGCGGGGTCAAGCGCGGGGGAGACCTCCGGCAGGCCAGCGGGCCTGTTATCCATATTCCTCCGGTCGGATGTCGAGCTTCTTCATCTTGTAGAGAAGCGTGGTGCGCTTCATCCCGCCCAGGCTTCGCGCCGCCTCGGATTGGTTCCCGCGGTTGGCCCGGAGCGCGGTCAGGATCATCTCCCGCTCGCTCCGGCTCTCCGGGCGCAGCGGCTCGCCGCCCGAGGGCGCGCGTCCCGAGCGGCGCGCCGGGCGAAGCGGGACCAGCTCGGCCCCGATCAAGTCGCCATCGGCCGCCAGCGAGACGGCCCGCTCGATCGTGCTCTTCAGCTCCTGGACGTTTCCGGGCCACGGATGGCTTCGGAACTGGGCCCAGGCGTCGCCCGTGAAGGAGACCCGCTTCTTGGACTGGGCGCAGGCGCGCTCCAGGAAGTACTGCCCGATCAACTCGATGTCCTCGACCCGGTCGCGTAGCGGCGGCACCTCGAGACGGATTCCGTTGAGCCGGTAGTAGAGATCGTCCCGGAAGAGCCCGCGACGCACGAGACCCGCGAGATCCCGGGTCGAGGCGGCCACCACGCGGACATCCACGTGGCGCACCCCGGCCGCGCCCACGCGGCGCAGCTCGCCCATCTCGATCACGCGGAGCAGCTTCGCCTGAGCGCCCACGAGGAGCTCGCTCACCTCGTCGAGGTAGATCACCCCGCCGTTCGCCCCCTCGAAGAGCCCCGGCTTCGTGGCCGCGGAGCTCAAGCCGCCGGGCCGGTCGTGGCCGAAGAGGTCGGCGTCCAGATGGTCGTCCGGCAACGTGGAGCACCGGCCCACGACGAAGGGGTGATCGCGCCGGTCGCCCAACTCGTAGGCGGCGCGGGCGAGCATCTCGCGACCGCTCCCCTTCTCGCCGAGGATCAGAATCGGCAGGCGGCTCGAGGCAGCGCGCTCGAGGATGCGAATCAGCTCCGAGATGCGCCGGTCCTGGGTGACGATGCCGAAGCGGAAGCACTCGGGATCGGCCCCCTCGGGCATCTCCGCGGGCTTCTGGCCGCGATGCAGCGGGGCCGGCGCCGCCGGCTCGAGATCCACGCCCAGAACCTTCTCGATGCGCTCGACCCAGCGCTCGAGGTTCATGGTCATCGCGAGGCTGCGGGCCTCCCAGAGGTGGTCGCGGGCGACGCCCCGTTCCTCGGAATCTTTCCCGGAGAGCAGGGTCTCGCCGCTCCACACGAGGATCCGCGTCAGCTCGTACATGGCCTCGAGCTTGCGCAGGTACTGCGCGCCCTCGCGCGCGGCGCGAAGCGCGCGCTCGCGGTGTCCCAGGAGCAGGTGGGCCATGGCCATGACGCGGCACGTCGCGGCTTCCTCGAAGCGGTCGTTGATCCGCCGCGCGATCCGAAGCCCGCGCTCGCAGGTGACCAGCGCTCGGTTGGGCTCCCCGATCCGCACGTGCACCTCGGCGATGCGCCGGCAGAGCTCGGGGATCAAGTCCCCCTCGGGGGCGAGGCGCTCGGCCAGGAGAAGCCCTTGGTCGAATCGCTCGATGGCGGACTGATTGTCGAATTGATCGAGAGCCACGTCGCCCAGGTACTCCAGGGCGATCACGTGCTCGCGCTCGAAGCCGTGCTCCTCCGCCTCCGAGAGCGCGCCGCGGATGTGGGACTCCGCGCCGCGCAGGTCCCCTCGGATGCGGAGATGCTGCCCAAGGCAAAGTCTTGTCTGAACCTTGCCTCGGGAGTGCCCGCGCTCGCCGAAAAGCGCGCGCGCGCGGGTGAGCTCCTGGTCCGCTTGCTCGAACCGGCCAAGCTTCGCCAGGGCGATGCTCAAGTTGAGCGAGAAGTTCGCCTCTTCGTGCGAGAGGCCCGCGCCCCGGGCCTGGAGCTGGCCGCGGCCGAATTCCCCGACCGCGCGCTGGATCTCCCCGGCGCCGAGGAAACAGAGGCCGAGAAGGTTGCGGCTGCGAAGCATCCCCTCCAGGTCCTCGAAGTCCCACCGGCTGATGTGGTAGGCGGCGCGGAAATGCTCCTCCGCCCTCGAGGGGCGTCCAATCCGCCATACCGCCCGGCCCGCCGCGATGTGGTACTCGAGGATGGGCTTCTTGTCCTCCGGGCGCGCGGCGTACAGATCTTCCAGCTTCTTCTCCGCGAGGTCGGCCACCTCCCGCCACTTGCCGAGCCCGAGCAGGGCGCGGCAGCGTGCCAGCGTGAGGGGGTGCTCCATCTCGGAGGACACCGGACCACGCGCCTGGAACTCCGCGATGAGGTCGAGCGCCGCGGCGAAACGCGCGTGGGCGATCAACTCCTCCAGGCGGCGCTGGAGGGCAGCGGCGTCGGTATCGTTTGCGCGGTCGTGGATCATGGGCTCAAGGGAGCGAGGTGGAAACCCTCGCTCCCGGGTCGGTTCTCTCCCTCCCGCCTCTTACCGAAGCCCGAGGCGGAGCAGAATGCTGAGATAGATATTCCAGCGATTGGACGAGCCGTAAGTCGAGCCGCGCACGACCGTTCCGGACATCGAAGCGGTCCGCGAGACGGTTTGGACCGAGCCGGGCTTGGGAGTCGGGCTGGGAAGATCGTCCCCGGTAGGATCACCGGTTCCGTACGGGGTACCGTCCGAACCTCCAAGGCTCGCAGGCCTTGCCATCGCCTGTTGTGGCTCGAGCGAGGTCCCAGCGACGAGGACCGCGAACAAGCACAGAATGAAGCCGAACTGAATGATGCGAGATCGTACCGTCACCATCGGCTCAGCCCCCGCATTTCCGGCACGTGCGTGTCTTGACTGGGGAGGGTAGCCCCCGGCACCACGTGATCGATCCATCATGGACGCTCCCGAGCAATCGACGTGTCGACGCCGCGCTCTTTTCGGACGGAAGGAACAATAGGGGACACTGGCGGGGGGAATTCCAAGGATGGCTTGACCGATGCCATCCGTCGATGAGTGTGGTTTGGAGCCATTCGCACCCTTCCTTTGGGCAGGCGACCCGGCTACATGGATGAAGCTACCATAACCGGACCACAAAATCAAGGGTAAAAGGGCCTTAGCGCGGATTTGCAGCGTCGGCGGGCCACTCCGGGACTCTCCAGGGGGCCTCATTCATGATATAATAAATGAAATCTTCCCGGCCATCATTGCGCGCGCACCCGAGACCGTAGGGAATGAACGAACCCCACCGCATCCGTACGGCATTTCTGTCCGCGCTCCGCCTCGACCAAGAATCGACCGCCGATGCTCCGAGCTCCCCCTTCGAGCTCGGGCTCGGCGAGATGGACAAGGCCCGCCGGGACGAGATCACGTTCGAGATCGCGGAGCGCCTGGTCGACTCGGGGCTTCTCGAGCGCGTCGACCGCTTCCAACGCGGCGGGATCCCGTACGCGCGTTACCGCGAGCGCGGCGCCGGAGACACCTTTCTCCTGCCCGCCGCGGTGGGAAAGCGGGCGGAGGAAGAAGGGCTCGTCCGCGCCTCCCGGCCCCACTGGCACGTCCGGAGCCGGCTTCTCTACCGGGTGATCTCACACCTGATCGCCGTGGAGCGAAAGCTCTTCGCCCGCGACGAGCGAAACGCCGAGTACCTCCAGACCGATCCCGCCGACATCCTGCGCACCATCCTGAGCTCGGCCATGCAGATCCTCGAGTGCGACGACACACGCCTCTACTCCCTCGCCCGCGGGCTCGACACCCGTTACGCCCAACCGATGAGCGAGGGAGAGCCCTGGAACCGCGCGCTGGCGGAGAACTGGGTGGGCCGGCGCGCGGTGCCCGTCTACATCGAGGATCTCGCGAAGCCCGGATACGTGCGCGTCATGATCGACGCCGAGTCGATGGACGCCACGATGCACGTCGCGGTCGCGCCCTACGAGCCGAAGGAGGCGCCCGAGGGGGCCCGCTCGCTCGCCATGGCTCGCGTGGGCGAGCCCGGCACGCCGTTTCTCTACGTGCTGGAAGCCTGGAGCAAGACGCCCGGATTCTTCTCGGACGAGCGGCTCGGGCTCCTGAACGTGGTCGCGGAGCACGCGAGCGATCTTCTCGTGACGCTGAAGAAGCTCGGCATGCTCGTGATGATCGACGAGCTGACCGGGGTCTACAACCGCCCCTACTTCGGGCGGCAGCTCGACCGCGAGATCGCCCGCGCCTACCGCGAGGGACGCCCCATGTCGCTCATCATCGGGGATCTCGACAATTTCAAGCAGCTGAACGATCTCTACGGGTACGAGGCGGGAAACGCGGTGCTGCGAGAGATCTCGCAGACGCTGTCGTCGAGCGTTCGCCCCTTCGACACGGTCGCTCGATGGGGGGGCGAGGAGTTCGCGCTCATCCTGAGCGCCGAGACCACGCCGGAGGACGCGAGGGAGATCTGCGAGCGGTTGCGCCTCAAGATCCAGAACCTGGCCATCGTGGTCCCGACGCTCGAGGGGAAGGAGAACGCGGTCCGCGTCACCATGAGCTTGGGCGGCGCGATGTTCCCCGCCGACGTTTCCCTGCGGGTCGACCGCACCCGCGGCCTGGACGCGCCGGGGAGGGAGAAGATCGGCCACGAGCTGTGGACCCGCGCCAACATGAACCTGCGCCAGGCGAAATCGCTGGGGAAAAACCAGGTCCTCCTGGGGGACGGCGGCTGAGCTAGGACCGGACCAGGGCCTGCGCGAACTCGGAGGCCTGGAAGGGGACGAGGTCTTCCAGCCCCTCGCCCACCCCGACCCAGCGGATGGGGAGCTTGAGCGTGTCGGTGATGGCGAGGGCCACGCCGCCCTTCGCGCTCCCGTCGAGCTTGGTGAGCGCGAGCCCCGTGACCCCGAGCGCTTGGCCGAAGTCGCGCGCCTGGTTCAACCCGTTCTGACCGGTGGTCGCGTCCAGGACCAGCAGCACTTCGTGGGGCGCGCCCGGGATCTGCTGCTCGATCACGCGGCGGATCTTCTTCACTTCCTCCATCAGATTCACCTTCACGTGGAGCCGCCCCGCCGTGTCCACGAGCACCCGCTGGACACCGCGGCTCTTGGCGCGGGCCATGCCATCGTAGGCGACCGCGGCGGGATCCGCGCCCGGCTTCTGCTTCACGATCTCCACGCCCGCGCGGGCGGCCCAGACCTCGAGCTGGTCGGCCGCCGCCGCGCGGAAGGTGTCGCAGGCGACGAGGAGCACGGACTCCCCCGCCTGCTGGAAGCGGGAGGCGAGCTTCGCGATCGTGGTGGTCTTCCCCGAACCGTTCACCCCGACGACGAGGATGACGTAGGGGGTGCCCGGCGCCGAGGGGAGGCCATCGCTCCCCCCGCCCGAGAACACACCCTCGATCTCGATCCGCAACGCATCCTCGGCGCTGCCCGCGAAGGACGAATCGTTCAGCCGCGCGCGGACCCCATCCAAAATCCGATCCGTGGTCGCCGGGCCGACGTCGGCGCGAAGGAGCGCCGCCTCGAGCGTCTCGTAGTCCCCTTCGCTCAGCTCACGGCCGCGCTGGAAGACCGCCGCGACCTGCCCGAACAGGGTGTCGCGGGTTTTCTTGAGTCCCTGGGTGATCTTGTCGAAGAACGCCACGAACCGATTCTACGTCTCGGCCTGCGCCAGCTCCTCTGACGTTTGGGGCTCGGGCTCCTGAGGCGGCTCGGCGTTCCAGCGGACGGAGACCAGCTTCGAGACACCCGGCTCTTCCATGGTGACCCCGTACAGGCAATCGGCCACCTCCATCGTCTTCTTGTTGTGCGTCACGACGATGAACTGGGTGTTGCGGCTGAACTCCCGGAGCAGCAGAACGAATCGGTCGATATTGGCGTCGTCCAGGGGCGCGTCCACTTCGTCCAGGATGCAGAACGGGCTGGGCTTGACGAGGTAGATCGCGAAGAGGAGCGCGATCGCGGTGAGCGCCTTCTCTCCCCCCGAGAGGAGCGAGAGGGACTGCGGCTTCTTCCCGCGCGGACGCGCCAGGATGTCGATCTCGGCCTCGAGCGGATCCTCGCCGCTGAGCGTGAGCGCGGCCTCGCCTCCCTCGAAGAGCGTCTTGAACACGTTCTGGAAATTCTCGTTCACCTGCGCGAACGTCTTCAGGAAGAGCTCCGCGGCGGTCAGGTTGATCTTCTGGATCGCCTCGAGCAGGGAGAGCCGCGCCTCGTCCAGGTCCTTGCGCTGCCCTTCGAGGAACGAGAGCCTCTGCCGCCGCTCCTCGTAGTCCTGCATGGCGAGGAGGTTCACCGGCCCGAGGGAGCGCACCTTCTCTTGGAGAAGCCGCAGCCGTTCGCGCCGCTCCTCGCGCGTTTCAGGCTCGGAGGTAGCTCCCGGCGCCGTCATCGGCCGGGTGACGATGGCCTCGTCGGGCACCTGCCCCTCGTCCCCCTCGAACTCGGCGTCCTCGATCTCGGCGAGCGCACTCGGCCCCTCCGGGGCCGCGAGCGCCTGCGGGGTCCAGGTCGCGAGGTTCACCTCGTACTCGTTCCGGACGCGGTCGATCAGGACGCGCATCTCGGTCTCGGATTCGGCGCGCTCGAGCTCGGCGCGGTGGAGCCGCTCGGTGATCTCGTGGTGCTCGCGGCGAAGATCGCGCGCCTTGGTCTCGAGGTCGTCGGCGGATCCCTTCACGGTCCCGAACCCTTCACGCGAGACTTGAAGCGCTTTCTCCTTCTCCCCCTTGAGCTCGATCTCGGCCGTGAGCTCCTGCTCCTTCCGGGCTCCCTCGTCGTGTGTCTCGAGAATTCTCCGGTCCGTCTCGGCCGACTCCTCCGCGCGGGCCGCGATCTCGCGCTCCGCTTCCTGGGCGCTCGCTCCGACGCGCTCGATCTCGCCGAGGCTCGTCTCGAAGGCGGTCTTGGCGCGGGTGGTCTCGATGCGAAGCTCGGCGTGGAGCGCGGCCAGGCGGTCGCGCTCCCTCTCGAGCTCCAGGACGGCCTCTTCCTCGCGGGCGAGGTCGTCCGTGAGCCGCCCATGCTCCTCGTCGGTGGACTGGAGGGCGAGCCCCGCGATTTCCGCCTCGACGAGCGCCACCTTGATCTCCGACTCCACGACCTCGAGCGCGGTCGAGAGCGCCGCCCGCGCGCGCGCGGCCGCTTCCTTCCGGATCGCCTGCTCGGCGCGATGGGCCTCCTCCGCGCGCTGGGCCTCCTCGGCCTCCCGCAGCTCGCGGTTTCCTTCCTCGAGCGCGGCCAGCGCGTCGACGCGGCCCGCGCGCAGCCTTTCCGTGTGGGCCAGCGCCGTCTTGAGCTCCGTCGACGAGCGCGTGATCTCTCCCTCCAGCCGCTCCAGCTCCTCCTCCCGGCGCAGCACCGAGCCGGCCCGCGTCGGGCCGCCGCCGCCCTGGAAGATGCCGGGGCCCCGCACGTGCTCCCCGTGGCGGGTCACGAAATGAAGCCGCCATTCACGATTTTCGTCCAGGAGCTTGAGCCCCACGTCGATCGAATCCACGACCACGACGCCCGAGAGAAGGAAGGACGCGAGCGCGATGAAGCCCGGCTCGAAGCGGACGTGCTCGAGCAGGAGCCCGTGAACGCCGGGGGATGCTAGGATTTTCTCGGGCACCTCCACGGCGCGCGCCCAGGAGAGCCGATCCAGCGCGATGAAGGTGGCGCGTCCTCCGCCGCCCGACTCCAGGGTCTGGAGCGCCTTGAGCGCCGCGTCGGTCCGCTCCGCCACGATGAATTGCACGGCCTCCCCGAGAGAGGCCTCGAGCGCCAGGAGCCAGTCCCCCGATGCATGGAGCACGTCCCCGACGGTGCCCAGAATCCGGGGCGGGCGGGTGGGCCCGGCCACGAGCGAGCGCACGCTCTCGTCGTATCCCTCGTAGCGGTCCTTGAGCTCCCTCAGGGTGTTCCGGCGCGACTCGAGCGCCGCGAACTCCTCGCGCGCGCGCTTCTCCGATTCATCGTGGACGCGGATCTGCTCTTCGATCCCCGCGATCGCGCGGGTCTCGCTCTCGACGCGCGCCCGCGCGCGCTCGACCTCCGCGCCGGCGCGCTCGGCCGCGCGGGCGATCACCTCGAGGGATTCCAGGAGCGAGCGCTCTTCGCGGTCGAGCCCCGCCGACTCCTCGAGGAGCTGCTCTCTTCTCCGCTGGAGATCGCCCTCTTTCGCGGCCCAGGTCTGGGCCAGGCTCTGCTGCTTCACCCGGGTCTGGAAGAGGTCGAGGGAGAGCTGCTTCCTCTGGTGGAGCGCCTCGCGGCGCGCTTCGAGCTGCGGCTGCACTGAAGAAAGGGCCGTCTCCATCTCCTGGAGCTCCCGGGCCTTCTCCGCTTGCGCCGCGCCCAGGCGGTTCCGCTCCTCCTCGAGCCGCTCCTTGGCGCGCCGGAGCTCCTCGAGGCTCGAGGCCAGGCGCACCCCCTCGGAGCGGGCGTGCTCGAGCTTCTCGTGCAAGCCCGCGCGCCGCTCGCGGAGCACCGCCACTTCGTTCAGGAGGAGAGCGCCCCGCGCCTCGCGCTCGTTCAGCTCTTCCTGGGCGAGGCGGACCTCCGCCTCCCGCTTCAGGAGATCCAGCTTGATCTGCTCCAGCTCGGCCTCGTGCCGGGCGAGCACGGAGGTCAAGGACATCCGGCGCTCCTCCGCCCGCGCGTGTTCCTCGTGGAGCGCGCCTCCGGCTCCGGCGATCCGGTCGTACTGCTCCTTCGCGAGCCCCAGGTCGAGGGCCTTGATCTCCTCGCGCAGGCGATGGAACCGCCGCGCCTTTCCGACCTGCCGCGCGAGCGAGCGCACCTCGCGCTCGATCTCCACCACGATGTCGTTCACGCGCGTGAGGTCCGTCACCGTGAGGTCCAGCTTCTGGAGGGCCTCCTTCTTCCGCGTCTTGTAGCGCATGATGCCGGCCGCCTCCTCGAAGAGGAAGCGTCGGTGGCCGCTCTCGTCCGACAGGACGTTGTCCACCATCCCGCGCTCGATGAGGGAGTACGCGTGCGAGCCCATGCCCGTGTCCAGGAAGAGGTCCCGCACGTCCCGCAGCCTGCACGGCTTCTTGTTGATGAAATACTCGCCGTGTCCGTTCCGGAAGGTGCGGCGGCCGATGGCCACCTCGGTGTATTCGCTGGGAAGGAGGCCGCGGTTGTTGAACATCGTGAGCGAGACTTCGGCCATGCCCAGCGGCTTCCGCTGCGCGGAGCCCGTGAAGATCACGTCGTCCAGGGTGTCGCCGCGCAGGTTTCGCATGTTCTGCTCCCCCAGCACCCAGCGGATCGCCTCGACGATGTTGGTCTTGCCGCTCCCGTTCGGACCGACGACCGAGGTGATCCCGGGACCGAAATCGACCCGGATGCGCTGCGGGAAGGACTTGAAACCCTGGATGTCGAGTCGTTTCAGGAACACGTTCTACCTCGCATGGTCGGGATAGGCGATGGCGTGTTCCACCAGGCCGCGTCCGAGCAGGGATGCGGCCTGGCGGGAGGCTTCTTCGTGGGTGGCGTAGTGCCCGACGAACACACGGTACCAATTCCGTTGGTTGGTCGCCTTCGCGTACCAGGCGTCCAGTCCTTGTCCCCTCAGGCGCTTCACCAGGAGGCGCGCCTGGGCGTCCTGCGAGAACGAGGCCACGTGGACTTCGTACCGCAGGCTCGCGAGGGTTTCCGCGTCCAGCTTCGCCGGTGGAGGCGGCGGAGCGTCGTCGGACGCCTGGGCCTCCGGAGCGGATGGGGCCGCTCCTGGGGCCGGAGCGGCGGTGACGCCGGAGCCGTCGAGCGGGGGTGTGCCGGCTCCGCTCGTGCCGAGATCCGCGGGCAGGACCTGCTCGGTTCCGGCTGGGAGCGTTTCCTGGGGCGCCGACGCCCGGCCCCCTTCGCGGTGCATCGCCTGGTAGGTCACGAACACGCCCGCTCCCGCGAGCGCCAGGGCGATCAGAGCGAGGAGAATCCCCCGCGATCGCGAAGGCCGCGGCACGTGACCGCGCCGCACCTCGTCGGAGAGCCGAGCCACGAGAGCTTCCTGCGCCACCTCGACGGAATCCCGTCCCGGGGCCACCCGGCTTCCGGATCCGCGTGGAGAGGACCGGCGCTCCGGCGCGTCCGCGGGGCGATGCACGTCGGGAGAGGGAAACCCCCAATCCGCCGGGGAGGACGCCACCGGCGGCTCGGGGAGAGGGGCCGCGGTCGCCCCGGAGGCCCGAACGGCCGGCCCGGGCGCGTCCGGCGAATCGATTCCGATGCAGCCGATCATGGGAGCGTCGGATCCCCATAGCTCGAGGAAGGCATCGCGGAGCGCCGCGCGTCCCGATCGCCGCACGCAAGCGGCGAGGACCACCCCGTCCATCCGCTTCGAGAGGGCGCCCGTGAAGCCCTTCCGGTCGAGAAAGGGCGCCATGTAGAGGGTGACATCCACCCTCGCGGAGAAGATCCGCATCACGCGGGTCCAGTCCGGGTGCTCGGAGAAGCGCCGCTCTTCCGGCGGATGGCTGCCGGGCCCCACCAGCCAGAGGGCGTCCGCCACCACCTCCCAGGCGATCCGCTGGAACGAGCAGCCGTACTCCAGGGCGTCCACGAAGCCCTCGTTCGGATGCGGGCGCGGGCGGACTACCGTGGGGTGGCGATAGTCGAGGTCCACGACCCCGACACGAAGCCCCTGGCGCGTCCATTGCCGCGCCAGCGCCACGCCCGCCGCGAAGAATTCGGGATCGTGCGGAAATCCCGTCAGGAACAGGGAGCGAAGCGTCAGGGATTTCCGGGTCTGCGTCAGGAGGTCGACGACCGGCCTCATCTCGTCGGGATCGTCGGCCGCGAGAAACGCGGTGGCGGGGGCTGCGGCGGGAATGGGAGTGACGTGCACGGTGCCGATGAGCGGGAGGTTCACCTCACGCGCAAAGCTTTGAGGATCGGAGTACCGCTCCACTTCCAGATCGCTGGACGGCGTCAGGGTTCCTCCTCGAGCGCACGGGTCATCGAAGCGGCGAGCCTCTCGTGCTCGTCGCGATGCACGGTGCGGAGATCCAACAGGAGCCGGCCCGACTCGATCCTGCCGATCACCGGATCGGGACCGGTGCGGAGCGACCGGGCTAGATCCTCGACCTTGCCCCGCGCGGGACGAAGCGCGAGGGCGTACGAGGGAACGCGGGCGAGCGGCATCGCACCTCCACCCACTTCGGTGGTGCAGGCTACCACCTCCACGCGGCGCTGAGAAGCCCGATCCGCTCCGATGCGGCGAAGAATCTCCTCCGCGCGCGCTCGGACGTCTTCCGCGGGCTCGCGAAGCATGCGGAGCGTGGGAATCGCGGTCTCGAGCTTCTCGGGGTCGCGATACAGCCGCAGCGTCGCCACGAGGGCGGCCAGCGTCATCTTGTCCACCCGCAGGGCGCGCGCCATGGGATTCTGCTTCAGAGCTTCGATCCCCTTCCGCTTCCCCGCGAGAATGCCGGCCTGCGGTCCGCCGAGGAGCTTGTCGCCGCTCAGGCACACGACGGAGACGCCCTGGGCCAGGGACTCGCGCGCGATCGGCTCGGCGGGCAGCCCCCACCGGCTGAAATCGATGAGCGCGCCGCTCCCCACGTCCTCCAGGAGGGGGAGGCGCTTCCTTCGCGCGAGCGCGACAAGCTCCTCCCGCGTCACCTCCTCGGTGAAGCCGACCATCGCGAAATTGCTCGGATGCACGCGGAGGAGGAGTCCCGTATTCGGGCCGATCGCCCGCTCGTAGTCGCGGAGGCGGGTCTTGTTGGTGGTACCGACCTCGCGAAGCGTGGCCCCCGCCTTCTCCAAGATCTCGGGAATCCGGAAGCTGCCGCCGATCTCGACCAGCTGGCCGCGGGAGACGACCGCCTCCTTCCCGAGCGCGAAGGTGTTGAGCGCGAGCAGCATCGCGGCCGCATTGTTGTTCACCACGAGCGCGGCCTCGGCCCCCAGGAGCTCGGTCAGGATCGGCTCCACGTGCGCCATCCGCGAGCCCCGCGACCCGCTCGTGAGATCGATCTCGAGATCGGTGTAGCGCCGCGCGGCCTCCGCCACGGCCTGGACCGCCTCCTCCGCGAGGACGGCGCGCCCGAGATTGGTGTGGAGGACGATCCCGGTGGCGTTGATCAGGGGCCGGGGCGCCGGGTGGAGCTCCTGCTCCACGCGGCCCGCGGCGTCGCGCAGGATCGCCTCCCGGCTTGGAAGCGGGGCCGCACGCCCCTTTCGGGCGCCCGCGCGCGCGGCCGCGATCGCGTCGCGCGCCGCGGCGGCCAGGACGGCGTGGGGCGCCCGGCCCCGGTACGACGAGAGCTCCGGGGACTGCAAGAGCGACCCGACCGAGGGGAGAGACCGGAGATCCGGGGACGGCTTCGGCTTCATCACGCGCCGCCCAGGTAGGCGTCCTGGACGAACGGGGATTCCAGAAGGGCCTGGGCCCGGTCTTTCATCCGGACGGTGCCGGTCTCCAGCACGTAGCCGAAGTCGGCGGTGGCCAGGGCCATGCGCGCGTTCTGCTCCACCAGGACGATGGTCGTTCCCTCGGAGCGGATCGCGCGGATGACCGAGAAGATCTCGCGGACGAGGATGGGCGCGAGCCCCAGGGAGGGCTCGTCCATGAGGAGGAGCTTGGGGCGGGCCATGAGCGCCCGACCGATGGCGAGCATCTGCTGCTCCCCGCCGCTCAGCGTGCCGGCCGCCTGCCGGCGCCGTTCCTCCAGCCGGGGGAATTGCCGGAAGATCTTCTTCAGATCCGCCGTGATGCCGGCCTTGTCCTTCCGCAGATAGGCTCCCATCTCCAGATTCTCGAGCACGGTCAGAGGCGCGAACACGATCCGTCCTTCCGGGACGTGGGAGATCCCCGCCCGCACGATCTCGTGCGCCTTCATGCCCCGGAGGGACCTTCCCCCGAAGCGGATCTCGCCCCGGCTCGGCTGGATCAACCCCGAGATGGTCCGCAAGGTCGTGCTCTTTCCGGCCCCGTTCGCGCCGACCAGGGTGGCGATGCCCCCCTCGTCCACCTCGATCGAAACCCCCTTGAGGGCGTGGATCGCGCCGTAATGGACGTGGAGGTCCTCGAGCTCGAGGAGGCTCACGATTCCTCCCCCAGGTACGCCTCGATCACCTTGGGATCGCGGCGGATCGCTTCCGGCGTCCCTTCGGCGATCTTCACGCCGTAGTCCAGGACCACGATCTTCTCGCAGATTCCCATGACCACCTTCATGTCGTGCTCGATGAGGAGGACGGTGAGCTTGTATCGCACCCGGATGTCCCGGATCAGGGACATGAGGGCTTGGGACTCCGGACCGTTCATGCCCGCGGCGGGCTCGTCCAGGAGGAGGAGCTTCGGCTCGGTCGCGAGCGTGCGCGCGATCTCGAGGCGGCGCTGCTCCCCGTACGGCAGCGAGCGAGCCTCGCTCGAGCTGTATTTGGCCAGGCCGAAGGTCTCGAGGAGCTGCTCCGACCGGATCGTGATCTCGCGCTCCTCGCGCTCGGAGCGCGGGCTCCGGACGAGGCTGTCCGCGAGCGCCACCCCGCCGTGGAGATGGCAGGCGATCCGCACGTTGTCCAGGCAGCTCAGGTCGGAGAACAGGCGCGGATTCTGGAAGGTGCGGGCCACCCCGCGGCTCGCGATGACGTTGGTGGGCCGTCCCTGCATCGGCTTCCCCTCCAGGAGAATCGCGCCCGAGGTCGGCCGGTAGATGCCCGTGATGGCGTTGAACACCGTGGTCTTCCCCGCCCCGTTCGGACCGATCAGACCTCCGAGCGCGCCCGCTTCCAGATCGTAGTCCAGGTCGCAGACGGCCTTCAGACCTCCAAACGTCACCGAGAGCCGCTGGAGGGAAAGGAGCGGCGGCGGGCTCACGAGGCGGGCGTGGGACGGGGCGCCTCCGGCGCGCGCCGCTTCGGGAAGGAGAGCTCGCGGCGGCCCAGGATCCCCTGTGGCCTCGCGATCATGAGCACGATGAGGAGCAGCGAGTAGATGATGAGACGCAGCGAGCTCGCGAACCGGAGCACCTCCGGGAGCGCGGTGAGGAGGATCGCACCCAGGATCGAGCCCGTGAGGCTGCCCATCCCGCCCAGCACGATCATGATCACGATCTCGATCGATTTCATGAACGTGAAGCTGTTCGTGTGGAGATAGAGGTAATGGGCGAAGAGCGCGCCCGCGACCCCCGCGAAGAACGCGCCGATCACGAACGCGGTCACCTTGTACCGCGTCGTGGGGATGCCCAGGGCCTCGGCGGCGATCTCGTCCTCGCGGATCGCGAGGAGCGCCCGCCCGTGAAAGGACTTCATCAGATTCCGGATGACGACGAAGGTGATCCAGGCGGCTCCCAGGACCCACGCGAGGTTCGTGCGCTGCGGCACGCCCGCGAATCCGCGCGCTCCGCCCACGGCGTCGATGTTCAGGATGGCGACGCGGATGATCTCCCCGAACCCGAGCGTCACGATGGCCAGGTAATCGCCGCGAAGCCGCATCGAGGGCAGCCCGACCAGGAAGCCCGCCACCGCCGACGCGAGGCCGCCCACGAGGATCGCCAGGAGGAAGGCGCCCGCGGTGAGCCAGGCGCTGGACGCGTAGCCCGGGCCGAAGAGAATCGGCGAGGCGTAGACCGTGTAGGCGGCGGACGCGTAGGCGCCGACCGCCATGAATCCCGCGTGGCCGATCGAGAACTGCCCGGTGATCCCGTTCACCAGATTCAGGCTGAGCGCCAGGATGACATTGATGGCGCAGAGCACGAGGACGCCGTAGATGTAGGGATTGAGACCAAGGCGCCCGGCCCAGTCGAGACCGATCACGATCGCGATTCCGGCCAGAAGGCCGAGGACTCTTCGGAGGGCGATCACACCTTCTCCGTGACGTTCCGGCCCAGAAGACCGGCGGGCTTGAGGAGCAGCACGACGATCAGGATCACGAACGCGATCGCGTCCCGGTACGTGGAGGAGAGGTACCCCACCACCATGTATTCCGAGATCCCCATGAGTAGGCCTCCGATCATGGCGCCCGGAATGCTGCCGATGCCGCCGAGCACGGCGGCCACGAACGCCTTGATGCCCGGCATGACCCCCATGAGGGGCTCGATCTTGGGATTGGTCAGCCCGACCAGGAAGCCCGCGGCCGCGGCGAGCGCGGAGCCGAGTGCGAAGGTGTACGTGATGATCCGGTCGGTCGGAATGCCCATGAGGCTCGCCGCGTCGCGGTTGAAGGCGACGGCCCGCATCGCCTTCCCGGTGCGGGTCTTCTGGATGAACAGGGTGAGCCCCACCATGAGGACGATCGAGACCACGACCACCATGATCTGGTGATTGGTCACCAGGACGCCGCCGGGGAGCGTGATCGTCCGCGGCGCGATGACTTGCGGGAAGAACTTGGGATCGGCGCCGAAGACCAGGATGCCGGCGTTCTCGAGGAAGAGCGACACCCCGATCGCCGTGATCAGCGCGGTGATCCGGGAGGAGCGGCGCACCGGCCGGTAGGCCAGAAGCTCGATCCCCATCCCGAGCAGCGCGCAGATCACCATGGAGCCGAGCAGCACCAGGGCCGCCATGAGGGGCGAGGCGCTGGTGATCGTGCCCACGCCCAAGGCCCCGGCCAGGTAGTACGCGGCGAACGCCCCCACCATGTAGACGTCCCCGTGCGCGAAATTGATGAGGCGCAGGATGCCGTACACCATGGTGTAGCCGAGGGCGATCAGGGCGTAGATGCTGCCCCAGGCGATGCCGTTGGCGAGCTGCTGGAAGAACTCCTGCACGAGGCCTTAGGTTCTCGTGGCCGCCCCTACGGCTCGACCGTCGCGACGAACGTGTAGGCTCGGTTCTGGATGCCCAGGAAGACGGCGGGCTTTACCGCGTTCCGATGCTCGTCGAGCGAGATGCGCCCCGTCACGCCGGGATAGTCGCGCGTGGCCGCGATCAGCTCCTTGAGCTGGGCGCGCGCGGCCTTCTGATCCGCGTTCGGCGGGCCGGACAGCGACTCGAACGCCTTGGGATCTTTCTGCTGCAGCCCCTGCATGGCGTGGGTCAGCACGCCCGCCGCGTCGTAGGCCAGCGCGGCGAGCCCGTCGGGCGTGGAGCTGTACCGCTTCTTGTAGTTCTGCACGAAGCCCTGGACGGCCGGATTGGCATCCTTCTCCCAGTAGTGGTTCACGAAGTAGGAGCCGTCCAGGGCGTCCTGCGCGATCTCGAGCAGGCGCTCCGAGACCCAGCCGTCGCCTCCCAGCATCGGAACCTTGAGCCCCAGCTCGCGCGCCTGACGGGCGATGAGGCCGACCTCGGTGTAGTAGCCGGGCACGAAGATGAACTCGGGCTTCTTGCTCTTGATATTCGTGAGCTGGGCCTTGAAGTCCTGGTCGCCCTCGCTGTACGCCTCGTCCGACACGATGATGCCGCCCATGGCGTGGAAGGATTCCGTGAAGTAGTTCGCCAGCCCCACGCTGTAATCGTTCTTGTTGTCCCGGAACACCGCGGCCTTGGTGAAGTGGAGCGTGTTCTTGGCGAACTTGGCGATGACCATCCCCTGGAACGGGTCGATGTAGCAGACGCGGAAGATGTTGTCGCCGACGTCCGTGACCTTGGGATTGGTGGACGAGGGGCTGATCATCGGCACGCCCGCGCTCTGGCAGATGGGCGCTGCCGCCAGGCTGCGGCTGCTCGCCACCTCGCCCAGCACGGCGACCACGCCGTCCTGCGCGATGAGCTTGTTCACCGCGGTCGCCGCCTCCTCGGGCTTGCCCTGATCGTCCTCGACCAGCACGTGGACCTTCTTCCCGCCGATGCCGCCCTGGGCGTTCAGGTTGTCCACGAAGAGCTCGATTCCGTTCTTCGAGGAGACCCCGAACGTTGCGGTGCTGCCCGTGAGGGAGCCGTATTCCCCGACCTTGATCTCGGTTTCCCGCTTGGCGCAGCCCGTGAGGGCCACGAACAGGGCGATGGTGATGAGTGGAAGTGCCACCCTGGGCATCCGGAACATAGGCGAGCCTCCGAGGCGTAAGTGTTTGAACTCAAAGGGACTTTCAAGAGGACCGCGGGCCACCCTAGCCCAAGCGGGGGACGGCTTCAAGGGGATAGCGGGAACGGAGCCGCCGGCACCGCCTTCCCCGACCGGATCACGAACCGTTCCGGCTCGGCGGGCACGAGCGGTTTCAAGGCGCGGAGCGCGCGGCCATCGTCGGTGTCGTAGACCTGGGCTCGCAGGGCCTCCCGCAGCATGGACGCGTTCAGGCTCCCCCGCTCGATGCCGCGCGTCACGGCGAGCCCGACCAGGTACCCGCGCACGGACATGTGCGTGGGCGGCTCCCCGTAGGCGCGCTGGTAGCGCGCTTCCAGAGTGTCGCGTGGCGCGCCGGTCATCGTGAAGTCCTCGGCCACGTAGGTCGCGCCCTCGAGGGCACCTCGGGCCTCGGGGCTCTGCCCCGACGGATCCAGCGCGTCGAAGCCGAAGATCTTGGCCCTGGGCCACGAGCTCTTGACCTGCGCCGCGGCGATCCCCGCGAGACGCGGGGGCGTCAGGAGGAAGAGCGCCGTGGCGTGCTTGTCGCGAAGGGACGTGATGGCGTGCGTCAGGTCCACGGCGTCCTCGGGGACCACCTCCTTGGCCACGACGAGGAGTCCGGCGCTCCGGCACGAGGCCGTCACCGCCTCGGCCCGCGCCGAGTCCTCCGGACTGCCCGCGACCAGGATCCCCACCTCGCTCTTGGGCGCGTCCTGGACGATGGCGCGGGCCAGGGACTGGGCGAGGACCGCGTTCCCGAGATGGAGCTGGAACACCGCGTCTCCCAGGATCGCGAGCCGCTCGTTGGTGGCGGAGGGCGAGATCAGCACCGCGCCCACCACCTGACTCGCCGCGGCCAGGGGCGCCGTGTTCGCGCTGAAGAGCTCGCCGATCAGGATCGAGACCCCGTGATCGCGCAAGAGCCAGCGCGCCTTCCGCGCGCCCACCAGCGGATCCCCCTCCGAATCGTAGAGGATGAGGGAGAGATTCGGCGCCCACTCGCGGTTGTGCTCCTCCACCGCGAGCCTGAGCCCCTGAGAGAAAGTCTTGCCGTAGCGGTCGAAGCGGCCGGTGAGCGGGATCACGACGCCGATGCGCACGAGGCCGGTGGCGGCCCGGCGCAGCGCCAGCGAATCGAGAGGACAGGACTCGAGCGAGGCCAGGATCTGGCGAAGGCGCTTCTGGTCGTCACCGCGCGCGCCCGCCGCGAGGCCCGTTCGCGCCGCCCAGATCCGCTCGGCGGCCCGGGCCACCGGTTCGAGGCGGTCCAGCTCCGGCTGGATCGCGTACTGGGACGCCCAGGAGGGAGCCTCGGGAGCCGAAGGGCGATCCAGAAGGCGGGCCTTGAGCTCCGCCGCCTTGCTCGAGGGATACTGCTTCAAGTCGGGGTCCGAGGCGGCGCGCAAGCCGGCCGCGGTCAGGAGGGTCGCCGCGCAGAGCGCGAGGACCGTGGCGCGCCCGCGTCTCACGGCCGGCCCAGGGCCAGGTGCTCGCGCGCCAGACGGACGTAGCCGTCCGCGGATTCGCGAAGCCGCGCGTGGATCGCGTCGGGGATCGGCCCCTTGATCCGGGCCGGCACGCCCGCGAGGAACGACCGCGGGGGAACACGGGTGCCTTCCAGCACGACGCTCCCCGCGCCGACCAGGGATTCCTCCCCGATGACGCATCCGTCCAGGAGCACGGAGCCCATGCCCACGAGGCAGCGATCCAGGACGGTCGCCCCGTGCAGGATCACCCGGTGCCCCACCGTGACTTCCTCGCCGACTTCGATCGGAGGGCCGCCGCGCGTCAGATGGAGAACGCAGCAGTCCTGGATGTTGCTCCTGCGTCCGATCCGGATCGCGCCCACGTCCCCGCGGAGGACGGAGCCGTACCAGACCGAGGCCTCGTCGCCCAGGACCACGTCTCCGACCACGGTGGCGGTGGGAGCGACGAACGCCGAATCAGGAATGCGGGGGGAGTGTCCCAGGAACGGCGCGATGAGGGGTCGGCTCATGGCGACCGGGAGTCTATAGCTCCTCGGGATTGAATTTGCCGAAATCTTCCGGATTGAGCCCTTCGAGGTAACGCCGCAGCTCTTCCGCCTTCTCCTCGGCCGTCCGCTCCGTCTTCGGAGGCGAGATGTTCTCCGCCGCGGATTTTTCGAACAGCTTGTCCATGATGAAGATGGGGGCGCGCGAGCGCAGCGCGATCGCGATCGAGTCGCTGGGCCGCGCGTCGATCGCCACGGCGCCCGACCCGCCGTCCACGTAGATGTTGGCGAAGAAGGTGCTGTCCTTGAGGTCCGTGATCACCACACGGGAGACCTTCGCGTTCAGGCCTTCCATGATGTTGATCATCAGGTCGTGCGTGAGCGGGCGCTGGTATTTCTTCCCCAGAAGCTCCATGTGAATCGCGCTCGCTTCCATCGGTCCGATCCAGATGGGAAGCACCCGGTTGCCCTCGATCTCTTGCAGCAGGACGACCGGGCTCTTGGTGCGCTCGTCGATGGCGAGGCCGCCCACGCGGACGGGGATCATGCTCATGGCTTGGAGTTCGTTCCGGGGCTCGGCTTCTGGTGCAGGATCTCGAATTGGAGCGAGTCGGGCTCGAGGCCCGGGGGCGGCGCGGAATGCTCCATGTTCTCGAGCATCCAGTTCGCGGAGGCCACGAGATCGGACTTCGGATACTTCCGGAGGAACTCCTGGAACGCCGCGCGGGCGGAGGGATAGTCCCGGAGCTCTTCCGCGAACGTGAATCCGATCATGAAGTCCGCCTGGATCGCGGATTTGTCGTTGGGGTAATCCCTCACGACCTGCCGGAACAGATCGATGCGGTCCTTCGCCTGCGGGGCGTTCTGCGCCCTGGCGAAGAGCTGGGCCGGCGTCAACACGGGCTTCATCGCCGTTTCGATGGAATCCGGGTACACGACCACGTGGAACTCCCGCTTCAGGGAATCCAGCAGCGCCTCCTGGAAATGCTCGTTCCGCTCGGTCTCGATGTTGCCGCGGAGCTGGTGCTCCACGGTCGCGTACGGCTGCGGGCCGGCCTCGGTCTTCTGGTCCACGCGAATGATGTGCCACGCGCGCTCGGCCTTCAGGGGCTCGCTCACCTCCCCTTCCTTGAGCTTGAATGCCGCGGCCACGATGGAGGGAGCTTTCCCGATCCCGGGCACCTGATCGCCGTCCGAAGTCACGAAGCCCAGGATCCCGCCGTCCTTCGCGGTCACCTTGTCGGTGGAATATCGCGCGCAGACGTTCTCCCACGCGGTCGTGTGGAGCTTGTTTTGGACCTCACGCGCCCGGGCCTGGGTCGCGACCTGGATATGCCGCACGCGAACGCGCCCCGGCGCGGCGAACTCGGAGGGATGGGCGTCGTAGTACCGACGCACGGTGGAGTCGGGGATCGCCGGGAGGGACTGCACTGTCTTCTGGTAGTAATGCTTCATGAGCACCTGGCGCTGGGTCGCCTCGAGATCCGCGCGGTAGGCGGAGTCGTTCTCGGTGCCGGTCTTGATGGCGGCGAGATAGACGATCTGCTGCTGCACGATGCGATCCACCAGGAGCTTGTATTGCTCCGGATCGACCAGGTAGTCCTCGCGGATCGAGGGAGGGGCCGTCGCCAGGACCGAGTCCACGTCCCGCCGCGTGAGGGGGCGGCCCGCGATCACCGCGAGCGTGGTGTTCCTGGGGTCCGGCCTGGAGGGCTTCCACACCTGGGGGCCGCGGGCCGGCGCGTTCTTCCCTCCCGAGGACCCGGCGCAGCTCCAGAGACCCAGGACCAGACCGAGCGCCGCGAGCGTCGGAAACAACGGGCGAATTCGAATCATACGTTGATGAACCGTCCTCTCTATTTGCGCACGACCCAGACTTTGACCGGAGCTTCGATCTCCTCGAACAGATGGATCGGGACTTCGAACACGCCGAGCGACTTGATGGGCTCGGCCAGGCGCACGCTCTTGCGCTCGACCGTGTACCCCTTCGCGGCCAGAGCGTCCTGGATCTCGTGCGAGCTCACCGATCCGTAGAGCTGGTCCTCCTCGCCCGCCTCCACGCTGAACTGGAGCGAGAGCTTCGCCAGCTCGTCGCGCAGCCCCTCGGCCGCCTGCCGCTGCTTCGCCTCCAGCGCCACGCGAGCCCGCTCGCGGTCCTTGAACACGGCGCGCGCGTTCCCCACGGCCTCGATCGCCTTCTTGCGCGGGATCAGGAAGTTGCGGGCGTAGCCGTCCGCGACACGCACGGCGGACCCCCGCTTTCCCAGACCGCCGATGTCTTCCAGAAGAATGATCTCCATCGAGCCTCCTAGTCGTCGGTGCCGCGTCCGCCGAGCGGCGAGCCCGGTTCGGGCGTGGCCCTGAGTCGAAAGTCGTACCAGACATCCAGCAATCCGATCGCCATCACGGTCGTGATCAGGATCGGCATGAGAACGAGCAACACGAGCACCGCGGCCTGCACGAGGCCGCGGATATGGAACACCTGCGCGACGTAGCGCGCGACGGCGAACCCCTGCACGGTGTAGGCGAGGGCGAGCGGAAAGGCGAGGTTCACCCCCGCTTCGAACGCGGGCTTCCACCGCGTGACCATCAGGGCCAGCGCGAGCGCCAGGACCCAGGCTCCCACGTTGTGAACGCGCCAGACCGAGAACTCGGAGAACGCCGGGAACCCGCCTTCTTCCCCCTGGAAGAGCACCGACGCCAGCCAGCAGTTCGTGGCGATCACCACGATCCACTTTAGCGCGAAGAGCGAGGGGAGGAGAAGCGTCCACAGCCGTCCGGTCTGCTCGAGGGCGTGGTTGAACTCCGTCGCCGAGAGGCCGAGGGACTGGGAGAATCGCTGCTCGGTCTCGAGCCGTTTCAGCTCGTCGATCCGGGTGGCCAGCATGCGGGTCAGGTCGTCCATGCCTCCCGCGAGCAGATAGCCCGCCGCGACCGCCAGCACCAGGGCCGCCGCGAGGCTCGCGGTGAGGGAGGCGGGCATGCCGCGCCGGGCGCAGGCCGCGAGCAGGAGCCCCGCGGCCGCGAGCACCCCGATGAACAGGAGCTGGTTCGGATCGTGGATCCCCGAGGCGTAGAGCGCCCCCAGCGTCGAGGCCGCCGCGAGGGAGCCGAGGAGGAGCCCCACCTTGCGCGCGAGCCAGAGGAGCGCCACGGGCAGGAGCCCGAACGCCCAGGGGAGCGGCGAAGGGATGTCCGTGTTGGTCGCTGCGATCAGGAGGGCGCCGACCAGGATCGCTCCCAGGGCCCGGAAGACGTTTCCGAGCGAGAGCGTCCGGCCGGGCTCAGCGATACTGCTCACTGGTGAACGGCAGGAGGGCCAGAATGCGCGCGCGCTTCACGGCCTCCGTGATCTGGGACTGATGCCGGGCGCACGTGCCCGAGATGCGCCGCGGAACGATCTTTCCACGGTCCGTGATGAACCGGGTGAGCCTGCGGTCGTCCTTGTAGTCGATGCGGTCGACCTTGTCGAAGCAGAGCTTGCAGAACTTGCGACGGAACGATCTCGATTCGCCTTCGCGTGCCATTACACCTTCTCCTCGTGTGGCGCTACGTGCGCGGCCTGGGCCACGGCCGGCTCGCCCACGCGCCCCGGCTCCTCGGCCGGCCGCGGGGATTCCTTCACCGCGAGCACGGTCAGGTGGCGGAGGACGCTCTCGTTCAGGCGGAACCGCCGGTCCATCTCCCCGATCAGCTCGGGCGGGCTCTTGTGCTTGATGTGGATGTACGTCCCGTCGCGGCGCTTCCGGATGTTGTAGGCAAGCTTCCGCTTCCCCCAGCGCTGCACCTCGATCACCTCGCCGGCCGCCTGGGAGATGCTCTGGGACACGCGGTCCACCTCTTCGTTGATGCGGGCCTCCTCGAGGCCGGGGTCGAAAATGATCGTCGTTTCGTAAGTCTTCATGAAGGTCTCACTCCTCAACCGGGTCCAGTCCGAATCGGTTCCAACGGTTCATGGCCTGCGTCAATCCCGACGACGCCGCTTCGTACAGGGCGCTCGCGGCCCCCTCGAGCGCCTCGGGCAGCTTGGCGCGCTCCTCGTCGTCGAAGCGAGCGAGCACGTACTCCGGAAGATCGGCCGAGCGCGGCGCGGGACCGACCCCGATCCGGAGCCGGGGGAAGTCGTCCGTGCCGATCGCGGCGCGGATGGACTCGAGCCCCTGATGCCCCCCCGTTCCTCCCGAGCCGCGCAGGCGGATCGTGCCGAGCGGGAGGTACACGTCGTCCAGCGCCACCAGGATCTCCGGCGCGATCCATCCCGCGCGCATCAGCTCCCGGAACGCGTCGCCGGTCCGGTTCATATAGGTCTGCGGCTTGACCACCGCGATCGGGTGCCGGCCGGCGCGCCCGTCCCCGCGAAGCAGCATGCCGTCGCGCCGCCATCCGGTGAAGCGTCCGAGCTTCTTCGCGAGGAGATCCACCGCCTCGAAGCCGGCGTTGTGACGCGTCCCCTCGTACTCGGAACCCGGATTGCCGAGACCCATGACGACCTTGGGCTCGTTAACCTTTCTTGCCTCCCTCTTTGCCCTGCTTGCCGCCCTCCTTGCCTTCCTTGCCGGACGGCTTCCCGCCCTCCTTGCCACCCTCTTCGGCCTCGTCTTCCTTCTTGGCGCCGATCACCTCGGGCTCCGCGACCGCCGCTTCCTCCGCAGGCTTCACTTCCTCGAGGATCGTCGGCGGCACGACCGCCGCGATCGCGCGATCCGCTTCGGTCAGGATCGTCCCGCGCTCCACCTTGAGGTCGCTCACGTGCAGCGAGTCGCCGATCTGAAGCGCGCTCACGTCCACCTCGAGCTTGGAGGGGATGTCGGTCGGGAGGCACTCGACTTCCACCTCGCGCATCAGGTGCTCGAGAATGCCGCCTCCGTCCTTCACGCCGAGGGGCGTCCCCACGAGCACGATCGGAACCTCGACCACGATCCGCTCGGTGAGCGAAATGTGCTGGAGATCGAGATGGAGGATGAGACCCGCCACCGGATGGCGCTGGATCTCGCGGATCAGGGCCTTCCGGTCCTTGGCGGCCTCCCCCGAGAGCTTCAGGTCCACGATCACGTTGCTGCCCTCGGCGCTCTCGATCACCGCCTCCAGATCCTTGAGCGCGACGGTCAGCGGGATCGATTCCTCGCCGCGTCCGTAGTAAACGCCCGGGACGCGACCGCCCGCGCGGAGTTTTCGTGCCACGCCCTTCCCGACATCCGAGCGGTGCGAGGCTTCCAGCGAAACGATGGCCATGGTGCGACTCCTTCCTTCCGTTTGCCTCGGTTAGATGAACAGCGAGCTCAGAGATTCCTCGTCATGAATGCGCCGGATCGCCTCTCCCAGAAGCCCCGCGACCGAGAGCACCTTGATCGTCGGCGCGAGCTTCAGCGGATCGTGCGGGATGCTGTCGGTGACGACCAGCTCGCGCACCGAGGAGCGCCGGATGCGCTCGACGGCGTCCCCACAGAGGATGCCGTGCGTGCACCCCGCGTAGATGTCCTTCGCGCCCGCGCGCTTCAAGGCCTCGGCGGCCTCCACGAGCGTGGACCCGGTGCTCACCACGTCGTCGAAGATCACCACGTTCTTGCCCTCGACCTCGCCGATCACGTTCATCATCTCGACCGCGTCGGGACGCGGGCGGCGCTTGTCCACGATGGCGAGCCCGACGCCGAGGCGCTTCGCGTACGCGCGCGCCATCTTCACGCTTCCGATGTCGGGCGCCACCACGATCAGGTTCGGGATGTTGAGGTGGATGTAATGATCCACCAGCACCGGCGCCGCGTAGAGGTGGTCGAACGGGATGTCGAAGAAGCCCTGGATCTGCGCGGAGTGGAGATCCATCGTCATCACCCGGTCGGCGCCCGCGGTCGTGATGAGGTTCGCCACCAGCTTGGCCGTGATCGGCACGCGCGGCTGGTCCTTCCGGTCCTGCCGCTGGTAGCCGAAGTAGGGGATGACGGCGGTCACGCGTCCGGCCGAGGCCCGCCGCGCGGCGTCCACCATCACCAGGAGCTCCATCAGATTCGTGGCCGGCGCGAAGGTCGGCTGGAACACGAAGATGTCGGAGCCTCGGATGTTCTCGTTGATCTTGACGGAGGTCTCGCCGTCGGAGAACTGGCTGACCGTCGCGTCCCCCAGCTCCGTGCCGAGGTACTCGCAGATCGACTCGGCCAGGGGCCGGTTCGCGTTTCCGGAGAAAAGGCGCAGCCGGGTCTCCGCGGTGCGCCGGTGAGGGATTTCGGGCTCGTGCCCGGGCGCTGTGGCAAGGCGCCGATCCGTTGCGAGCTTCACCGTCATCGTCTCCCTCCGGGAAAAATCCCCCTACAATGAAAAAACCCAAGGCCGATTGACGACTTCGTCAATCGGGCCCGACCCGCCGCGAGGCGGTCGATGGGCCGGAGGACGATGCCTCCGGGGCCCGGCGATCGAGGTCCATTGGTCTTGGGTTCGACAAAAACGCCGCACCATCGCGACGAAACGGATCTTACCGCATTCGGACGGGTCGCGGGCCCAAAAAAGTGGTTGGGGCGGGAGGATTCGAACCTCCGGATGGGAGATCCAAAGTCTCCTGGCTTACCACTTGCCGACGCCCCAACACGTCGCTAGGTGCCCGTGACGAGGAGGGACGGTTGCTTGAGCCGCTCCTTTTCGTACTCCATCAGAATCCGATCCTCGATGAACTTTCGAGTCTCGTTGTTGATGGGATGCGCGACGTCCTGATACGTCCCATCCGGGCGCTTGCGGCTCGGCATGGCGACGAACATCCCGTTCGTCCCCTCGATGATCTTGAGCCCCCGAATCACGAACGCGTCGTTGAAGGTCATGCTTGCGAATGCCTTCAGCTTGTCGTCATCCCGCAGTGAAATTCGGACCTCGGTGATTTCGAGCGTCATACCTTCACCGCCTCGAGTTCCGGACCTCGTTCCATTGAAGTCCCTCTGGATCCATCGCTGGATCCGACCCCATCGCACCCTCCGAACGTAGGCGCTCGAAGGCCATCCCTGCTAGGAGAGCCCTGCCAGCGCGACGCCTCGTTCGGTGGTACGCACGACGTGGACGCTCGCGCCCAGGGCGGCTGCCGCCTTCGCCGCCGATTGCGCCTCGTCGCGCGTCCGTGCGAGCCCGAAAACCGTGGAACCACTACCGGACAGAAGCGATCCCAGAACGCCGCTCCCACCGAGCGCGCGCCTGAGTCCTGCCACTACCTCGAACTCCGAAAGGACGACTTCCTCGAAATCATTGTGAAAATGCGGCGAAATCGAGCGCCAATCCTGTGACGCTATCGCCGCGGCCAGGATCGTAGCGCCGCGTCCCGCGGGTGTCAACGGAATTTTGACCCGCCCGTAGGCCCAAGTCGTTGAAATAGCGACAGGTGGCGTCGCGAGCACGACCCAGGCCGGGGGTGCGGGACATAGATGTCTCACCTGCTCCCCGCGCCCCGTGGCGCGCGCCGTGCCCCCCTTCAAGAAGAAGGGAACGTCGGAGCCGAGCCGAGCCGCGAGGTCCTGCATCTCGTTTTCCGAGAGTTCGAGCCCGAGCAAACGATCCAGACCCACGAGGAATCCCGCCGCGTCGCTGCTTCCGCCCCCGAGACCCGCCGCCACGGGGATCCGCTTCGTGAGCCGTACGCGAATTCCTCCCGACGGGTTTCGGGCCGCGATGAGATCCCACGCGCGCTCGAGGATGTTCGGACCGTCCGGGTGCATGGGGAGTCCGCGCGTCGTGAGCTCGAAGCCGTCGCTCCCCCGCTCGAGGTAGAGCTCGTCTTCGAGCGAGACGGTTTGCATGATGGTGTCGATCTCGTGGTAGCCGTCGGGACGGCGTCCCAGGATCCAGAGGCCGAGGTTGATCTTCGCGGGGCAGCGGATCCGGAGCGCGCGCGGAGCCAACCGCGTTCAACCCGCGGGCCAGTAGAGAATCGCCAGCAGGGCCGAGCCCCAGAGGATCACGTTCACGAGCGTGGGCCGGTCGCGGTAGAGATGCTCGGAGGGGTTCCCGCCCTTCTCCTCCGCGTACATGAGGTAGAGATAGCGGAAGATCCCGTACAGGACGAACGGGATCGTGAGGTAGAGCGGACGGCCGCCGAACTTCTCGATCGTCTCCGGCGCGATCGTGTACACCGAATAGGCGAGGAGCGTCGCGCTGGTCACGACCGAGACGAGCTGATCCAGGAGCCGCGGCGTGTAGGCGCCCAGCGCCGCCCGGTGACGGGCCGCGTCCCCCTCCAGGGTGGCCAGCTCGTGCCGGCGCTTCCCGATGGCCAGGAAGAGCGCGAGGAAGAACGCGCAGACGAGGAGCCAGGGAGAGAGGATCACTTCCTCGCCGCTCCGGACCGCCCGGTCCCGGATCAGCTCCACGCCCGCGGTCGCGCGCAGGACGAAGCCCAGCGCGATCGTCACCACGTCCAGCAGCACGACCTGCTTGAAGACGAGGGAGTAGAGGAGGGTCAGCGTCACGTAGGCGGTGAGGGTGAATCCGAAGCGGACGCCGAGGAGAAAGGCGCCCCCGACCCCGGCCACGAGGAAGAACGTGGCCCACGCGGCCGCCACGCCCACCGGAACTCTGCCCGCCGCGATGGGGCGGTTCTTCTTGGTGGCGTGGAGTCGATCCCGCTCGATGTCCAGGATGTCGTTCAGGATGTACATGCCCGAGACGGCGAGCGAGAAGAGGAGGAACCCCAGCAGGGCGTCGCGGACGTAGGGCGGATCCAGGAACTTGAGCGTGAAGATGATCCCCGCGAAGAGAACGAGGTTCTTCGTCCACTGGTAGATGCGCATCGACCCCAAGACGTGGCGGATCATCGGGCGCGCTTCCTTCCGGGCGGGCGTGCCGTCTCCTCGGCGCGCTCGCAGCAGATGTGCCCCACCAGAAGATGCACCTCCTGGATCCGCGCGGTCTCGAGGGAGGGAACGACGACGGCCACGTCGCAGCGCCGCGCGAAGGCGGCCCCGGCCTGCCCGGTCATCCCCGCGACGCGGAGTCCGCGCGCGCGGGCCGCGCGCACCGCCTCGAGGATGTTGGGCGAGCGCCCGCTCGTCGTCATCGCGACCAGGAGGTCCCCGCGGCGGCCGAGCGCCTCGATCTGGCGCGCGAAGACGCGCTCGAAACCATAGTCGTTGCCGGCGGCCGTGAGCAGGGCCGTGTCCGTGCCGAGCGCCAGAGCGGGAAGGGCGGCTCGA
>Ga0137398_10000041_pt1 | contig 31838 bp, 25 predicted proteins | sample czorhiz216metaG_FD_106659 | JGI IMG/M metagenome (GOLD analysis project Ga0137398, IMG submission 106659) | Vadose zone soil microbial communities from Angelo Coast Range Reserve, California, USA - czorhiz2.16 metaG | ecosystem: Environmental > Terrestrial > Soil > Vadose zone | place: USA...
GAACGTTTCCGCAAACACCCGGAGTGGGGCTTGCGGGTCAGTTGTGCCGGACTCGGGCCAGTAGAAAACCGCAGCTATGTCCGCTATCCCGGTGCCGAGCCAATATCGACCTCCTTGGAAGAGCTGATAAGAACCCAAGTCATCGACGAAATTCTAATTGTCCTTGCCGCAGAGGACCTCCCCCAGGAAAAAGCGACTGTGGCTTTGTGTCAGGAGTACGGCGTGGTTGGGCGTGTATTGCTACACCCCAGCAAGTCAGAATTGGCGCAACCGCAGCTGGAGGTATTCACAGGCGAAACCACCATTACCGTTGGCAGAGTGCCTGGGGACAGCCCCGCCGCGGTATGGAAGCGGGTCATCGACATTGTTCTTGGCAGCGCCCTGCTAGCTTTGCTTTCGCCAATCATGCTGGTTTCGGCGCTTCTCGTGAAGCTGTCGTTGCCTGGACCGATCATCTTTAAACAGTTGCGCGCCGGCTTGCACGGACGTCCGTTCGTCGTATACAAGTTCCGCACCATGGTGCACGGTGCGGAACGCATGCTGCACGCCCTGGTAAACCGCTCGGTCACGAGTGGACCCGTATTTAAGGACAGGAGTGACGTGCGAGTCACACCCATTGGTCGGCTACTGCGGCGCTTCAGCATCGATGAACTGCCCCAACTTTTCAATGTGCTTGCCGGCAACATGAGCCTCGTCGGGCCCCGTCCGTTACCGTTGCACGAAGCAGCCGAAATTATCGGAGTACACCGTCGACGTTTCAGCATGCGCCCGGGCATCACCTGCGTATGGCAGGTGAACGGTCGAAGTAACGTCGAGTTTTCGAAGTGGATGAGTTATGACCTGCAATATGTGGATCGCTGGTCGTTATGGCTGGACGCGAAACTTCTCGTGCAGACCATACCTGCGGTACTAACCGGGAAAGGGGCGTACTGATTATGCGCGCCGCAATCGAAAACATGAAAGTCGTGATTTTGTGCGGAGGCCAGGGCACGCGCTCCTATCCGTTCACAGAATATTTTCCTAAGGTCATGATGCCCATCAACGGCACGCCCATTGTGATCCACCTCATGCGCCTTTATGCCGCGCAGGGCTTCACCAATTTTGTGCTGGCTGCCGGTCATCGGAAAGAAATCTTAGTTGACTACTTCGAGGAACGTTGTCTCGGCTGGAAGATCCAAATTGTGGATACCGGAAACGGTTCGGATACCGGGGAACGCATCCGACGTTGCGCGCCTTATGTCGGAAACTGCTTCTTTGCTACCTACGGCGACGGTCTCGGGAACATCGATTTGCATGAGCTCGTCAGCGCTCATCGCAAGGCCGGCGCGCACGCCACCGTGACGTCCGTTCCCCTGCGCTCTCAGTACGGCACCATGGTGTTTGACAGTGAACGCAAAGTGAAGGAGTTCCGCGAGAAACCCGTCCTGAGAGATTATTGGATTAACGCTGGTTTCTTCGTATTCGAAAAGGCCGCATTTGACCTGTGGGAAGGACAGAATCTCGAAGTGGAGGTTCTTCCCCACCTCGCGCACAAAGGTGTGTTGTACACCTATCAGCACAATGGGTTCTGGAAATCCATGGATACCAGCAAGGACCAGCAGGAACTAGAGGCTTTGTATCAGAACGGCAAAGCGCCGTGGGCACAAATGGAGGAGAAGGTGCGTGCGGCCACGGCCGCCGACTAGGCACATTATGACTGACAGCCACAAAAGCGGTTTTTGGTCTGGCAGAAGCGTCTTTGTCAGCGGTGCTTCGGGTTTACTCGGCGGCTGGTTGGTAAGGGAATTACTCGACCGAGGCGCGGACGTAACCGCCCTTATTCGTGACGGAGCGCCGAAGAGCATGCTCTTCCGCGAGGGCTGGATAAATCGCGTAAACACTGTAAGCGGAGGACTACAGGACATCGGGTTGCTCCGGCGGGCCATGAGTGAGTACACGGCGGACACCGTATTTCATCTGGCGGCTCAGACGATTGTCGGAGTGGCGAGGGTCGATCCCATCGCCACGCTCGAAGCGAATGTGCAAGGGACCTGGAATGTTCTGGAGGCCGCCCGCCAAACGCACGTAAAACAGATCGTGGTGGCCTCTTCCGACAAGGCTTATGGAGCGTCGGATGAATTACCGTATCGCGAGGATCATCCGCTCCAGGGACGATACCCGTACGATGTTTCCAAGAGCTGTGCGGACCTCATCAGCAGAATGTATGCCTCGACGTACGGGTTGCCGGTGGTGATCGCTCGTTGCGCCAACCTCTTTGGTGGGGGCGATCTGAATTTCAGCCGCACGATACCGGGAGTGATCCTCGCGACCCTCCAAGGCCAGCAATTCCTGATCCGCAGCGATGGCAAATTTGTGCGCGACTTTCTTTACGTGAAGGACGCCGCTACAGCGTATATGAGCCTGGCCGAGAAGGTCGCGGAAAATCCCGGGCTGGCTGGAGAAGCCTTCAATTTCGGCCTGGAAATCCGGTTAACGGTGCTGGAGCTTGTCCACAACGTTCTCGCGATGATGCAAGGTGAACACCTGAAACCAATCGTTCAGAACATCGCCAGCTCCGAGATTCGCGAGCAGTATTTGTCGGCTGAAAAGGCGCGTCGCATGCTTGAGTGGACACCCCAGTACAGCCTCGAGGATGGATTACGCGAAACGATTGAATGGTACCGCAAATTTTTTGACGGCGCGGCGGCCAGACATGCGGAGCCCTTACGGGCCGCCACGGCTGCGGGGTAGCGGCCCTGACAGTCGTGAGGAGTTTTCGCGACACGATGAAGTTGCCGATTTCGGTGGGTAAATAAGGAGCCCGGAAATGCCCTGTACTGTCTATCTGGCGGATCTTCGCTACAACTATTCTGGCGTGCTGGCGAACGACTGCATGCCTCTAGGTATTGCGTACATCAAGGCCGTCATGGATCGCGATTTGCCGGAGGTTAAATCGAGACTGTTCGCGTATCCCGATCACCTTTGGGACGCTCTTCAGCAAAATCAGCCGGACGTGCTGATGGTCAGTAACTATCTTTGGAACGAAGCTCTGAGCTTTCATTTCGCAAAATTGGCGAAATGCATCCGGCCCGACATGCTGGTGGTCATGGGCGGCCCCAACATTCCTATCGAGGAATTCCGCCAGATCGATTACTTCAACGAACACCCGGAAATTGACCTCTATGTCCTCGGCGAGGGCGACTTCCTCGCGACGGAGGTCCTACGTCATTACCTGGATGCAGGAATGTCCATCGGAAAAATGGGTGAAAGGGAGATTCCCTCCTCCATTTACCGCCGTCCGGATGGTCAGACCGCACTGCAGAAGATGTTCGACAGAAAAAAGGAGGTCGATGAAATTCCTTCCCCTTGGCTGACGGGCATCCAAGACGAGTTTTTTGATGGGAAGCTGGCTCCCATGATTGAAACCAACCGCGGATGCCCTTTCACTTGCACTTTCTGCGTCCAGGGAACCGGCTGGTACACCAAAGTTCATAATTTCTCTCTGGAACGCATGAAGGAAGAGATCGAGTACATCGCGCGCCAGGTCAAGGCGCTCTCCCCGAGCATGGGGACACTGCGAATCGCAGATTCCAATTACGGTATGTTCGAAAGAGACGTGGATATTTCAGCCTGGATCGGCGAGATGCAGAAGCAGTACGGCTATCCGACTTTCATCGACGCCACGACGGGTAAGAATCGACCCGACCGCATCATCCGTTCGGTTGAAAAGGTTAGCGGGGCACTAGTCGTCTACCAAGCGGTGCAGTCGCTCAACGAGGATGTGCTTCGAAACATCAAGCGCTCCAACATCAAATTGAATGCCTACGAAGAGGTGATGATCCATATCCGGGGCCGCGGTCTGCGCTCCAATTCCGACCTGATCGTGGGGCTCCCGGGTGAGACTTTGAAATCGCATGTCAGCGCCATTCACTCGCTAATCGATGCCGGCACCAACCAGATGCATAACCTCCAGTTAGTGCTGCTGAAGGGCTCGGAGTTGGAGACTCTGGAAACCCGCAAGGAGTTCCATTTCGATACGCGCTTCCGCGTGTTACCCAAGAATTTCGGCATCTACGGGGACACGAAGGTTTTGGATATCGAAGAGATTGTCGTCTCGACGGATACCATGTCCTTTGACGATTACATTGAGACGCGCAAGTATCACCTCGTAAGCAGTGTTTTCTGGAACGACTCCTGGTTTGAGGACGCGGTGGCGTTTGCACAAAAATTTGGCGTGAAACGGTCGCAGTGGTTCGACGGCATGCTGCCGGAAATGGAGAAAAGCGAGGGCCCGGTTCGAGAGTTCCTGCACAGGTTCGTCGGGGAAACCGTTGGTGAACTGTTCCTCACGCGTGACGCATGTCTCGAGTTCTACAACCAGGAAGAAAACTTTGCTCGCCTGCTCAAGGGTGAGGTGGGTGACAATCTGATGTACAAGTACCGAGCGATTGCGTCGTTTCAAATATGGCCGCACATTTGCAGATCGGCTATGGACGCCACTCGGCGGATTTTGCTGGAACGCGGAGCCGCCTCGCAGATTGCAGATTTTGAGAATTTTTGGAGCGATTTTCAACTTTACCTGCAGGTAAAACATGCCGACGGCAAGACGGAATCGGAGATACTAAGCCCGGTTCGCGTGAATATGAACTACGATGTTCCGCAGTGGATAGTGGATGGAATGCCGATGGATATTACTCCCTACAAGCTTCTCGAGCCTGAGTCCTTTGAATTTCACTTGTCGGACGAGGGCGCCCGCGAAATGCAGGCGGCCTTGAAAGTCTGGACTCCCACATTAAAGGGTCTGACGAAGATGGTCACCAGGATTCGCATGGCCTGGCAAGTTCGCCGGGCGCGAAGCTTCTCGATGAGAGAGCCTTATGCTCGTGCGGCGGCGGGAAATGCAGAGGCGGGTATGCTGCCCGATCAATGGTAAGCGTGAGGCTTGGCCGTAAGAATCCGAAAATGCGGCGCAGCGGTTTGACGCGCGGATTCCGACCTCATAATTTTGACTTAGGTCTAACTGGAGGAGAGCGTCTCTAAACGCTTCCGCCAGCACAACGTCCCTCTGCAATTCCGACTGCTGCGGTGGCAGCAGTCACGCCGTCTGGACATGAAACCATTCTCGGACAGAGGGGCACGATTTTGAGGTCGCGATACGCAGTAGTTGGTGTCAGACAAGAAGAAAAGGCTGTGCCAGATCTACCCTTGCCATTGAAGCAGCGGAGTATTTCGATTAGCCAGAAGCCGCTCCACCGCGTCGAACGCATCAGTCGCCGCCAATCAAGCGACATGCCCGCTATTGCTGGAGGCGCGCCAATTCGTTCATCCGACAGACCTTTGATCTTCGGTTCGCCGGTTCTGGGTGAAGCAGAGATCGCGTCTGTGTCAGAATGCCTGCGCAGCCGTTGGATCGGGGTCGGTGCACGCGTCGAGCGCTTCCAGCACGAATTCGCGCGCTATAAGGGTGCGCCATACGCGGCCGCGGTGAGCAGCGGAACTGCAGCGATTCACCTTGCGCTCGTCGCGCTCGGAATCGGGGCGGGAGACGAGGTGATTGCCCCCACCATGACTTTTTGTTCGACCATTCATTCCATCGTACACGCGGGTGCTAAGCCGGTATTGGTGGACTGCCAGCGTTCGACTTTCAATATCGACCCCGCCGCAATCGAACGGCGAATCACTTCACGAACCAAAGCAATAATTGTCGTGCATATGTGCGGTCGCTGCTGCGAAATGGATGCAATACTCGAAATCGCGCGCAGGCGCCACTTGCGGGTCATCGAGGATTGCGCACATGCTATCGAATCCACGTACCATGGAGCGCCTGCGGGATTGATGGGTGACGTCGGCTGTTTCAGTTTCTACCCGACAAAAAACATGACCACCGGCGACGGCGGCATGGTCATCACCCGGAGTAAGCGACTGTTTCAGCGCGTCAAAACCCTGTCTTTGCACGGAATAACCGCCGATGCGTGGACGCGATACGTTGGCGGATCCAGCAGATACAAAGTTCTTGAAGCCGGCTTCAAATACAACATGACGGATATCGCGGCCGCTATTGGTTTGCCCCAACTGGCCGGAATTGAAGGACGGAGGTCGCTGCGAGAGCAGATTTGGTTCTTATATGCCGACCGTCTGAAGGAATTTCCCCTGATCCTGCCACCTCCCCCCGAGCCGGGCACGCGGCACGCCTACCATCTCTATACACCGCTGTTAGTTCCACACGCCCTGAAGGTTCGACGCGAAAAGGTGATCGCCGCCCTTCGCGCCGAAAACATATTAGCGGGAATTCACTTCGTGCCCGTGCATTTGCACGCTTACTACCGGCGACGATTCGGATTCAAGGGCTCTGACTTCCCGAACGCATCTCTGATAGGAAGCCGCACCCTGTCGCTTCCGCTCACGCCGGACATGTCCGAAGATGACGTGTCCGATGTGTGTGCGGCTCTGCGGCGAGTCCTTCGCTATTTTGCCGCGGATCGGGAAGTTCGCGGCAAAGTGCAACGGGCATCACGAGATGAGCGGGATGCAAGGCGCGCGTAAAAGCGCAAGTGTGAAGTGCGCAGCGAATCGCGGAAAATCAACATGGAGAGTGAGGCCATGAAAGCTTCTTTACGACCAATGATTTGGGGTGCCAAGATATTTTCTCGATTAGCCGCCCTGCCGCTGCTGTGCTCTGTACTCATGGTTGCCTTCGTGCCGGTGGCGTGCGTGAGCCCACATGCCAGCGTCTCTCGAGTACCCGTGCAACCCGAAGTTCTCCAGTCTTCGATGCGTTTCAAAAAGGAGTATGTGCTGGCGCCCGGAGATCAAATGGAGGTCCTCGTTCGGCGCGTCCCGGAGGTTTCACACACCGTAATGATACGGCCGGACGGAAACATTTCCCTGCCGTTACTTCAGGACGTTGCTGCCGCGGGGCTGACCCCACGAGAGTTAAACGAAAAGCTAACCAAATTGTTTTCGCAGAGGCTAACTGATCCTGAAGTCACGGTGATCCCTATCCAGGTTCGTCAATCGATGGTGTACGTTGTGGGCGACATCGCCGCTTCTTCCGGGACGGCTGTGCCTTTCCACGACGCGCCGACCGCGGCACAAGCCATCGCGCTCGCGAGCGGCCTCCGCCGAACCGCCTCTGCGCGTGATATTGCGATCATCCGTCTCAGCGAAGACGGCTATCTACGAGCCATCCGGGTCAGCTCAGGCATCGGTGGCCAACCTGGACCATTCATGGCCATGCGCGCCGCACTGTTGCAACCCGACGACATCATCTTCGTGCCGGAAAACGGACGCAGCCAAGTGGGGCGTTTTCTTGAGGATTTTGTCAATCGCCCGCTGCAGGGGCTGAATGGAGCGCTAGCGATCTATACAAACTTCCGGTTGATTCAATTTGTAACGAAGTGATTCTAGTGCTCTGCCAGCGGTGCCGGGAAACCGAGCCGCCGTTTCCAGCACACGTAATGTACGCCGGCGCATGTAACCCACGGAGATAAGGCATCAAGCATCCGACTGAGCACCTTCCCAAGAGCGTTCAGTTCCCATTTCTTGTGCCTGTCGTGAAGAAACGGATAGTCCGCGTATAAACCCATGTTCTTCGGCGGCCGGAAATCGTCCGGCACAACCTCAGAGATCTCAAATCCGGCAGATTCCAGATAGCTTCGGAATTCCTCCCGAGTAAATCGGTATTCTTCAAATACAAACACCATTCCTTGGCGTTTTCGATACCAGCGGTAAGCGTCCTTCAGCCGATTTGTAAGCAGCTTCCGCAAAAGATTTTGTACCGGAACGGAGATCAAAAGGATGCCGTCATCCCTGAGTACTCGATGCAACTCGGCAAGCGCGCGTTGAGGTCCTTCTTCAAAATGCTCGACGACCCCAAGAGAAATGGCCGCGGCGAAGCTGCCATCGGGATACTGGGAATGGAGAACATCGTCAAAAACGATCGGAACTGAAGGGTCATAGGCCTTGGCCATTTCGATGGCCGGACGTGCCAAATCGATTCCCGTAATGTTGAATCCTCTCTCGCGAAGATAAAAAACCCAACGTCCGAGCCCACACCCGGACTCCAGAACTCTTCCCGCCCGCGGAAGATACATCAAAAGCGTTGGGGCAATCGTTTGGTAGTCGCAAAGTTGAATGTTCTCCGAAATGCTGTCACCTGCCCAACTCCGACCGCGCGTTTCCGGGGCGTCTGACTCATCCACGCGGTAAATCTTGTACGGTTGTCCCGTACGTCTCATTTTTTTCCTCAGTCAATGATTAATGCGGCGGTTCTGTTCGCGTGAGATTGTAACCGAGTCGTAGGAGACTGCAACCGCGGGGAAGGCTGCGCATGAAACTTGCCCTGGCGGTTTGGCTTCTCCCGAGCGTAGTAGCCGGTGACGCGATCGAACGCCGGGGACAGGATTCTTGGCACTTGCGGAAGCGATGGAGTCGCCGACGGGTATTCGGCAGTTTCGCGGGCAGCATGTGCAAATGTTTTCACACTTGTCTGCTTCCACACCGGGGACGGCTCCTAACCATAAGTAAACAGTGCAGATAGCGCGAGACATGTATGGACAGAGAATTGCACGTATTTCAACTCACATGAACCAAGGTTAGGAGATGCTTGACCCTCTCCCGCCGAACAATTGTGCCCTTCGTAGCCTGGGAGAGCTGTGACGGTCTGTATCTTTTGTTCGGACACTCCGCTTAGAGGATGAGCAGGATAGACGGAACCCAATCTGAGTGCCGGTTAGGCTCCACAAAATGAGCTCCCTTATCGAGTTTTCTCTAGCGCGGCGGACTCATTGAAGGGAAATGCGTATGTACCTGGGAAGACAGGAGTAACAGCAGAATGAGCCGGTTCCACGAGGCGCTACAGAAGTCGGAACAAGGACGTCGCGCGGCGGCGGCTCCGTCCGTCGTGAACTCGACCACGGTTGCGGACGCTGACTCGTTTGACGTCAGGGCGTCATTCCGGAGTATTTCCGAGGCCATCCGGCACCAGAAGATGCTGGTGCTGCTCACCTGCGTTGTGACTCTAGCGGGCGTCGCGCTCTACGTCTATATTTGGCCTCCCATTTATAACGCCGAAGTGACCGTTATGGCCGAACCGGATTACGACTATCAACGCGATTCCTTTTACACCGGCTGGGATGTCTTCCGTAAGGATGAGGCCCGCACCGAAGTGGAGCTGATGACCGCTGGCCCGGTGTTGCTTGAGGTTGCCAAAACAGAAAAGCTTACTTACGACGATGTATACCACCCCTTTTTATCCCAGGTGAGTTACTTCTGGGAGAAATCGTGGGTTGGAAGGCATTATCGAGCGATAAAGAAGAAGCTCTTTCCTCCCGAAGACAAAGATGCACCGAGCCAGGAGGATCTGGAGCTGGGGAGGATCGTAGGCGACCTCAGCGCAGGCGTTGTGGTGGAACCCGTTGCCGATTCAAACGTGGGCAAGCTGAGGGTCAAAGGGCCCTCCCGGCGAGTATCTAGTATTGCCAACACCGTAATGGACGTTTACTTGGCACAACGCAGCGAGAGACATCACAAAGAGGCCCAGCAGTCTCTGAAGGTTCTGCAGGAACAGGTGACCGAGGCCGCGAAAGCGGTGAAGGAAGTTGCCGACCGTCGAACGGTATTTTCGCAAAAGAATATGTTGGCCTTCGATTTTCAAAAGGAGAGTTTGGAGGTCACGAAGTTGACAGAGCTGGAGGCCAACATCGCCACCAGCAAGCAGAAGATGGCCTCGCTCCAAGCGAGCTTGGGCGAAGTCGAAAAACAACTTGCAAAAGAACCCCCGGTCAAGACCACCTCAACGGTCTACGAAATCAATTCAGTGCGCGAATCCGCCAAGCTCAAGCGCATGGATATCCAGACCGCGCTCATCCAGGCTCGCGATCACTATCGTGAGGATTCACCGGAGATTAAGGAAATGCTGGGCGATCTGGCCAAGCTGGATGCGCTCATTGCCGAGTCTTCTGAAAAAGTCGAAAAGGTAACAACCGAAGGTCTGAACTCGCTCGAACAACAATTGATGGCTAACCGTAACTCAATGCGCGTGGAGTTGCTTGGGATCCAAGCCGGTCTTAATGTCATGGAAGTAACAGCAGCAAGGATTAGAGAACGACTGGCCGTTGTACCTACCATGCAAAATACTCTGAACGCCATGGACCGCGATCTGGCGGCCGCATCGGACAAGTACAAACAAATGCTGGTAAAAGAGGGTCAAGCATCCATGTCCGTCGCCACGTCGCGGGCGACCATGCCCAGCATCCGCGTCGTGGAATACGCGGTTCCGCCGGGCGATAAATCCTGGCCCAAGGTCAAATATCTCTACCCGATTGCCTTGCTGACAGGCCTGCTGCTCGGCTTGTTTGCCGCAGTCATAAGAACCTACACCAGCGGACGCATCTTGAGAGAGCACGTCGAGCGCGGCCGAGGCAACGCCCCGCTGTACGGTACCATCGCCGTCGCGGCGCAAGGGCGCTCCGTGGTTGTTACGAGCCGGGCTACGAAAGAGCTGGCGCGGTCCGCAGCGGCGGGGAACTGAGAAGGCATGAGCGCAAACGGCAACGGTCACGGTAAGATTTTACATTCCCGCTGGTGGTCAGCGCTGCGCAAGCGCTCGGATCCGGCCGGGCAGGATGCAGCGGCATATCGGCGTCTGGCACTGCAGCTGCACCTGGATCTCTCCCAGGTGGGCGGCCGCCGCTCTGCTCTTCTCGTCACGCCTGGTTCCTCGGCGCTTTGCGCCCATGGAAGCGTTGCGGTGGCCTCATGTTTGGCGGAGCAAGTGTGCCGGCCTGTCTTGCTGATGGATGTCTGCCCGGAAAACCCCGAAGTCAGCCGGATCCTTCAAAGCAATGGCCATCGAGGTTTCACGGACTTCCTGAGCGATCCGAAACTCCGGCTTGATGAACTCGCGCTGCCCACCAATTGCGACAATATTTCCTTTCTTCCGGCCGGCGCCGCCGTCGGCCGCAAGGGCAAAGCTTCGCTGGAGAGCGTGAAAGCGGTGCTAAACGCGGTCGAAGCAAAGTACGAATACGTGCTCCTCTCGGGCGGTTCGGTGCTGCACGACCCCACGACGCTTGCGCTGGCTCCGCATGTAGGGCAAGTGCTGCTGCTCGTGATTGAGAACCAGACTCGGATGGAAGATCTGGATGCCGCTCAGGACGTCCTCGCTCTCTGCAATGCTCGCAAAGTGGGGTTGGTATTCGCCAAACCAGTCCGCTAGGAGCTGTGGCCGATCTGAAGAACAGTTCAATCCAGAAATGCGCACCGAACTGAATTTGCCCATGAACGAAGCGTCCTTCACCCACGACTCTAGGCTCTCGCTCGCTGGTCTGGGCCTCGCTTCCATAGGGGGATTGGTCGGCACCGCCCTGCTTGTATTTTTGGCCGTCGGGACAAGCGTAAAACTGATTGCAGCGGTCGTGGCTGCGGCCATTTGTGTCAGCGGAGCCTACATCTCCGGGAACTTCAGGCTATATTGCCTCTGGGGACTCATGTTTACGATCCCCTTCGATTTGAGCAAGCGCTTTGGCCCTATCTTCCTGAAGCTTGGCGGAGAGAGTTCGTTTCGGCTTGAACTGAGCGACGTTTTCCTGCTACCGCTAGCCATTTTTCTCTTGCGCGACATCTGGGGCGGACGCCTCAAGGGCTTGCGGATCCCCAAAGTCACATACGTCTGGTTCGTGATTATCCTGATGGGGGTCGGCTGGATCATCGCCGGGCCATGGCGCATGACGGCCGCGCACGAAGTTGTGCGCATGCTCAAAGTAATGGTCCTCTTCGTGGTGGTATGCAACGAACTGCGACGTCCAAATCGAATCTTGCACTGCGTGACGGGAATCACGCTGGGGGTCACCCTGCAGTCCGTCGTCGCCTTGATCCAATACTTTACACGCGCGCACCTTGGGCTGGATCTTCTTGGAGAAACCGGGACCGTGGCAATCCGGAATCTTGAGTCGACGTCCGTTCAGGGCGAAAAAGTGTTCCGCGTGGGCGGATTCCTGAGCCACCCAAATCTCTTGGGGATTTTTTTGGCAGCGCTGATACCCGTCGCCATCGCGGCCTTTCTGCTGCGACTCGGCAAAGTCCACAAGTTGTTCTTCCTAGGCACGGCCGCGCTGGGAATGGCGGCGCTGGTTGCCACGTTGTCCCGATCAGGTTGGCTGAGCTTCGCGGCGGCCTTCACGCTACTGATGGCCCTGATGATTCTCCACCGAGGATTACGTCGGCGTTCGATGCTGGCGGCGGCGGCCGCCACCCTAACTTTGCTTGTCGTTTCGGCAATCTTCGCTCCTCAGATCATAGCGCGCATTTTCTCGAGCCGGGAGGCGGCCATGCTGGGTCGAGCCGAGTATTTGCATGACGCGTGGGGCATGATCAAGGTGAAGCCTATATTGGGATGGGGCCTCAACAGTTATGTTTTGGCGGTAGGCCCATTCACGAAATACCACAGCAACTGGGCTGCTCGTAAGCATTACAAGGATTGGATCCCTCCGGTCCACAACATTTATTTTCTGTGGTGGGCCGAAACGGGCATCATCGGGCTGGCAGTCCATCTCCTTTTATTAGTCTGCGTCGCGTGGCCGGGCATTGGCAATCTGCGCGTCAAAAACGAGATGCTTTTCGCTGTGAATGCGGCCTGCCTAAGCGCCATGCTGGCCTTTTGGGTGGACGGATTCTTCAGCCTCTCGCTGAGGTTTAACCACATTCTCCGGGTCTTCTGGGTGCTGGCCGCCATCCTGATGGCCGTGCGCTATTTGCGACTGCAAGAATCCACGAAAGTCCTAGTCCCGACTCAGCGGCCGAAGGTATTGCTGGCATCGAACCAACATGGAGGTGGGCCCCGTTGGATCAGTCCAGTGCATCCGTAGCTCAAACGACCAGGGATCGCGAGGCCGAAGGGACTGCGAGCGCACCCGCCGAGGCCTTGACAGTTGCTGTTTCTCCCAGCGTCACTCCGCACGCCAGCTTTTCGACGCACAATGTGGGCTGGAGCGTTCTGAAGAACTCCGCCGCGCAAGTCACAGGGCGGGTGTGTGTTGCTCTGCTCCGCTTGGTTGTTGCCAGCATCATTCTTCGCGGCTATGGAAAGGGTATATTCGGGGAATATTCGCTGCTCTTTGGGCTGCTTACGATCGCCGATTGGCTGATCGATTTCGGGACTACCGATGTCTTTGTACGTGAGTTTAGTCGCGAGCCGCAAAATGGTCCGCGCCTGTTGCGCATACTGACCGCCGCGAAAATCGTTCAGGTCCCGGCTGGGTTTGTCGTCCTGGCCGCGCTAATTCTGGCGCTTCACTATCCCGCGCATATCGTCAAAGCTGGACTCCTTGGCGGCGTAAACCTCGTATTCTTTGCGGGGGTGTTGGTGTACCGGGTCCTTTTCAGGACCACCATGACGATGGAGCGCGAGGTCGCAGCGGAATTGATCTCGGTTGCTTGCATGGTTCCGATGGTTGCCTTTGTCGCGGCCCACCGCGGAGGATTGGTCGCGCTGCTCTGCTGTCACTTGATTTCACGAGCTATTTTTTGCGGGGGTTGCTGCCTGCTCGGCAAGAGCCGCTACCGTTTTTCACTTGAAGGGGTCAGCCGGCACGACGTGTCCTGGGGATTGCGCTCATCCGCCGCTATCGGGGTTATCGGATTCCTCGTTGGCGGCTATGAGGCTATCGACATGATCGTGCTCTCTAAACTCGGCAGCTTCTCAGACCTGGCATACTACGCGGCCGCGCAAAGGCTGGTTTGGCCCCTGCTCATGGTACTGGGCTCGGTCGGAGCTACGTTCTACCCCATTTACGCCGCGTACTGGCCGCACCGGCAACAACAGTTCGAGCGCACCTGCCAGCGCAGTCTGGACACGGTCCTGTTGCTGGCCGGATTCGGAGCCTGCTCGTTGCTGGCCGGCGCCGATTTCTTCATGCGGCTGCTCGGTCCCGACCTCGCGGGCGGCGCGGCAGTCTTGCGGATGTTTGCGTTACTCTGCTTCGTGAAAGCCATCACCTCCACGGTTGGCCCGGTGTTCTACGTCGTGAAGGCACAAAGGAAAGCGCTTCAGTTCATCGCGGTGGCCCTGGTTGTGAAAGCCGCGGCGATTGCGGCCGTGGCGCCGCGCTTCGGATACATGGGCGTGATCACCGCCGCTCTGATTGTGGAGTTGTGCTTCGCCACGGTTCCCGCAGTTTACTTGGTCCAACGCCTGGCCGGCTTTCGCTTTAAATGGCGCGCCGTATTCATGATTGCCATCATCACGCTAGCGGCGGCGGCGGCCCCGCGTCTGCTGCTTTCAGCCCGCGGTCTCCCGGCCGCGGTAGTTGCGCCGACAGTCTTCGTACTGCTGGCTTTTTTGAGTGGCAGCGTGCGACTCTCCGAGCTGCGTTCGCTGCTGCTGAGGTCGGCCCCGTGAAGATCGAGGAATGTGGACCACGCCCCAAGGTCGCGCTCGTCTCGATTGGAGTCGGCCGCCTGCAGCGTGGCTTTGAAAGAATGTTCACCGAACTCTTCGCCGTGCTCAAGGATGACTTCGACGTGACGCTGTTCAAAAGCGGTGGCACTCGCAGTTCACGTGAGAAGGTTCCTCCATTCCTGGGGGTCAACACCGCGATTGCCCGGGCCCTGCCCCTTGGAGGGCATGCCGGCGGCGCCAAATACAAGGCGGACTGCCTGGCGTTTGGGTTAAGTCTGCTGCCGGAATTGTTACGCGAGCGCTTCGATGTCATTCACTGCATCGATCCTCCGCTGGCGAAGTTTCTTACTTACTTTCAACGAGTCTTCCGCTTCCGCGGCCGGCTGCTTTTCACCGAGGGTTGTAGAATGCCTCCGCAATATTACCCGCGCGTGGCTCACGTGCACCATGTGGGGATGGTTGCCTTTCAGCAGGCGCTGGCCACGGGCATTCCCGAGTCCCACCTCACGATGATCCCTACCGGCGTTCATGCGCGACAATTCGCGGACACCGTTGGACGCCGGGATTTGCGCAAGAAGCATGCTATTTCTGAAAATACTTTTGTCATCCTGGTGGTCAGCAACGTCGAGCGCGTATTCAAGCGCGTCGACTACATCATTGAAGAAGTCAGTCACCTTGAAGGTGACATTCTTCTGTGGATCGACGGCCACCCGGAAGACCCGACTCTGCCGGTGTTGGCCTCCAAGAAACTCGGCTCCAGATGCCGCATCACCTACGTCGCGTCGGGCGACGTCCCGGAGCTCTATCACCTGGCCGACGTGATGGCCCACGCGAGCGTGGATGAGGCCTTCGGGAGGGCTGTACTGGAAGCTCTTTGCGCCGGCTTGATGGTACTCGTACACGACTGCCCGCATTTCAAGTGGCTTGTGCAAGACCAAGACTGCTTGTTGAATATGAGCTTGCCGGGCAATCTGACTGCGCGCCTCCGAGAGCTTCTTGCGCACCGGGAGGATCTGCGCAGCCGCGCTCAAGCGCGCGCCGATACTGCCAGTCAGAGATTTGACTGGCGCGAGCTCGCGCCGGCCTATTTCGATATGTATCGCAAAGTGGCCGCCCTGAAATTTTCCTAGGGGAGGATGGCTGAAATTCCACAAATGAGCGATCTGCCCCCAACCAATTGCCCACCTCAAACTTCGCGCGAGCGCCTGGGAGCTTTTATTGCGCGCCATCGCCGCAACCTGCCTGTCAGGAAGATCGCGAATCTCTGCACCCAGTACTTGGGCTGGTATGGGAATTTCAACTACGATCTGCGCACCAACGGAGAAGCGTTTGTTGTCGAAACTCTCGCTGCCTTTCAACCTCGCGTGCTCTTCGACGTGGGTGCAAATGTCGGCGACTGGAGCATCGCCGCCAAGAGAACATGCCGAGGCGCGGAGATTCATGCCTTCGAGATTGCTCCACCTACCTTTGCGGCCCTGGCGGCAAAAACGCGGCATCTGCCGGACATGCATTGCGAGAATGTCGGGCTATCGGACGCCAGCGGCCCGATTCGCATTCGCCACTATGGGGCGTTTCCGGCGCTCACGACCTCCACGGACTATCCGCACCCTTTAGCTTTCAGTGAAATAGAAGCGCAGGTGATAACTGGGGATTCCTACATTGCTTGCAAAAACATCCAGCACATTGACCTGTTAAAGATGGACGTCGAAGGCATGGAAGACCGGGTTCTGAAGGGGTTTCAGAAGACATTCGAGCAAGGAGCTATTGACCTTGTGCAGTTCGAGTATGGCCGCGTCAGCATTATTAATCATTTTTTGTTGCGCGACGCCTACTCGTTTTTTCGCCAGAATGGCTTTGTGGTTGGCAAAATCTACCCCAATTACGTTGATTTTAGGGACTACGACATGTCCGATGAAGACTTTATGGGGCCGAACTATCTAGCTTGCCGCAAAGATAAGGTGGAGTACGTCAGAGCGTTTCGCGGCGGCTTTAATGGAACGGTTTCCTCCGCACGGGTTTGAATTTCGCAGGCAGGAGTTGAACTTGACGCAGGACAGCTTGACGTTGAAACAGACCTTTGCCCGTTTGCGTGCCGACCGCAAACGTCTGTCGCAGTTTCTGGGGTCACTTGGGTCCGAAAATCCTCATCGACTCCTCCTTCATCCCTCGTTCCTGTGCGTTTTGTTCTACCGTCTTGCGAATTACTTTTATCACCGCGGCCATCGGTTCACGGCACGATTTTTCTGGCACCTCAATGTAATCTTCACCGGTGCCGACATAAGCGCGCCAAACGATCTCCAGGGCGGATTGCTGATCGTTAGTCCGCCCGGAACTGCAATTATGGCCAAAGCTGGGCGTAACCTGACGATCATGCCGTGTGCCGGCTTGGGCAGCGAACTTGGTCGCTGGGAAGACATCGGTGCTGGCCCTGGATTACCGGTGGTGGGTGACGATGTCACCATGGAACCCCACAGCGGAATCCTGGGACCGATACGAATCGGCAACCGTGTGCGCATCGGAGCGGGAGTCGCCGTCACCGTCGATGTTCCAGACGACGCAATCGTAGAAGGGCCCAAGCCAAGGATTATCAAGAGGCGAGACATATGACGAATGCGGTCCCTGAGGAGTGCTTTGCACGAGGTCACAACAAGCTTGGCGGCGTGTGGTCAAATCTGTCGCAAGACGTTGCGCGTTATTTGACCAAGTCACCGGCGAACATCGCTCAAGGCGATAATTTTAAGGCTCGCCTCAGCGCATTTCTTACCCCTGAGCTTCTGTGCCTGCTGTTGTACAGATTTAGCCATTATTTCTACGTGACTCGATGGCGTCGGGTGGCCGCCGCGCTCGCCCGTCTAAACTCGCTGGTCCATCGGGTTACCATCACGCCGCAGAGTTGCATCGGCGGGGGATGCCGCTTGCCGCATCCGGCGAACGTTACGTTTCACGGCCGAGCCGGCTCCGGCTTGACCCTCTATTCGCTCGCTATTTGTTGTCCTAAGGAACCGGTCCTCGATATTCCAGTGGCGATGGGGCCAAACCTCGGAGAGCGCGTCACCGTGGGCGCCCATGCCGTGGTCATGGGTCCCATCCATCTTGGCGACGACACGAAAGTGGCCTTCACTGTATGGGTCGATCATGACGTGCCCGCCCGCAGCCTGGTGGTTTCGGCCGCACTGCGACAGACGATGCGCTCTCAAGTTGCAGACGCTCAAAGCTCAGCATGCCCGTACGCCACTGCCGTTTGCGAGACAAACGAAGAGACGGCAACGTTCGGGCAAAAACAGGAATGACTCGGATGCGCGTTTCGATTGTGATACCAACCTTCAACCGTTCCCTCCTGCTCCCGCGGACTATACCCGCGCTGGCCAATCAGCAGACCAGTCCGGATTTGGAGTATGAAGTCATTTTTGTTAGTAACGGCTCGACGGACAACAGCGGCACTATTCTGCAGGACGCTCTATCGCAGAATCCGGAGAAATTTCGTTATTTCTATTCACCACCTACGGGGGGACCGTCGGCTCCGCGCAATATTGGAATTCGCGCGGCCACCGGAGATGTAATAATCATCCTGGACGATGACGTTCTGCCGGATCCGGAACTCCTACTTCGGCACGCGGAATTTCACAAGGAACATCCGGAGCCGCATCACGCCGCGCTCGGCGAAGCTTATGTTCCCTTACACCTGCTTCACGATCCGATGTCGCTGTTTCACAGCTTTCCCTATGAGCAAGTTCGCCGCCTCGATCGGCTGAGCTACCTACACTTCTGGACATGCAACGTTTCCGTTAAGCGACAGTTCATGCTCGCTCATGGCATGTTCGATGAGAGATTCCTCTATTACGAGGACATGATTTGCGCGCACCGGCTGGCTAGTCAAGGTATGCACCTGCACTTTCTTCCCTCAGCCCGGGGCCAGCATCTGCACCAACTCCAAGCATCAGCCGTTCCTGCAAAAGGTCGGTGGGTAGGTCGCTGGCTGTATCCGTTCGTGGAACAGATTCCGGAGCGGGAGGTCAAGGAACGCTTTGGTATTTTGTCCGTGGATATCGGAATCCGCCTTCTCGTGAAGCGGCTCCTGAAGCGGGCGGCATTTCGCCTTGTAGACAATCCTGTGACGTTAGCGTGCCTGAAGATGGCCGGTGCGACTAAAAGCAGGAGGAGTCGCATAACCGATCTTTATTACTTCTTGATTTTCCGCCGCAACTTGCTCGCCGGCTATTACCAGGCAAAGCGCGAGGCGCGAGCCGGGCATCCACTTATCGCAAACGCTCCGCGGTCAGAATGTGCCGAGAAGTGCGATGGATAATCCGCATCCTTGGCCAGCGGAGGTCTTTCGGCGCAATTGGGGGATAAGGCCCCCCTCCCCCGTTTTCTCGGATCTGTTCATTCTAAAGAACTTGCGGTGATATGGTCTGTACGTGCGGATTCTAAAGCGGGACTTAGCGATAGCGCAAGGCGAGATAGTACCAGGCGAGAGTACGACTTCAAATTGAAATATTTGTCAATGGTAAACTAAATTCTTACGACCCCGCTGATGCGAAACAAATGAACTACAACTCGCGCGGGCCAAATTACACCAGCAGAGCCAAGATTGACTTTGCCACGAGGGAATTGATAGAGAACGCGACTCCAAAAGTACCTTTGTGGCGCAACTGCGGCGCGGGAAAATCTTCCCGGCAACGAAGTGCGCCTGCTGTGATTGGAGCATACCTATGATTCGAGCACTTATGGAGAGGACGATCACACGTCTTACTCGGGATGGTAATCGAACCTTTTTCGAGACCGAATCCTTTCCCTGGGTGGCTTCCATCGAAGCTGGATCGACAGCTATCCGGACGGAGATGGATACCCTCCTGGTCCATCGCGATAAGATACCCAATTTCCAAGACATATCTGAGGATCAGAATGTCCTTACCGAAGGCGACCGCTGGAAGACTTATTTCCTCTACGCCTATGGCCACCAAGCCGAGCGGAATTGTGCGCAGTGTCCAAAAACAGCGCGGTTGCTCGCTTCCATCCCCGGACTGAAGACAGCGATGTTCTCTATTCTGGCGCCCAAGAAGCATGTTCCGGAGCATCGCGGGCCATACAAGGGCGTGCTACGTTACCACCTCGGTCTAATCATCCCTGAACCGAACACCAGTTGCCGGATTCGCGTGGCGGATGAGGTTCGTTCATGGCAAGAGGGCAAGAGCCTCATCTTTGACGACAGCCATTTGCACGAAGTGTGGAATGATTCGGATTCCTGGCGCGTAGTATTGTTCGTCGATTTCTTGCGACCTTTGCCTTTTCCTCTTTCTCTGCTCAACCGCGTAATGGTCTGGAGGATTTCCAGGACAGCTTTCATTACCGATGCGATGGAACGAGTGCGGAAGTTAGGATTTGATTTGGGCCGAGAAGGCGCCCCTAACCGCTAGCTGGTTCCCTGAAAGGGCATTGCGGTGGTGGGATTCTTTATCCGCACAACGGCACTACTTCGCGCGTGTAAGCTCCAACGAGGTGACCGAGTGAGGTGGGAAGCGGTATGCGAACCGGTTTTTGACACCAGTGACCTCGGACGACGAAAGCGTGACTTCCCCGGTCCCTCCTTTTGAGAAGCGCGGGTTTTGTTGATCCTCGGTCCCCTTGCCGTGTAGAAGGCCCTGCAGAGCAGTTGTACCGGTATTCGCATCGATTCCTGTCCCGGTCAAGGTCCATGCCGTGCCGCTAGAGGCGGGCTGGAAGCTTCGCAGCCCGATGTCTGCTTTGATGGCGCTATCGAAATGCTTGTTGATGGCGATTATGTACAGCTTGCGTCCGTCTGAACTAAGGCTCGAAACGATGTCCAGGTACGGCACATCCTTGACCGCGTCGATCAGGCCGACGGCTTCGCTATCATACGTTGGGCTTACGGCTTGAGACCGGAGCAATTGTTCGCCAAAGTGTCGGGTAAAAAGTTGGAAGGCGAAGTAGCGTGCGGTGGGCGTCCAATCTGGAACGGGCGGAACCCTTCCGTCCCGGGACCCGATCCAGCCAAGCACGCTCACATCGTTCAAAAGGAAAAAATTAGCAATCTCCGTTTTTGGTGATTCAATAAAAGCTTTCAGAGTGCTCGCTACAAAAAGGGCCGAGCCTAGCGTTTTAGCGTGATCCACATATCGGCCTCTAAAGTCGAACTGGAATAGCGGACCCCATTCGGTTATCGCGAGCGCTATCTTCGAGGCCCGGGCCGGCGCGTAGGTGGCAATCTGCTGCTCCACAGTCTCCAGGTTTCGTTTGATAAGGACCGGTGCCGCTAGCATCGCGCGGTAGACCGTTCGTAGATCTTTGTCATGGCCAGACAGCAGAACCGGCGCGTACGCATCGTGTACTGCGAAAAAATCGATTTGGTCGCCCGCCTTCTCCAACACCGTGCGATCCCAATCGGAATAGCTGACGTTTGCATATCGTCCCTGGTTCTCACCGCCGATGGCGCCAAGCTTGATGCCCGGATCGACGGCGCGCATGGCCCGGGCAAACTCCTGGAAGCGCGCCGCATATCCCGCCGGATTCACGGTAATGGACTTGGACATCGCAGAGCCCTCGTTGAGGTACAGCTCGTTGCCAATCTCCCAATAGCGGACCCGCTCGCTTTTACCGTTGACGTAGGAAACCCAATCCGCAGCCTCCTGAGCGCTGCCACTGCCAGCATTCACGGTAATTAGAAGTTCGCCATTCACGCGTCGAGCGAAGTCCAGCGCCTCGTCGGTGCCGAAATTTGGACGGGACCGATCGTTTCTGCCCTTTTCATGAAGGGCCTGCGGGCGCTTCTCGTAGGCGCCAATGCCATCTCCCCAGTGGTAAAAATCGGAGTAGTGGCCGCCGGGATAACGGATGAGCGAAATACCCAGTTCCTGCGCGAGACGCAAGGCTTCAGGGTTTGGTTGACGCGATTCCTCCAGCCACATGACGTTCGCATTCCAGATCCACTCCACATTGGTTCCGTAGAGGGTTCGCGGAATCTGCCGAACTACCGTTGCCGCGTCGACCTCAATGGAGGCCTTGAGGGCACCGGTCGGATTATTTATGGCCGCTTGGCTTTCATTCGAGCCCCTCGATGGAGGCATTGCGGAACCGCGGTCTCCGAGCGGCACCACCGACACATCGTCAAACCAAACCGCGCCCGAGGTCCCGCGCACAAAGCAGGTTATGACCAGTTGAACTGAGGAATCGTCCGGAACGTCATAGATTTTCGATTGCCGCTCCCACTCGGAGCTGCCGCCCTGCGGCGACACAGTAACCAGGTTTGCAGGCTGTCCGCGAACGAAGTTCAGCATGCCTAGAACGGGTGTCGCTCCGCCTTCGGCGGCAACATACCCTGAGAACTCTACCTTTTTACCGGCATAGGCTCCGGCCGGAATCACTTGCGCGATAGCCAGAGGAAAATCTCCACCATTACGCTTGTTGGGCTGTAACTTGAGGGACGTATGCCCGGTGTGAAATCGTGCCTGATCCTGCGCGACCGTTCCCTCTTTGCCCGTCCGCGAAGAATCCCTAAACCATCCCTGCGGGACCGGAGCGCCCCCTTCCTCGAATCCTCCATTTCGCGCCAGCTCTTCCTTGGCAATCGATCCTTGACTTTCCATTTCGGTTGTTCGATTCAGAGAATAGAAAGAGGTCGAAAACGCCAAATTATTAGCTGGCATCGATGGATCAGAAGCCTGTTGAGCGCTTTGTTTGCTGAGAAGAATGCCGCGTCCGACGAACAAAAGAGTAATCAGACAGGCCAAACGAATTTGCCACTTCAAGGTTTTTTGCATGGGATGGCGGCAATCATAGCAGATGGCAGCGGGCGAGGCGCAACACTCGCGGGTTGGTGGTCCCGAAAGCAGCAGAGTTGGTTGACTTCCAAAGTTCGGCAACTGAGGATAGCTCATGCTTCGCGTCAGCATCATCATGAACATCCGCAATGGAGCAGCCAATCTGCGCGAGGCCCTGGATAGTGTAATGGCCCAAACCTTTGCGGACTGGGAGCTCATTGTTTGGGACGACCGTTCTAGCGACGATAGCGCGAAGGTTGTGGCGGAATATGGGGATCACCGCATCCACTATTTTCTGTCGCCTGAGGAAACTCCGCTGGGCCGCGCCCGGGAGTTGGCGATCCGCCAAGCCAAGGGAGAGTGGCTGGCCTTCCTTGACCAAGACGACGTTTGGTTACCCAACAAGTTGCAGCAGCAAATGGCGCTGGACGTCGGCGATCCCAAGGTCGGAATCATCTACGGGCGAACCGTAATGTTCTCCGCAAGCGGCCGGGAGCGAGACTTCGATCATCGCCACGAGTTTCAGCACCTGCCGGAAGGAGATATTTTCGAGCGGCTCTTCATCGATTCCTGTTTCATTGCCATGAGTTCCGCGGTGCTTCGCCGCTCTGCGGTCGATGAAATCGGTGGGATTCCCGATAAGTACGAGACCAGCCCGGATTACCATCTATTCGTCTCAATCGCCAAACTTTACCGGGCTCGAGCGGTGCAGCAGGTCGTCTGCCGCTATCGCGTGCACTCCGGGAGCATGTCCCATTCCAACCTGCGTCAGATGCACCAGGAAGCACTTTGGGTGATTGATCGCTGGACTCCCTGCCTCCATCCGCAGTTGGCGGCTCGACGAAGAAGAATCCACCAATCGATCGTGGCGCTGGCGGAGATGCAAGACCTCCGCACGATACATGCGGGCGTGGCGCGCCTACTTACCGTTGGCGCACCAGGTTTTTTGTTTTCTCGGCCCTTCGCTCGCACGTTTCGCGCCGTACGTCGAAGGTTTCGCCAGCCGTACTGGCGCAAGCCCGTAGATCAAGAGCGTACCAGCGTGCGCGCTGCCCAAATCTTCCAGGAGGGCAACGCGCCCGAGCGCTCAATGGACGGACAAAAAGAGGAGGCTGTAGTAACTCTCTCTGTGATTGTTGTGAACTGGAATGTACGCGATCTCCTCCGCGACTGCCTGCACTCCTTGCAAGAGCAGATGCTCCTGCCGCCCGCTGCCTGGGAAGTCATCGTGGTGGACAACAATTCGTCAGACGCCAGCATCGAGATGATCGCTCAGGAATTCCCCACCGCGGTTCTGCTGGCCAATCAGGACAATTTAGGGTTTGCCAAGGCAAACAACCAGGCCTTCGGCATGTGCCGTGGCAAATACATCCTCCTTCTTAACCCCGACACCATTATTCTGAACCATGCTGTAGACGCCATGGTGAAACTGATGGCGGCAGGCCCGAATGTGGCCGCATTGGGGTGCCGCTTGCTCAACGAAGATGGATCGTTCAATCGCTGGACCGGCGGAAATTCTCCGACACTGCAGAACGTGGCGTGCCACTTCTTGTTTGCTCACAAAGTGCTGCCGCATGCGATTCTGCCGCGGCCGCTGTATTTGGAGACGGACCCAAAGCAGGACTTCGAGGTGGGGTGGGTAAGTGGCGCCTGTATGCTTCTGCGCCGCGAGGCGCTGGACAGAACTATCTTCGACGAGCGCTTCTTCCTCTACGGCGAAGATATGGATTTGTGCGATCGGCTGATTCACGACGGGTGGAAGGTGCTGTACACACAACAGGCGCAAATCGTCCACTTGGAAGGCCGGAGCCTGCAAGGACAATCACCGGAGGTCCAGGTGAGCAAGGTGCGCGCGATGCGCGAGATCTTTGCGAAGCGCCGCGGACGGACAGCATTGTTGGCGTACGATCTGGTGGTTACCGTCGGCTTCTTCCTGCGTGCCGTCCTGTTTGGACTGGCGGCAAACTTGCGGCCTGGACGTGGATACGACCTGCGCGCCGCCAAAAGCCGCCAATTTTCTGCGGAGGCTATGCGCGCCCTCATCGAGCGATAAGCACACCGTGAACTGCGCCTCCCTTTCAGAGATAATGTGTGACGCAGTATAGTAACAGCAATGCGATTCGCGGGTGACACCACCATTACCGGCCGACAAAGCCGCAGTCGATGAAGGTACTCCACGCGTATAACCAACATCGCGGCGGAGGTGGATCCGATAATTCCACTCGGACCACCATCGAAGTGTTGCGCAGACACGGCATGGAGGTTCAGGTTTTCACACGCAGCAGTGAAGATCTCCCGCGCAATCTGCTGGGTCGTTTTCAGGCGGCTGCCAGCGCAATCTATGCCCCCGGTTCGGTGCGTGATTTCGCTGCGCTGCTGGACTCCTTCAAGCCCGACGTTGTTCATGTTCACGAGGTTTTCCCCTTGGTCTCCCCGTGGATTCTGCCGCTGTGCACCCGCCAAAGGATTCCTGTGGCCATGACCTGCGTGGACTATCGCATGACTTGCCCCATCGTGACCCATCTCTACAACGGTCAGATTTGCACACGCTGCACGGGGGGACATGAGTATTGGGCAGTGCTCAAAAACTGCCGCCAGAACTTGCCCGAGAGCATCATCGTGAGCCTCTACAACACTATGGTGCGCACGCTTCGCCTGTTCACTCGTCACGTTGGGCACTTCATCGCGCCATCCGATTTCACGCGCTCCTGGTTGATCAAACACGCCAGCATCGAACCCGCCAAAATCACTACCGTGTCGCCAGTCGTTGAACTTCCCGAGAACGCATCTGATCCAACCGGCGGCACATACGTCGCCTACGCCGGTCGCGTCACCCCAGAGAAAGGGATTGCAACACTGCTGGAAGCGGCGCGATTGTCGCAAATCCCCTTTCGCGTGTCCCACAGCGCCCACGGTTTAGTGACTATGCGCCTTCCCTCTGACGTCGGCGTGGACATTACCCACGACCGGAAAGAGTTGAGTGCTTTTTTTCGCGGCGCACGCATGTTTGTTCTCCCCAGCGTGTGGTTTGAAGCCTTCGGACTGGCGGCCGCCGAGGCCATGGGCCATGGCCTCCCAGTAGTGGCTTCACGCTTGGGGGCCATGTCAGCGCTTGTCGAAGACGGCGTCGACGGCTTACTGTTCGAGCCGGGTGACGCTCGGGACCTCAGCGAAAAAGTTAAGCGTCTCTGGAGCGATCCGGCGCTTTGCCGGCGCCTGGGCCAAGCCGCTCGCCAAAAGGCGGTCTCTCACTGGAGCGCTCAACAGCACGTTCAACGCTTGAGGACCGTGTACGAAAATCTTTGCGCGCGACGCTAAAGTGAGGCTAGGAAATGTGCGGGATTACCGGTCTGGTCCACTACGACAGCGAGCGGCCCGTCGATCCGGAAATTCTCGCCGGCATGAGTCAGGTGATTCGCCATCGTGGCCCGGACAGCGACGGATTTTATCTCCGAGGACACGTAGGGCTCGCGATCCGGAGACTTGCCGTCATCGACTTGGTTGCCGGCGATCAGCCTCTCTCGAATGAAGACGGCTCGGTGTGGCTGGTCTTCAACGGTGAAATTTACAATTACCAGGAACTACGTTCGCAGCTTCAAAAAAAGGGGCACCATTTCCGTACCCACAGCGATACCGAAACGATTGTTCATCTTTATGAAGAGAATGGTACGGCATGCGTCGACTCGTTGCGTGGGATGTTCGCATTCGCACTTTGGGATCAGCGCCGAAGAAGACTATTGCTCGCACGCGATCGCCTGGGTAAAAAGCCGCTATATTATGCGGAACACGACGGAACCCTACTATTCGGATCGGAGCTCAAGTGCCTGCTAGAATATCCAGGCTTCCCACGCCGCCCGGACTTGACGGCTATTCACCATTTTCTCGGGCTTCAATACGTCCCCGATCCCCTGAGCGCCTTCCAAGGCGTACAGAAACTCCCCGCTGCGCACCGACTGGTGTGGGAGAACGGCGAGATTCAAGTTGAGCGCTATTGGGACCTGAATTATGGACCGAAAATCGAGAAGCCCGCAGCAGACCTGCAAGAAGAACTCCTAGAACGCCTTGAAGAGGCCGTGCGCATCCGCATGGTGAGTGACGTCCCTTTGGGCGTGCACCTGAGTGGCGGAATCGATTCCAGCGTCGTGACGGCGATGGCCGCTAAGCTGACTTCCCGGCCAGTCAAAACTTTCTCGATAGGCTTTGAAGAAGAGCGGTTTTCCGAGCTTCCCTATGCACGCCTGGTAGCCGAAATGTACGGCACCGAGCATCACGAATTTATAGTTCGTTTTGGTGATATTCCGGAGTTGATCCAAAAACTAGTGCGTCAGTTTGACGAACCTTTTGCCGATCCTTCCGCGATCCCGGTTTATCTGCTCGCTGAACGCACCCGCGAACACGTCACCGTAGCGCTAAATGGCGATGGCGGCGACGAATTATTTGCCGGCTATGTTCGCTATGGCTTGGACCGCTACGCCGAGGCATACCGCCGTCTGCCTGCTCTGCTCGGCCAGAAAGCATTCCCCGCGCTCCTGGCTTGCCTTAAGCAGCCGCTCGACCGTCCGGGCGAAGGAAACTGGGTGGCGGGCGTCAAGCGCCTTGCTCAGGCATCGCGCACATCTAGGAAAGCCAACATTCTGCGCTGGGGCTCGTATTTCAGCAGCTCGATGAAGGATCGTCTCTGGAAGGACGCTGTCCGTCCGGAAATCAAGAATTCGCAGACATTGACCGAAGAATGGCTATCCAACGTTTTCGATAGGGCGTCGGCCGATTCTGCTCTGGATCGCACACTCTACGTTGATACCACCACGTACCTTCCTGGTGACCTGCTGGTCAAGGCCGACCGCATGACGATGGCGCATTCGCTTGAAGCGCGCTCTCCCTTCCTCGATCAGGAATTTCAATCCTGGGCTGTTCGACTCCCCGAGCGCTACAAATGGAATGGCCAGACTCACAAGTACTTGCTCAAACGAGCGTGCGCAAAGCTGTTGCCGCCAAAGCTCTTGACTCGTGGAAAACAAGGGTTTGGGATCCCGTTGGGAGCCTGGATCCAAGGGCCTCTTAGAAAATGGGTCCAGCAGCTGTTATTGGACCCGCAGGCGAGAATCGGTGCCTATTTCAAATATGACTCGATTGACCATTTGTTCCAGGAGCACCTCCGCGGCAGGGAAAGCCATGCGAACCGCCTATGGGCTCTGGCCATGCTCGAAATTTGGCTTCGGGAATACCTATGACCCCAATCGCCGAACCCGCCACACAGCGTCGCCCGGATATGGAGCTGCTCGGGCTGCCAATGCACAGGGTTGGTGTCGAACAGGTTCTCGCCTTCATTGAGGACATTGTCGAAAAAAATCAAAAGGCAATCGCCCTGAATTTGAACATCTATTGCGTGAACTTGGCCCTCAAATACCGCTGGCTCTATGAGTTCATTCAAAGCGTCCACTTGGTCTTCTGCGACGGTGACGGTGTCCGGCTGGGTCTAAGACTCTCGGGGTACTCCCCGCCGCCCAAAATTACGTACAACGAATGGTTGTGGCAACTTTCTGCTTTTTGTGAGGAAAAGAAATACCGCCTGTATTTCCTGGGCGGCCAGCCTGGGGTGGCGGAACAAGCAGCTAGGAATCTAAAGGCCAGATATCCGACGCTGAATATCGTTGGCGTCCAACACGGGTTCTTCACCAAGCAAGGCGAAGAGAATCAGAGGGTGGTCGATAGGATTAGCGCTGCATCACCTGACATTCTCTTAGTTTGTTTTGGCATGCCCATCCAGGAACAATGGATTGCTGATAACTGGAAGAGTGTGAATGCTCATGTCTTCTTGAAGGGCGGCGCTGCCTTTGATTATGCATCGGGCCGGCTCCGGAAGGCGCCAGCCGTGATGATTCGCTGGCATTTGGAATGGCTTTACCGGTGGCTTCAAGAACCCCGACGGCTCTTTGGGCGTTATCTCATCGGAAATCCGTACTTTGTTGCACGCGTCCTCTTAGCAAGGGTGCAGAAAAGTTTGCACAGCAAGGCAAAATGACCGTCCGAATCGATCGACTCTAGTGACTTCTCTTTGGAGGTTCTCCCGCAAATCCGGTTCAGAGAAATCCATGCCCTTGGGAATTCGAAAGATTCTCGGTCAACTGAAAGTCAAACGTCGGTCCTTGCCGGCGTCCCGGTACCAGAAGACGAACTTTTTCAGTCCTTCGATCAAGGGCGTACGAGGCTGATACCCAAGAACTCTGGAAGACTTCGAAATGTCCGCCCAGGTAAGTGGGACGTCCCCCGGCTGCGGTGGCTGAGAATCGCGCATTCCTCTGCGTCCAGTGACGCTCTCCAAGAGGTCAATCAGTTCGTTTAGGTTAACCGGGTGAGAATTTCCCAGATTGAGCGTGTCGTATGGCGCGCCATTGATAAGCGGCGGTTCGTATTCAAGCGCGGCCATCACCCCTGCCACGATGTCACCAATGTACGTGTAATCGCGCCCGGTGCTGCCATCTCCATAAACTGGTATGGGTTTCCCGGCCTCAATGAGCGCTGTGAACTTGTGAATCGCTAGATCAGGACGTTGCCGAGGTCCGTAGACCGTAAAAAAGCGTAGGCAGAGGGTGGTAATGCCATACAAATAAGCATAGGTGAAAGCGAGCATCTCACCGGCAAGCTTAGTAGCGGCATACGGTGAAATGGGGTGAAATTCCACTTGGTCTTCGCGAAACGGAGCTCGACTGCTCGCTCCATACACCGAACTCGACGATCCGAAGACGAATCTCGGTACTCTGAATTCGCGACTTAACTCCAACAGATTCAGCGTCCCCATGACATTTACGCGTTCATACAGATCCGGCCGTTCAATCGACGGGCGGACCCCAGCACAGGCGGCCAGGTGGATGACCATCTCAGGGTTTGACAGGACAAATGCCCTGCGAAGAGCCGCAGCATCGCATATGTCTGCTTCAATAAAGTGAAATGATCCTACGAGACGGACGTCTTCCAGGTTGGACTTCTTCCAACGGGGAAGATAAAAGTCACTCAGATTATCGACGATCGAAAGCTCAACACCGGTCCGGAGTAATGCCTCGGCAAGGTTAGAGCCGATAAAGCCTGCACCACCGGTAAGCAGCACCCGCTTGCCAGGTTTCATATCGAGCCGCCAATGTCCGGGGTCGAAGACGTTCGCGAGAGTATGCTACTCATGTTGCCGTCTGGCCGATAAGATTCGCCCATCACCTGGTTTCTCTGAGGTTCCTGGTTGCCATCATTCGAGGCTAGTCTGGTCAAGCGCTCAGATTCGATCGAGTTCAATTTGGTATTAATGCGTCCAGTGGCGGGAACACGAGCTGCGCAAAGTTCTCCAGACGGGCGTGCGCCTTTTCCTCGCCATCGTTCATAGGCGTGATGAGGCGCACCAGAGCGCCGTCGGTGCGGTTGCGCGCGATGGCATCCGCCACCATCCAGAATTTCCCGGAGTACTCGCTGGCGATGACACGACCGCGGCCCTGATACCAATAGAAAACGAGTTCTTTGTCCGTACCTTGCTGGATCACATATTCGTTGACGACAATTTGGCGGCCGCCCGGTACGGAGATTTTGGCGTAACCCGATTGAATGGGATCCCAACCCGCTCCGGGCAGGCAGTTCTTTGGGGAGTGAATGGTGTCGCCCGTTCGTTGGTTGGCGTAGTAGCCCACGTAGAGCTGGGCAGCTCCGTTCGGACTTTGATAAATACGATTGGCATAGTCGCTCACGCCGACGGCCTGCACGATCCGTTCTGACAATGGCTGCTCGCTACCCATCCAAGTTCCAAGAATATAGGGTAGTCCGCCAAGCGGCTGGTGCGGAACAATTGCTTCCCCGTGGCTCACGGTGTGCAATAACACAAAAGCGGCCACCAGCACCCCGGCGGTAATCCACAGTCTAGGCGCTCCCGGAGAATTAAGCATGGACCGCACGCTCCCGCCCTTTCCCAATGTGCCTCAAAACCCAGTGGCACAGAAACATCAGCACCAGTGCGGCCAGGAAAATGATCCAGCCAGAGAACTCGTGGAAAAAACCTTCGGCGGCCTTCGGACCGAAGTGGAAGGTCAACACCCCGGTTCCCATGATCCGAATGGCGTTACTGACGATAGCGATAGGCACCATCAGGATGGTGAGCGTATAGCGGACCCAGCGGCGACGTTCCACAAGATATCCGTAAGCAATCGCGAGCGTAAGCAGGGTCATCAGAGATCGGATGCCGCTGCAGGCTTCCACGACTTCGAGCGAGTAGTTCGGCAAGATCAAAACATTCCCCTCGCGCAGCACCGGCACCTGCACGAGTTCTAACCAGAATGTTGCAAAGCGCGAGGCCAGCAACTGCAAGGGGAAAGTAATCTGGTTGTAGATGATAACCGGGATGGGGATCATCAAGATAAGGAAGGCCAGTGGAAAGGAAACCGCACGCAGCATTTTCCAGCCCGCCAGAAACACAATCATCCCCGTAAGCAGGATCAAAAGAGAGATGCGCGTGGTGAATAATTCCGCTCCGAGCGAACCGCCAAGCAAGATGACCACCGCTCCGAGCATCACCAGCAGTCCGAAATTGTTGGGCTTGATTTCAGTATTTAGCCACCGTTCGCGCTCACGCCAAAGGATGTAGCCAGAAAACACGGGCACCAGAAAACCGTGACCGTAATCTGGATTGCCCCACCAGTCCTGAATTAGCGTCTTTAACACTGGTGCGTAGAGAATGGCGGTGAGACCCAGAAGAACGCCCGGCCAAACAATCCATGCGCGACTTTTCCGAGAGGTTTCCAGTACCTGCGCGGTCGTGGACATATACTCTTTTCCGACGCTCCAGGAGTGCTCGCTCGGTGGCCGACGTATGGGTTCAAACATACCAGCAGTAACCCTCGGCGGACAAGCGCGCCTATTCACAGCTATTTCCATGACTCAAATGCACGAGGGATGCCTAACAGGCCCGTGCCCCAAGCCCGGCTTCTTACGTAACTGCCTTAGCAACAATGAGTTAGAGATGTTCCAAAACCGAGATGACTTGTTTTTGGGCGCGCCGATCTGGCCATCGGCAAAAGTTTTCCCGATTAGTGCAATTGACCGCCAGCATGTTTCGATGGAGGTACCGGAAGCAAAAAAGGCCGCTCTCGACTTGCTCGGAGCGGCCTTTTAATTTAATCCTGGCGGTGACCTACGTTCCCACACAGTTACCCGTGCAGTATCATCGGCCCTGCGAGGCTTAACTTCCGTGTTCGGGATGGGAACGGGTGTGACCCTCGCGGTATTACCACCAGAAACTTTTGCTCGCTGCGGCCATCCGGATGATTACGGACGTCACGCAGCGAGCGTGACAACAGATTTGGCTGGCATTACAGGTTCGACTCTGAATCGAACGCACTGTGCATTTTTTTGGCTCGCAGCCTCACTTCGAAGCTGCTGTTTTGCTCTTCCCCAAAGACGGTTTGGGAAAGTTTTATGATTAAGCCGAACGGGCGATTAGTACTGGTCAGCTTCATCCGTTACCGGACTTCCACCTCCAGCCTATCAAAGTCGTAGTCTTCGACTGCCCTTCTTATCCCGCCGAAGCGGGATTGGGAGAACTTATCTTAGGGCGAGCTTCATGCTTAGATGCATTCAGCATTTATCTCTTCCAGACTTCGCTACCGAGCGGTGCCCCTGGCGGGACAGCTCGTACACAAGAGGTCTGTTCA
>Ga0137398_10000042_pt1 | contig 31827 bp, 24 predicted proteins | sample czorhiz216metaG_FD_106659 | JGI IMG/M metagenome (GOLD analysis project Ga0137398, IMG submission 106659) | Vadose zone soil microbial communities from Angelo Coast Range Reserve, California, USA - czorhiz2.16 metaG | ecosystem: Environmental > Terrestrial > Soil > Vadose zone | place: USA...
CCCGGCCCGACACGCTCTTCGGCGCGACCTACGTCGTGCTGGCGGCCGAGCACCCGCTCGTGGCCAAGCTGCGCGCGGACGGGAAGCTCCCCAAGGGCGCTCGTGCCCTGGTGGAGAAGCTGAAGAAGGAACGGGTCACGAACCGGTTCCTGGTCGAGACCGAGAAGGAGGGCGCCGAGGCGGGGATCCACGCCGTGCATCCTTTGACCGGCAAGACCATTCCGGTCTGGATCGCGAACTACGTCCTGATGGGCTACGGCACCGGCGCGATCATGGCCGTGCCCGCGCACGACCAGCGCGACTTCGAGTTCGCGACGAAGTACAAGCTCCCGATCGTGGAGGTGGTGCGGGCGACCGAGGGCCCCGTGTTCGACGGAAGCGCTGCGACCGAAGGGGAAGGGAAGCTGGTGAGCTCGGGGAATTTCGACGGGCTCGCGAGCGCGGCGGGGAAGAAGGCGATCGTGGAGGCGCTGGAGGCGAAGAGAGCCGGGGAGGCGCGCGTGAACTACCGCCTGCGCGACTGGCTGATCTCCCGGCAGCGGTACTGGGGCGCGCCGATCCCCATTCTCTACTGCGACGCGTGCGGCGTGCAGCCGGTTCCGGAATCGGAGCTGCCGGTGCTCCTGCCCGACCAGGTGGAGTTCAAGCCGACGGGGGAGTCGCCGCTCCGCACGAACGAGGCGTTTCTGAACGCGAAGTGTCCCAAGTGCGGGGGCAGTGCCCGGCGCGAGACCGACACCATGGACACCTTCGTGGACTCCAGCTGGTACTTCCTGCGCTTTCTGAGCCCGAAGGACGACAAGCGGGCGTTCGATACCCCGGCGGTGAACCGCTGGCTCCCCGTCAACCAGTACATCGGCGGCGTCGAGCACGCGATCCTGCATCTCTTGTATTCGCGGTTCATCGTGAAGGTCCTGCGCGACATGGGGCTGGTTTCCTTCTCCGAGCCCTTCGAGCGGCTCTTCACGCAGGGCATGATCACGAAGAACGGCATCAAGATGTCCAAGTCGAAGAAGAACACGGTCGCGCCCGACAACCTGATCGAGCGCTACGGCACCGACACCGTGCGCCTCTACACGCTCTTCATCGGTCCGCCGGAGAAGGACGCCGAGTGGAACGACCGCGGCGTGGAGGGCGCGTATCGGTTCTTGCAGAGATACTGGAAGCTGGTGCTGGATGTGCTTGGCGCATACGGGCCTGGAACGTTGCCCAATATCAGCGCCCCTACGCCAACGAGCAACTGGGCGCCATCGGGCCTGCGCCGCGAGCTACGACGCAGGGTCCACCAGCTCGCGTCCCAGATCCTGGCCGACATGGACCGCCTGCATTTGAATACGGCCGTGAGCGGCATGATGCAGTTTGTGAACGCAATGGACGAATATCGTGATGCTGGTGGAGATATGACAGCCCCCGAGGTCAAGGAAGCCATGAGCTTGGGGACCCGCCTGCTCTCGCCCCTCGCCCCCAACACCGCCGAAGGAGCCTGGCAAACCCTCGGCGGGGCTGGATCCATCTTCGTCGCGGGCTGGCCGCAAGCCTCGCAGGAGGCCCTGGAGAGCGACACGGTCTCGCTGGTGGTCCAGGTCAACGGGAGGGTGCGCTCGAGCATCGAGGTGCCCACCGGCGCCGACAAGGCAGCCATCGAATCGGCCACCCTGGCGGACCCCAAGGTGCGCTCGTACGCGGCGGGGAAGACGGTCGCGCAGGTCATCATCGTGCCGGGCAGGCTTGTCAACGTGGTGGTGAAGTAGATCTCAGCTCAACCAAAGGAGCTTTCGATGATCCCGCGCGTGCTTCGAAGCTCACTCGTGTTCTTGCTTCTTCTGGGCATGGTCGCGTCGGCGCCCCGGCGTGCGTGTGCCTCCGACAGGGTCACCATCGCCGGCTCCGCGACCTACCGCGAGCGCATGGCGCTCCCACCGGGCGCTGTGTTCGAGGCGACGCTGGAGGACGCGTCCGCCAAGGTGATCGCGCGGTTCCGCAAGAAGAACCCCGGCCAGGTGCCGCTCGCGTTCGAGATCACCTACGACCCGAGTCGAATCGACGCGCCGAGGCATTGCGTCGTGCGCGCGAGCATCCAGGAGAAGGGGCAACTTCTTTTCACGGGCAGCAAGGCCTTCTCGACCAAGTCGCATGGGCGGGGCCGGGAGGTCATCGTGCTCATGCGCCGCGTGGCCACCAAGCCGCATGAGGATCGGAGACCGAAGGAGAACCGGAAATCCCGAGTCGAGGCCGAGCTCGGCAACACGCGCTGGCGCTCGATCCGCATCGGAGATCGCCCGGTGGTCATCTCCGGGCACGAGCGGGAGCCCTGGATCCAGTTGGATCCCCGTGCGCAGCGCGTCACCGGCTCGGGAGGCTGCAACCGGATCACCGGCTCGTACGAGAGCGGCCGCGACGCCCTGCGCTTCCGCGGCCTCAACACGACTCAGATGGCGTGTGTCTCGATCGAGACCGAGACAGCGTTCCTGCGCGCGCTGAACCAGACCCGCCGCTATCGGATCATCGGGCGGACGCTGCAGCTCATGGACGACCTCGGAAGGCCGCTGGCGCAGCTGGAAGAGGGGAATCTGCGGTAGGGGCGAGACGCGCGGATCGCAGGACGGTCAGGAAGAGCCTCTGGTCCATCACGTAGCGAGAGCTCCCACTGGCCGCCGAGAAGATTCCGCCGGTGGGGGATTCACTGATCGCGGTGACGTGATAGAGGCTATCCCGTACATCGAACATCGTGGCGATCCGAAAGGGCACACCCGCGAGGGTGTCGGAGCATTCCCGATAACCGGATCGAACCGAATCGGGGGGACAGATGCTCCGTTCCTCCGTAGCATAGAAGAGGAATCTCCGACCGCCACCCGTCCACAACCGCCTGTCACGGCTTGCTGCGAACACTGGTGCGAATCTCACGGGCTCGCCCCATTGTCGAGGAATCTTCAGAATCACCGAAGGCCTTCCGAGGACCTCCCACCGCACAGATCGCCAATCCGTCGTGTCGATCCCCGTTCTGCTGGGGCGGGGCGCCACCACGCTTTCAGGTGATCCCCACGGCACCGAGCGGATGTAATTGCCGTATGTCTTGGTGGGCAGCTCATCGAGGCTGAAGTCCACCTTCGCCACTCCACCGGATGTCACGTTAACGACGCGATCCATTGGCGTGTATCCCATGGACCTCGACCAGAGGAGGTGCGAGCCTACCGGCACCCCGAGGATGAAGTAGTCGCCCTCGGCATTTGCGCTCCCGCCGATGTGAGTCCCTCGAAGCAGAACGTTCGCATAGGCCAACGGCCGTCCAAGGACGTCGGTCACATGTCCCGAGATCGACCCTGTCTTCGTCATCGGAGGCGACCCCGGAGCGGCGCGCCGGCGAGCGCCTTCTTGCTCCCACCGATGATGACGCTGCAACACTTGGATCCTCTCGCGCCAGGCGCGCAGGAAACAGGAGAGCTCTCGTTCGTACGGGTCGCGTTCCCTCTGCTTCAGCCAGGCTTCGCACGAGCGGAATTCCTCGTTGTTCGCCAGACTCGTCACGCGCCACTGGAGTATCGCTGCGGCGCTCAGGGGACGGCCCTGAGCCAGGCACGTATCTGCAAGCGGTGCGATCGGAACGCTGTTCCCGGATCGAGCTCGAACGAGCGGCAGCAGAAATCGAGACGCGGCATAGCGAGTCTGGATCTCGCTCCATTCTTCCCTGGATGCTTGGCGCCGGGGAACGGCGAGCCGGAGAGCCTCGATCGCCGCGCCCTCGGACGCGGGGATCGCCGATGTGTCGCTAACCGTGAAGGTCACAGGCCTGGCCTCAATGCAGAGGAATGGCCGAGGGCCATACGGCTCCATCAAGAGCGGATTAGATGCAGCGCTCAACGTGTAGTTCCCGGGTTGGAATGCGGGCGCTGGAAGGACGCGACCGTGATCGATGAAGGGCCTCGCCAGCTCCTGAAAATGAGCCGTGAGGTCGATCACCTCGCATATACGCTCGCCTGGTCCAAGGCGGTGACCTTCGGGAAACAGGATCATGGCTCCCAACGCGCGCGTGTGCGCTGGCCTCCCGGAGACTCCCTGGAGAGAAAAACCGAGGCGCCCGCTCTCGACGCTCAAGTCCGCGACGTGCTCGACGACCCCTGAACTCCGGTTCACGACGGTTACAGCTACGAGGATCGGCTCGCCCGGAAGGAACTCTGTGCGCTCCATGGTGACCTGAAGGGATAGCGGAGGGGTCTGAGACATGCGGCTTGATCCGGCGCATCCACCGACGAGGAGCAGACACACGGCTAGACACCACAACCCGCGGCTGCACATCTGAGGCTCCCAATCCGGCGATGGGCGGCAGGGAATCACAGGATATCCGGTCAACCTGCGGCCGGCCGGCCGAATGGCTCCCCGGATCGTAGTTGACATAATATCTCTTCTACGACATATCTCAGGGTGCGGCATCCCAAAGGAACGGACACCCAAATTACTCGAACTTCTCCTCGGCTTCCCGTCGCGTGGTCTCGGAGGCCTCGCCCAGGCGGTCCCTCATCTGCTGCGTGAGGGTCGTGAGCTTCTCCAGCACGTAGGTTGCTTGCTTGGTGTTTTCCTCCACCGCCAGGATCACCTGGATCCATTGGGCCATGTAGAGCAGGTAGATGAAGATGAACCCGCCGGAGACCCCGTAGGCCAGGGTGGCCATGAAGTCCTCCTGCGACCGGGCCATGACCGCCCTCGCAAACCCCACCGGAACCACCAGGGCGATGATGACGAGGACCACCCACGCCAGGACGCTCATCACCTTCGAAAGCCGCCGCAGCAGCCAGAATCGCTTTTCGGTCGGGGCCGCCATCAGAACGGCACCCGTTCCACGTGGTCGCCCAGATACGGCAGACGGGTCGTCTCGCCGTTGGCGGCCTTGGCGACCGCGAACGCGGTCAGGAGCAGGATCGACGTCCAGACGAGGAACTTCACGACGTAGCCGATGAAGGGGCCCACGTACGGGATCCTCCCGAGGGTGCCGTCGTAGATGCAGAAGAAGACCACCAGGGCCACCTCGACGGCGAAAAGGAGGAATCCCTGCCGGGCGTGGAATCCAATGAACGCGTTCTCGGGCGCTCCCAGGAGACCCAGGAAGCAGAGCCCCGGAAGGTACGCGACCGCGGCGAGAAGGCGCCCGCGCTCCACGTCTTCGGGGCGGATCGAATCGTACGGCGACGCGGTCGTCACCAGCCAGGAATAGCACGCCCCGCCTGGAGCGTCAAGGGTGCGGAGACGCGTTCCGCCGCGCCCGTATGCCAGAATCGGGGCCACGCGCCTCAGGTGGCCGACCAGTTTCGGGTGGCGAAGTCGGCGTCGAGGGTCGTCGCGGTGAGCTCTCCCGTCCTAGGAAGGGTCTCGGCGACCTCCCCGGACTCCTCCAGCGCGATCGACCATCGAAGGACCGTCTTGGGCCCCGCTCCCAGGACCGCGAGCGGAACTCGGATCTCGGTCAGGGCGCCCGCCGCGAATTCACCTGGATCCGCGTCCGACGCCGGAATCCAACGGAGCGGGCCGCGGGATGCGCCCGAGAGCTCCGCCCGCGCTTCGATGGCCCGCGGAAGCAGGAAGCGGAGCACGATGGCGCTGCCGGGCTTCGCGGCGGATCCCACCCCGTCCACGCGCAGGAAGAGATCCCGCTCGTTCAGGCCGAAGAGAATTCGCCGGATGATTCCGCTCGTCCTGTGGTCGGCGCCCTGATCGGAGGCGGCGTCGTAGAGCTCCGCGTTCCGCCATTCGTAGAAGTGGGTGTCGCGGCCATCCAGGCTCGGCGCCACGAACGGCAAGCGCTCCCCGTTGGGCTCCGCCTCCGGACCCGCGCCGCGCAGGGTTCGCCTCACCGCGGCGGGCGCGGGAAGGCCGAGAAGGTTGTACGCGCAGATCAGGTGAGAGCGGAACAAAACATCGAATTCATCCTTGTGCGCGCTCTGGTGGTCGTCGCCGTACCACCAGAACCAATCGCTCGCCTCCGCCACGAGGATCTCGTCGTGCGCCCGATCCAGACGCTCGACGGGCAGGGCGCGGCTCTGAGCTGCCTCCTGGAATCGCTCCCGCGCGCGCCGGATCTCGGACCACGCTCGATTCTTCTCGGCGTGTCCCACCCAGACCGAGAGGTCCGGGGCGATCCAGGATCCGACGGGCACGTGGCGGATCGTCTCGGTGGGCGCGCGCCGCGCGAGCGCCTCCCCCACCGTCACGGCCGAGAGGCCCGCCTCCCCCGCGAGCCGCCGATAGAGCGCCTCGAGGAAGGCGTGGCCGTCCTCGGGATAGGATTCCCAGCAGTTCTCGCCGTCCAGAATCACCGTGACGATGGGATCCGCGACCCCGTCCTGCCGGGCGCGCGCGCCGCACTCGAGAACCCGCGCCACGAAATCCTCGGCCGCACGCTCGGGATCCCAGGACGCGTACGTGAAGCCGATCCGGTCCGAGAGGCCGCGGTCGCGGAACACCATCGAGAGCCCGCCGGCCCGGGTCTCCACGCTGTAGGGGCGGTAGAGCGCGCCCGCCCAGCCATCCCCGCCCGGCTCCGGGCGTCCCAGGGCGCGCGCCAGAACCGTCTCGTCCGACGCGCACCAGGCGAATCCCGCCTCGCGCAGGAGCGTGAGCGCCTCCTGGCTCACCGCCCCCTCGGGCGGCCATGTCCCCGCCGGCGCCGCGCCGAAGCGCTTCGCGTGGGTCTCGCGGGCCCGCCTTATATGGAGTATTGCGTCTTCCGGAGCCCGGAAGGGCGGATGAGGGAGCGGGATCGACGCCGAGACCTCGCGCGGCGACTCGGTGCTCTCGAGAAGGGGCAGGATCGGATGGTGGTACGCGGAGGTGGTGAGCTCGATCTGCCCCGCGTTCGCGGCTTCGCGATAGACCCCCACGACCCGCGCCGCCAGGGCCACGCCCCAATCGAGGAGCGCCCGCTTCTCCTCCTCCGTGAACCCTCTTCCCTTCGCGAAGAGCGATCGAATGGGCTCCTCGCCTCGATACTCGGGATCGACCCACGCGAGGTGGAACCACGTCTGGAGGTCGCGGATCTCCTCCGGCGCGAGCCGGGGCTCCTGGGGCCCCCGCGGGCCAAACGTCTGAGCCGAGCGCGCCTTGAGCTCGCGGTACCGCGGATACGGGTCGAGCATCCGCGCCTCGTTCACGCTGAAGAAGTGTCTCGCGAGAAAACGCTGCTCCTCCAGCGTGACCGCCTCCGCGGGCTTTCTCGCCAGCTCCAGGAACGTATCGATGTCCCCCGAGCCGATGGCCTCGAGCTGGTCCAGGAGAACCGGCGTCACGTTGAACGTGGCGTGGACGCGCGGATGGCGGCGAAGGGTCGTCACCATGTCGGCGTAGTCCTTGGTGGCGTGGAGGCGGGTCCAGGGAAGAAGGGTCCGGCCGGTAAGCGCGTCGCGGTAGGAGGGCTGGTGCATGTGCCACACCAGCGCGAGCAGGACGGGACCCGCCATGAAGGCGGCGCGGCTAGGGGGTAGTGCCGGTGGAGAGCTCGCCCATGCCGACGCCGGCCGCATTCCAGATGTCGGAGTCGACGACCGGGAGCCGCTGCACCGATTGATACACGGCGATGGCCTTGGGACCCTGCCCGGCCTTGGCGAGACAGCGCGCCTCGGCGAGCATCGCGCGGCCGCGGTCGTTGTCGGTGGTCTGCAGCTTGGCCAAATCCGCGTAGGTGTTGGCGGCCTGGGCGAAATCGCCGCGGTCCTCGAGGGCCGAGGCCAGACCGTGCACGGAGGCCTCCTTGGCCGTCGCGTCGTTCCCCGCCTTGGCGAGCGCCTTGCGATACCAGTTCACCGCCTCGGCCGGCTTGCCCTGCCCCAGATAGGCGTCCCCGAGAAAGAGCATCGCGCTCCGGGCCGCCTTGGTTCCGGGCGCCGCGTCCACGATCTCCCGTAGCATCTGCACGGCGGTGGCATAGTCGTTCTGACCCACCGACATCTGCGCCCGGAAGAGGTCAGCGGCCGCGCGTTCCTCGGACTGCGCGCGCGTGCGGGAGACGAAGAACACCAGAATCACCACGAGCACGACCGCTCCCAGGCCCAGGAGGATCCGGCTTCCGTGCTCCTCCCAGATCTGGGTGCCACGGAACGCCGCGGTGACCAGCGGATCCTCTTTGATCTGGCGTTTGGTGAGCTTCTGGTGCTTGACCAGCCGAGTCGTCATGAATCGATCTCCATGGAGTGAGAGCGGGCGATTGTAACCCCCGCCGGCCCGCGTGTCAAACGCCCTGCCCCATCCCGTAGACGAGGGCGGCCGCCACCAGCGTCGCCTCGGTCTCGAAGGCGCGCTGCCGGATGACCTGGACCAGCTTCCGCTCCCAGTCCTCCTTGAGCTGGAGCATCCGCCCGGCCTCCCGATCCTCCGGACGCCGCGCCCGGCCCGCCCGCTCCTCGGCGATGAGCGAGCGGTAGTGGCTGCTCAGGGTGCGCATCTCGCGGTGCAGCTCCCGCCGCGCGCGGTCCTCGTGCGGACGCAGCTTCCGGCGCGCCCGCCCCTCGAGAAGCCGAAGGGCCCGGGTCCATGTGGCGTCGAGCGCCTCCGGATCGGGGCGAGGGAGCCGCTCCGCCTCCTGGGGTGTCGCCGGACGCACCAGGGAGTCCTTCGGCGCCCGTCCGCCCCCGGAGCTCCCGATGGGGAGCTCCTGCACCAGGAGCTCCTCGGGAATCTCGTCGCTCCCGTACCGGATCCTCCAGTGCAGGCGCACCCAGATCCGCGGCTCGGACGCGGCACCCTTGGCCCGCGGCATCGGCGCGACCAGCTGCGTGACCTGGCCGTGCGAGCGCCCGAGGAGGAGGATGCGCTCCGTCATCGCCGCATCCATCTCCGCTCCGCGCGCGGCGCGCCCCGCCGGCGCCGCGACCAGGCGCACCCGGTCCACGCCCAGGGTGGATTGGAGCTCCCCGGAAAGCGCCGCCTCCCAGATCATTCCGTCCCGCGACACCTCGGCCCCGCGCGCCTCCAGCACCGAGGCGAGGATCTCCGGAAGCTCGACGCGCCGCCGGTCGGACCTAGGTCGTGCCATTCTGATCGACCTCGTCCAGGAGCTTGCGATCCAGCTCTTCCACCGCCTCGTAGCGCTTCCGTCCCACCAGGAGCGCGGTTCCCAGCTTTCCGAACTCGCGGTCCAGGTCCTTCTCCCCCTTGGCGGCCGCCCAGATCCGGAACACCTCGTCCTCGAAGGAGCCCGCCTCGGCATAGGGGCCGAGCACCATGTCCAGGTCGCCGATGACGGTGCGGAAGAGGTTGATCTTCTCGTGCACGATCTGGAGCACATAGGCCTCGACGGTGTTCCGGGCGGTGAAGTTGTAGACCCTCACGTCCTGCGTTTGCCCCAGGCGGTGCAGACGCCCGATCCGCTGCTCGATCCTCATCGGGTTCCACGGCAGGTCGTAGTTCACGAGGTAGTGGCAGAACTGGAGATTGCGCCCCTCCCCTCCCGCCTCGGTGCTCACCAGGACGCGGGCCCGGTCGCGGAACTGGCCGATGGCCGCCTCCTTCTCGCGAAGGGAGAGCGCCCCGTGAAAGAGCGCCACCTTGATCCCCATGGCGCGGAGCGTGCGGGCGAGGAACTCCAGCGTGGCCCGGAACTGGGTGAAGATCACGAATTTTTCCCGCGAGCCGCCGAGCAGGCGGACGATGCCCTCCATCTTCGAGTTCTTCTCGATCGAGCGCGCCTGCCGGAGCAGCTCCTCCATCTCCGAGCGCTCCAGCCCCGGCCCCTCGCGGGCCAGAAGCTTGCTCAGGGTCGGAATCGCCGCGAAGGTGCTCGAGCCCATCTCCTTCTGGAGGGTGAGGAGCGTGAGCTTGATCGCCCCGCGGTGCGGCGCGCGGTGGGCGTGCAGCACCTTGCGCACGAATTTCGTCACGTTGTCGTAGAGCTCCCGCTCCGCGTCCGAGAGGTCGAAGAGCACGTTCGTGACCTCGCGCCGCGGAAACCGGATGGACGTGCTGGCGCGGGTCGTCCGGATCATCGTCTCCGAGAGGAGGGCCGCGAGCCGGTTCGTGTTCTGCGGCATTCGCTTGTCCCCGCGCCGCATGAACTCGCGCCCGAACGTGCGGTAGGTGCCCAGGAGCCCGGGCCGAAGGAGCTGGATCAAGTTGTAGAGCTCGTGCAGGTCGTTCTGCACCGGCGTCGCCGTCAGGAGCAGGATGTAGCGGGGCGCGAGCCGGTCGAGGAACTTCCAGGCCAGGGTCTTCTGGTTCTTGAGGCGGTGCGCTTCGTCCACCACGACGAGGTCGAACGAAGCCGCGGCCACCTTGTCCCGGTGACGCAGGAGCTTCGCGGTATCCATCGAGGCGAGCAGGAGCGGCTCCTCCCACCACGCGGTCCCGTGCTTCAGGACCGCGAACTCCAGGTCGAACTTGCGGCGCAGCTCCTGGTCCCATTGCTCCACCAGCGACGCGGGCACGAGGATGAGCGCGCGCTGCACCAGCCCGCGCAGGAGATACTCCTTGAGGATGATGCCGGCCTCGATCGTCTTGCCCAGCCCGACCTCGTCCGCGAGGAGCGCGCGCCCGCGCATCCGGCGAAGCACGGTCATGCACGCGGCGCTCTGGTGGTCGTACTTCTGCACGTCGTGGAGGAGGTCGAGCGAGAGCAGCCGGTCGAACCCCCGGTGCAGGGTGAACCGCTCGATCCGTAGCCTCAGCTCGAAATCGCGGGCATCGTCGAAGGGACCCGTGAGGAGCCTCCGGAAGAGCTCCTCCGACTCGCCGGCCACGTGGAACTGGGAACGGGCCGGAACCGCCAGCCCCCCCGAGAGCGGCGGGGGCGCCTGCTCCGCTTCCGCCGCCGGCGCGCCCGGGACCCGCGGACGGCCCTGGCCGCGGGCCGTCTCGAGCGGGTAGAGGGACGTGAGCCTCCGGATGCCGTCGGGAAACGCGATCTCCAGCACCTCGAATCCGTCCCGCTCGCGCACCTCCACGATCAGGCCCTCGCCGAATTCCTTGTGATGCACGCGGTCCCCGACGCGGAATCCCGCGCGCGGCGCGCGCCCCGCGGGGCGGATCATCGGAGCTCCCAAACGTCCCCCTCCGAGGGGATGCGCGCCGTGATTCCTGGAGCGAGGCCGGCCTGCAGCGCTTCCGCACGCTCCAGATCCGCGTGGACGATGGCGCAGCCCTTCTTCGCGCCGCACGACCGGGCCTGCGCCACGAGCGTGTCGTGGTCGGCGTGCGCGCTGAATCCGTTCAGCACCTCGACGGTGGCGCGGAGCGGGTAGGGCTCGCCGAAGATGCGCACCTCCTCGCGGCGCTCCACCAGGCGGCGCCCCAGCGTCCCCTCGGCCTGGTAGCCCACGATGACGATGGTGTGCTTCGGATCGGAGACGGTGTGCTTGAGGTGATGGAGGACGCGCCCGCCCTCGCACATCCCGGAGGCCGCGATGGTGATGAACGTGCCCGGCTTCTCGTTCAGCTTCTTCGAGTCCTCGGCGTCGCGCACCAGCGTGATCCGGCGCATGCCGAGAGGGTCTTCGCCGCGGCGGAGCGCCGCCACCGTCTCGTCGTCGTAGACTTCGGGATGGCGCCCCACGACCACGAGGATCTCGGACGCAAGCGGGCTGTCGACGTAGATGGGGATCTCCGGAACCCGGCCCGAGGTGAACAGGCGGTCGAGCGCGTGCACGACCTCCTGGGTCCGTCCCACCGCGAAGGCGGGGATGACGACGCGGCCCTTCCGCTCCAGGGCGCCGCGAACCACCCGCTCCAGGGCCTCGTGCAGGGTGACCTCGTCCGGGTGATGCTTCCCGCCGTACGTTCCCTCGATCACGAGATAGTCCGCCTTCGGAAGCGGAGCCGGATCGCGGAGGATCGGCCGGTGGGACCGCCCCAGGTCTCCCGAGAAGACGAGCGAGCCCGCCCTTCCGTTCTCTTCCCAACCGACGCTCACGAACGCCGAGCCCGGGATGTGACCCGCCTCATGAAGGGAGACATGCACGCGCTCGAGCGGCTCGAAGGGCTCCTCGTACGCGTGCGGAACGAGCTGGGTGAGCGCCCGCTCCACGTCCGCCGGCGTGTAGAGAGGCGTCACCGGCGTCTGGGAGGGCTTGCGGTGGTGACGGTTCACGAACTCGGCGTCCTTGACCTGGATGTGGGCCGCGTCGAGAAGCATCGCGCGGCACAGGTCCGCGGTCGCCGCGGTGGCATGGATCGGCCCCGCGAACCCCTGCTTGCAGAGGAACGGAATGGCCCCCGAGTGGTCGATGTGCGCGTGCGATAGAATCATGCAATCCACGGTGGCCGCGGAAAACGGAAGCGCCCGGTTCCGGGCCTCCGCTTCCGCCCGCCTTCCCTGAAAGAGGCCGCAATCGAGCAGCATCACGCCCGACCGGCCCGTGAGGAGGTGCTTGGATCCCGTGACGGTTCGCGCGGCGCCCCAGAAGGTGACCCTCAACGATCAGTCTCCCGGGTACAAATGGATCCCCACGGCCGCCTGGGAGAACAGAGTGAGCTCCGAGTTCCCCACCTCGGTGAAGCCGCGAATGGAGAGATCCAGCGCGAGGCGCGGGCGAAGGAAGCGCTCGATGCCGGCTCCCACCACGAGGAATGGGCCTTCGTCCAGGCGGCGCGACTCCTTGGTCTCGTACAACACGTTCGGGCTCGCGAATCCCAGCCCCGCGGTGAGGTAGGGCGTGGTCTCGCGCTCGCGATGGAAGTACACGACCGCCTCGGTCGCGACGGTGGTCACGGCCACCGAGCTGTCTTTCGCCGCGAAGGGATCCGTGCTCAGGGGTAGGCCCGCGCGCGGCCCGTAGTGCTGGTTCTCGAAGGAGAACCCGAGCGCCGCCCGCCGGCTCAGCATGTAGCGGAACCGGACGGAGTACCCGACCCCGCGGTCGTAGTGGTCGTTCAGCTCCGAGGAGCCCCGAACCACGCCGTACCCCACCTGCCCCCCGAGGCTGATCGTGCCCTTCCGCTGCCGGCGCAGCGTCGGCGCCGTCCGCGGCGACACGGGCGCGGGCTGCCGCCGCATCATCGTCTCGGCCGCGGACGCGCGAGCCAGGTCGGAAAGCTCCCCGGCGCCGGCTCGAAGGGGCGCTCCGAGCAACCCCGCGCAAACCATCGCGATTCCCACCACACGTACGTTCACGGAACCCTCCCCGATGCCGGCCAACGCGTCAGGCGCGCGGATGGAACTGCTTATACTCCACGCGCAGATAGTTACGGTCCAGATGGGTGTAGATCCTCGTCGTCTCGATCGAGCGGTGCCCCAGGAACTCCTGGACGACGCGGAGATCGCATCCTCCCTCCAAGAGGTGCGTCGCGCAGGAGTGGCGAAGCGTGTGGGGGGAGATCGGCCGCGCGAGGCCCGCCGTCTTCCGATATCCCTCCAAAAGCTTCCAGTACCCCATGCGCGTGAAGCGCCGGCCCAGCCGCGTCAAGAAGAGGGCGCGCTCGCCGCGGTCCTTGATGAAGTGCGCGCGGGCGCCCTCGAGGTATCGCGTCAGGGCCCGCTTGGCCTTGCCCCCGAAGGGCACGATCCGCTCGCGCGAGCGCTTTCCGAAGCACCGCACCAGATCCTCCTCGAGGTCCACCTCCTCCAGGGTGAGCCGCACCAGCTCGCTCACCCGAAGCCCCGTCGCATAGGCCACCTCGAGGAGCGCCCGGTCGCGAATCGCCGGCGGCGATTCGCCCCGGGGGGCGCCCAGAAGGGCTTCGATCTCGGGGACGGTCAGCACGTCCGGGAGGGGCCGGGACTTCCGCGGGGGCCTTACCTGGAGCGCGGGATTCTCCTCCCCGAGACCCCGCCGGCGCAAGAACTCATGGAACGCGCGGAGCGAGGCGATCTTTCGCGCCACGGTCGAGGCCGCCCAGGACCGCTCGGCGACGTAGGCCTCCACTTCCTCGACCCGCACCGCGCTCGCGCTTCGCTTGCCGCGCCCGACCAGGAAGGCGTCGTACTGCTCGAGATCCTTCACGTAAGCGCTCACGGTGTTGTCGCCGAGCCTCCGCTCCAGGCTCAGGTGCTCCCGGAACAGCCGGATCTTGTCGCCGAGAACGCTCCGGGGTGGATTCATGGGCCCAGATCGAGCTGACCTCGCTCCAGCTCGAGGAGGAACCGCTTCCAGCGAAGGCCGCTCGAGAAGCCGCCGATCGAGCGATCGCCGTGGATCACGCGATGACAGGGAACCACGATGGGGATCGGATTCTTTCCGAGGGCGTTTCCCACCGCCCTGGCGGCGCCCGGGAGACCGAGCCGGCCCGCGAGCATCCCGTAGGAGACGACCGTGCCGTAGGGAACGCGGCGCGTGGCTTCCCAGACCTGCCGCTCGAAGGGCGACCCCTCGGCGAGATCCAGCTTCAGGTCCAGCGCGGGGGCCTTTCCCCCGAAGTACCCCTCCAGCGCCCGCCGCGCCGGATCGGTCCAGCGGGGCCGCTTCACGTAGTGGATCCCGAGGGCGCGCGCCTCGCGGGTGGAGGGCGCCTCCCGGCCTCCGAGCCCCAGGCCCCGGAGCCCGGACTGGGTCGCGAGGATCCAGACGGGTCCGAGCTCGCTGGTCACGCTCACCCACGCCACCTCCAGCCTCTCGATCACGCGCTGGCTCCGTTCGTCTGGCCGATCTCGCGCAGGATGCGCTCCGCCATGCGGAGTCCGATTCCCGGCACCGCGGCGAGGGCGCCCGCGGGCTGCCGGCGCATCCGCTCCAGCGAGCCGAACCGTTGCAGCAGGAGGGCGCGGCGCTTCGGCCCGAGCCCCGGGATCCCGTCCAGCGCGGAGGCGCGCGCGGCCTTGGTCCGCACGAGGCGGTGGTACCCGATCGCGAACCGGTGCGCCTCGTCCCGGATCCGCATGAGGAGCTTGACCGCCGGAGACCGGCGCGGGAGGACCAGGGAGTCGCGCCGGCCCGGAATGAAGATCTCCTCGAGGCGTTTGGCGAGGCCGATGAACGGCACCCGCTCCAGCGCCGTCCCCCGAGCCGCGCCGCGCGCGGCCTCGAGCTGGCCCACGCCGCCGTCGATCACCACGAGGTCGGCCGGCTCGATCTCCCCCTCCTGGACCCGCGCCGCATGCCTCCCCACGGCCTCCGCCATCGAGGCGAAGTCATCCTGGCCCGCGACCGAAGCGATCCGGAACCTCCGATATTCCCCTTTGAACGGCGTGCCGTCCCGGAACGTGACCATCGAAGCCACCGTGTGGCGTCCCTGGATGGTGGAAACGTCGAAGCACCGGACCCGCCGCGGCAGGTGCGCGAGCGCGAGCTCGCGCTGGAGCTCGAGGGCTTCCTCGAACTCGTTCGCCCGGAGCGGGCGCGCGTCCTCCCCCTCGTCCGACTCGCGTCCCAGGAGGAGCGAGGCGTTCCGGCGCGCCGTGCGCACCAGGGCGCGCTCGGCCGGGCCGCGCGGGGTGCGGACGCGCACCGCCGTGTCCGAAGCCCTCGAGAGAACCTCCTCGAGCAGCTTCGTCTCCTCGGGCTCCACCTCCACCAGCACGCAGCCGGGGACCTGCTCCGCCCTCGTATAGTAGAGGGTGAGGAACGCGCGCAGAAGCTCCGGGTCGTCCGTGTGGCCCGCCCCGGAGAGCCACCGCACGTCGCGCGAGAGCACCCGACGCTCGCGAACCTTGAAGATCACGGCGCACGCGGCCTCTCCCTGACGGGCCACGCCCACCACGTCCGCTTCCGGTCCGCTCAGATCCACCACGCGCTGCCGCGCGAGGATCGATTCGATGCCTCGCACCTGGTCCCGGATCCGCCCGGCCCGCTCGTACTCGCGCCGCGCCGCCGCATCCTTCTGGAGCGCCTGCAGCGTCACCACCACGTGCTCGCGCTTCCCCGCCAGGAAATCGCAGAACTGCTCCACCATCGCCCGGTACTCCGCCTGGGTCTGCATCGCGATGCACGGCCCCGTGCACCGGCCGATGTGGAAATCGAGACACTCGCGGCGCGCCGCGATGTGGGCGTCGATGTCCTGACAGGAGCGCATGGGGAAGATGGTCTGGGTCATGCGCAGGAGCTGGCGGAGCGCCTTGACCTCCGTGTAGGGCCCGAAGTAACGGGCCCCGTCACGCTCGATCCGCCGCACGAGCGACATGCGCGGATACGGCTCCTGCCAGGACACGCGGATGTAGGGATATCGTTTGTCGTCCTTGAGGCGGATGTGGTAGGGCGGCTGATGCTCGCGCACCAGCGTGGCCTCGAGGTGAAGCGCGTCCCCTTCGGAATCCACGGCGATGAAGTCCAGGTCCCGGACTTTGCGGGTGAGCGCGACCTGGCGCGGCCCGATGAGGTCGGGGCTCTGGAAATGGGACCGCACGCGCTGATCCAGCCGCTTGGCCTTGCCCACATAGAGCACGCGCCCTCCCGCGCCCTTGAACACGTAGACACCGGGCAGCGTGGGGAGCGCCGCGATCTTTCGTTTCAGCTCTTCCGGGTTCGGTTCGGACTCGGGCGGGACTCGGGAATCGCCGGGGCGTTTTCGAAGACGCGGGGCCATCCGAGCGAGTATAGCACGGCGAAATCAGCCAGGGCTGTTGACAGCCCGGTGATCCCCAGATATTCTAACGGCTTACACATTCGTGTCGTTCGACGTGGTCTTCTCGGAGGAGCGATGCCTCGCCACAAATCAGCCGTGAAACGAGTGAGCACCAATCTGCGGGACCAGAAGCGCAACCTGGCGGTCAAGTCGGAGCTGAAGACCCTTCTCAAGCGAGCCAAGCAAGAGCCTGCCAACGCGGAACTTATGAGGTCGGTGGGCGCCAAGCTGGACCGCGCGGTCAAGAAGGGCGTGCTGCACAAGGCGGTCGCGAATCGCCGCAAGTCCCGCCTGGCGCGGATGGTCAACCGGACGGCGAAAGCTTCCTGAGGGCCTCTTCGACCCGCTTCCGGCACTCGGCGGCGGCGTCTCCGGCCGGCACCCGGTCGGTCTGACCCGTTTTCCGGTCGCGAAGCTCGACGACCCCGTCCTTCAGCCCCTTCTCCCCGATCGTCACGCGTAGCGGCACGCCGATCAGGTCCGCGTCCTTGAACTTGGCCCCGGGGCGCTCGTCCCGGTCGTCGATCAGGGTCTCGACGCCCCATCCGCATAGCGCCCCGTAGATCGACTCCGCGACCCGCCGGGTCTCCTCGTGGTTCACGTTCACCGGCACCAGGTGCACGTGGTACGGGGCGATCGAGTAGGGCCACAGGATGCCGTTCGGATCGTGGAGCTGCTCGATGACCGCGGCCGCCGTGCGGGTGATTCCGATCCCATAGGTGCCCATCACGATCGTGCGCTCGGCCCCCTCGGCGTCCAGATAGCGGGCGCCCATGGCTTCCGAGTATTTCGTCCCCAGCTTGAAGATGTGGCCCACCTCGATCCCGCGCCCCACCCGCATGGCTTCCCCGCAGCGCGGGCACAGGTCTCCTTCCCGCGCGGTCGTGAGGTCGGCCCGCTCCCGGGCGAGCACGTCCCGTCCCAGCCGCACGTTCACGAGGTGCGTGTCGGCGGCGTTCCCTCCCGTCACGTAATTCCGATTTTCTTGCAAGGAAGCGTCCAGGACCGTGCGCAAGGAATCCGGGACCCCGACCGGCCCGGTGAAGCCCATCGGCCCCCCCGTGAGCCGCTGGATCTCCTCCGCGCTGGCCAAACGGGGCGCGGGATGTCCCAGCACGCGGCCGAGCTTGGCCTCGTTGAGCTCGCGATCCCCCGGGACCACCGCCAGCACCGGATCCGCGCCGGCGAAGAACACGAGTGATTTCAGGAGCCGCGCGGGCTCGACGCCGAGGAACGCCGAGACCTCCTCGACGGTCTTTCGCCCGGGCGTGTCCCGCTTCGTGAGGGGCGCTTCCTTCTCGTCGGCCCCCGCCTCGACCTTGTACTTGGCGCTCTCGGAGGAGGCCGCGTATCCGCAGGGAGACGAGAAGATCAGGGATTCGCCCGAGTCGGCGGTGACCATGAACTCGTGGTTCACGTCGCCTCCGATCGCGCCGGAGTCGGCCTCCACGATCACGAACTCCAGCCCGCAGCGCCGGAAGACCGCGGCGTAGGCTTCCCGCATCTCCTCGTAGGCCGTGGCGAGCTGGGCCTCGTCGGTGTGGAAGCCATAGCCGTCCTTCATGAGGAACTCGCGCGCGCGCATCACGCCGAACCGCGGGCGGATCTCGTCCCGGAACTTGGTCTGGATCTGATACAGGTTCAGCGGCAGGTCGCGGTAGGAGCGGATGTGACTCCGCACGAGGTCTGTGACGGCCTCCTCGTGCGTCGGTCCGAGCGCGTACTCCCGCTCATGCCGGTCCGCGACGCGGAAGAGCTCCTTGCCGTACTTCTCCCACCGGCCCGTCTCCCTCCACAGCTCGGCCGGCATGAGAATGGGCAGGCGCATCTCCTGACAGCCCACGCGGTCCATCTCCTCGCGCACGATCTGCTCCACCTTGCGCGCCACGCGCCATCCGAGCGGGAGGAGCGAATAGATCCCCGCCGCGAGCTTGCGCAGGAGCCCGGCGCGGATCATGAGCTTGTGGCTGATCAGGTCGGCGTCGGCCGGATCCTCCTTCAGGGTCGGAACGAAGGCTCGCGAGAGGCGCATGGTCGAGATCAGGTCCCCTTCATGACGGTTCGAGCATCTGCTCGAGGGTGTAGTGCCCGGGGGGCTTCCCGGCCAGGAACCGCGCCGCCCGGATCGCGCCGCGCGCGAAGACGGAACGGTCGGAGACCGTGTGCACGATCTCGAGGGTCTCGCCCGCGCCCGCGAAGAGCGCGCGGTGGGTCCCCACCGCGGTGCCCGAGCGGATGGAGTGGATCGCGTCCGGCCTCGATGCGACGAGCGCCGCCCACGTCCTGGCGGTTCCGCTCGGCGCGTCCCGCTTCGTCGCGTGGTGATGCTCCACGATGTCGACATCGAACAAGCCTCTCGCCGCTTCCGGCACGGAACGCAACATGGCGCGGGCGACGGCGTTTCCCAGGCTCAGGTTCGTCGCGCGAAGGACCGGCGCGCGCGTCGCGAGCGCGCCGATCCGCTTCTCCTCGTGGTCCTCGAGCCCGGTCGGGGCGCTCACCAGAGGGCGTGGGGATCGCTCGAGCCAGTCCAGGAGGCGCGCGGTCCCCTCGGGAAGACTCACGTCGATCACGACCGTCTCGGCCGGAAGGGAGCTCCCTCCTCCCGAGAAGAGCTGGTCGGGGGTCATCCAGGCACAGCCCTCGGGACCTCCGCCCGCGGCCGGGGAGCGCGACACGCAGGCGGCCAGGCGCACGTCCGGAAATTCCGCCGCCACGGCGCGCACGGCCTGCCCCATGCGACCGCTCGCGCCGTACAGGAGAATCGGGATCGGGGTCACGCTTAAGTCAGCGGCCCGTTCGCGCGGGGGAAGAAAGGCCGGCCCGCTCGAGCGCCTGATCCACGGCGGCCGCGGTCTCCGGCCGCACCGGGACGAGGGGCAGGCGAAGCTCTCCCGTCGTGAATCCGAGGCGCATGAGCGCGTGCTTCACCGGCGCGGGGCTGGTCTCGAGGAAGAGGGCGCGGAACACCGGCATGAGCTTCCGGTGGACCGCCTCCGCGTCCGCGGCGCGCCCCGCCAGGGCGTGGGTCCGGATCGCGACCATCTCGCCCGGGGCCACCTGCCCCGCGACGGAGACGACCCCGCGCGCGCCGACCGCGAGGAGCGGCAGGTAGAGCGAATCGTCTCCGGCCAGGATCACGATGTCGCAGCGCGCCCGGATGGCGCTCGCCTGATCCAGCGAGCCGCTCGCCTCCTTGATCGCCGCGATGCGGGGGTGCTCCGCCAGCTTGGCCACCGTTTCCGGCGCGATGGAGACCCCGGTCCGGGACGGCACGTTGTAGAGCACCACCGGGCAGTCCACGCGATCGGCCACCGCGCGGTAGTGCGCCAGGAGCCCCTCCTGGGTCGGCTTCACGGAGTAGGGCGTGATCACCATGACCCCGTCCGCGCCCGCGCGGATCGCCTCCTGGGAGACCTCGATCGTCTCGGAGGTCAGGGCGGTTCCCGTCCCCGCGATCACCGCGGCGCGCCCGCCCGCGGCCTCGACCACGGTCCGGATCGCCTGGACCCGCTCCTCCCGCGTGAGGGAGGTCGCTTCCCCGGTGCAGCCGCAGGGATAGAACGCGGTCACGCCGCCTTCGACGAGGTGGGTCGTCAGGCGAGCCAGCGCCTCGCGATCCAGAGCGCCGCTCCGGAACGGCGTGACGAGCGCGACGGCCAGCCCTTCGAACATCGTCTTCGGATCCGCCATGCTCCGCTCCTCGCTTCCCCGCCTCGGGCTCGTCACCGCTTCGGCGGCGGCGTCACGTCCGTTCCGAAATGGAAGTCCACGTGCTCGTAGCTCTCCTCCGGACGCGTGGCCAGGATCCCTTCCCGTCGAACCTCCGCCGGCGGAATCCCCGGCGTGGCCGTCACGCGGTACGCGCGCAGCCGGTAGTGGCCCGACGGGACTCGCAGCAGGTAATCCCCGGGCCCCTTCCGCTCGATGAACCGCACGAAGGTCGTGTCCGAATCGGACTTCGCCTCGACCCGATACCGCGACGTGGAATCCGCGGCGTAGACCGTCCCGCTCACGAGCGCCGGCGCGCGAGGGTCCACGGCCACGATGTTGATACTATCCGCGACCGGCCGCTCGGGTGTCAACCGGATCACGGACGGGTGGGTCGCGACGATATCGGTCGCGGAATCGATCGCGCCGCTCCGGTTCAGGTCATAGGCGGCATGGACGGTGAATCCCCGGCCCAGAGGCAGCCCCGTGAGCGCGTAGGCGGCCGAGGTGTCGGTCTCGGTCGCGTAGGAGGGCGTGGCGTTCGTGAAGTCGGGCCTCAAGCCCAGCGAGTCCGGATAGGCCCAGATGGGAACGCCCTTCGTGGGAAGCGTCTTGGCCCGGAGGACGCCTCGGATCTTTCCGGGATCCAGCGAATCCCCCGTCGTGAACCGGACCGTGATCGGCACCCCCAGCGGAACCCCGTGCATATCCCGCGCGCCCGCGCTCAGGAACGCCTGATACGTCGTGACCGCGGCGAGCGGCTCCCCCCAGGACACGCGGAGACGCCGGCCGCTCCAATGGTACGAGGGCGCGCCGGGCGGGGGGTAGATGTGAAAGCCGTCGCGGACGGTGACGCGGTCCATGGGCTCGGAGAAGAGGAGCTCGATCTCGGTCCCCGGAGGAACCCGCGTGGTGCTGTCGGCGGGGACCGTGACGAGAACGCGCGGCGGAGTCGTGTCGACCGGCCCCCCCGGCGGAAAGTCGGGCTTGGCGCACCCGCCGAGGAGCAGGGCTAAGAGTAGGACCGCGCGTCGGATCACCGGGCGCGCCGCTTCACGCCCTTCTTGGCGGCGGGGCGCTTCGCGCGCTTCACACCCTTCTTCGCTCCCGCGGGCCGCGCCACCAGGAGGTCGTACAGGATCGCCTTCTGCAGATGCATCCGGTTTTCCGCCTGCGGAAACACGATCGATCGGGGTCCTTCGAAGACGTCCTCGGTGATCTCCTCGCCGCGATGAGCCGGGAGGCAATGCATGACCCACGCGCCGGGCTTGGCCATGCGGAGAATCGAGGGGTTGATCTGGAACGAGCGAAACACGGGCAGGCGCTTCTCCCGCTCCGCTTCCTGCCCCATGCTGGCCCAGACGTCGGTGTAGAGAACGTCCGCGCCCTGCGCCGCCTCCCCCGCCGAGCGCAGCACCCGCACCCGGCCCGGACCGCTCCGCTTCACCTGCGCCACCAGCGCGGGATCGGGATCGTAGCCCTCGGGGCACGCGATGCGGACCTCCAGCCCGAAGAGCCGGGCCGCCTCGATCCAGGAATTCGCGACATTGTTCCCGTCGCCGATGTAGGTCACCACCGCGCGGTCCAGATCCACGCCGTGCTCCAGGAGCGTGAAGAGGTCGGCCAGGATCTGGCAGGGATGGAGCCAGTCGGTGAGCCCGTTGATCACGGGGACCGACGCGTGTCGGGCCAGATCCCGGGCCAGGTCGTGGGCGAACGTGCGGATCATGATCCCGTTCACGTATCCGGACAGTACCCGCGCCACGTCCGAGACCGACTCGCGCTGGCCCATGCCGATCTCCCGCTCCGTGATGAAGACCGAGGAGCCACCGAGCTGGGTCATCGCCACCTCGAAGGAGAGCCGCGTGCGCAGGCTGGGCTTGTGGAAGATGAGGGCCAGGGAGCGCTGATCCAGCTCGTGATGCGCCTTCCCGGCCCGGAGGTCCGCCTTGAGCCGCGCGGCCGTCCGGAAGAGCCGGTCCGCGTCCGGCCGCGTGAGGTCCGCGAACGAGAGCAGGTCCCGCTTCGTCATTTCGTCCGCTCCTCGAGCGAGGGTCACGCGCGCGGGTGGGCGCGCGTGTAGGCCGCCTTGAGCCGGCGCCGGGTCACGTGGGTATAGACCTGCGTCGTGCCGAGGTTCTGGTGCCCCAGCAGCTCCTGGACCGCGCGGAGATCGGCGCCGCGGTCGAGGAGATGCGTGGCGAAGCTGTGCCGGAGGGCATGCGGGTGGGTCGCCGCGTTGGGGCCGAGGCCGGTCAGAAACGCGCGGATGTCCCGCTCGAGCGTGCGCGCCGAGACGGCGGTGTCGCCGCGCCCCGGGAGGAGCGGGCTCTGCGGGGTCGGCTTCCGTCCGAGCGCCGACCAGTAGCGGGCCAGGGTATCCGCGGCCCGCGCGCCCACCGGGACCACCCGCTCCTTCGATCCCTTCCCCACGACCCGCGCCAGGCGGCGATGCGCGTCGAAGCGCCCCCAGGTGAGCCCGGTCAGCTCGCTCAGGCGGAGGCCCGAGCCGTAGAGCCACTCGGCGGCGGTCAGAGCGCGGAGGCCGCGAACGTCGTCCGGGCGCACCGACGCGGCCGCGCGGTCCATGAGCTCGTTCAGCGGCGTCTCGGAGATGGCGGAGGGAAGGGGTTGCGGCGCGCTCACGCGCGGAAGCGCCCCCCGCAGCGCGCCCGTGGTCTTTCCGCGGCGCTCGAGGTACCGGAGGAAGGAGCGAAGCGCGGCGAGCGAGCGGCCGAGGGTGCGCGCCGAGATCGGGCGGTTCTTCCCGCTCGCCTTGGCGAGCGACCGTGCGGCCGCGAAGGACGCGAGCAGCTCGGGCGTCAGATCCTCGGGAATCCGGGCGTCGCCGCCCAGCCTCCCGTTCGCGAACGCCGCGAATCGGGTCAGATCGTCGCGGTAGGCGCGGAGCGTTCCGGGCGCGGCGCGCCGCTGGGTGCCCATGTACTCGAGGAACTCAGTGATCCAGCGATGCACTCGCGGCCTCGGAAGCTTCGGCGTCGACGCGATGCTTGCACTTCGGGCACTGGAGGTAGTCGCCTTTCGTCTTGGTCTGCTTCTGAACCATGATCGGATACGCGCACGAGGGGCAGGGCTGCTTCAGCGGCCGGTCCCAGATGCCGAACTTGCACTCCGGATAGCGGCTGCAGCCGAAGAACGCCTTTCCGCGGCGCGTGCGGCGCTCGACCAGCTCCCCGGTCCCGCAATCGGGGCACGGGACGCCCAGACCGAGCGGGCGCGTCCCCTTGCACTCCGGATAGCGCGAGCACGCCAGGAACTTCCCGAACCGCCCGGAGCGCACCCGCATGGGGCTCTCGCAGAGCGGACAGGGCTGCGTGGGCACCTCGGCGCTCACGGCCTCCTCTTCGACCGGCATCGTGGTCTTGCACTCGGGATACCGCGGGCAGGCCAGGAACGGCCCGTTCCGCCCGTAGCGCTTCACCATCTTGGAGCCGCACTTCGGGCACTCCTTGTCCGACTCCTCGGTGAGCGAGGCCTTGAGGCTCTCGCGCTGGGATTCCGCCTCCACGAGATCCTTCTGGAAAGGCGCGTAGAACTCCGCGACCACGTGGTCCCAGGCGTCCTTCCCGTGCTCGACGCGGTCCAGCTCCCGCTCCATCTTCGCCGTGAACTCCACCTCGAACACGTCGCCGAACATCTTCGCGAGGAGCTTCCACACCGTCATCCCCAGCTCGGTCGGGGTCAGCTTGCCCCGGTCGCGCAGCACGTAGTCGCGCGTGAGGATGGTGCCGACGATCGTCGCGTAGGTGCTCGGGCGGCCGATGCCCTTCTCCTCCAGCGTCTTCACGAGGGAGGCTTCCGTGTATCGCGGGGGCGGCATCGTGAAGTGTTGCTCCGGGAGGACGCCCAGCTGCTTCAACGCGTCGCCCTCGGCGAGCGCCGGGATTCTCGTGTTTTCGGCACCGGCGGCATCGCCCGGGCTGGGGCTCTGAGCCTTCGCATCGATCAGGGCGGAGCTGTAGGCGCGCGTGAAGCCCTCGAACTTGATCCGGCTGCCCGAAGCACGCAGGAGAAACGGCCCCGCGGTGATGTCGACGGTCGTGGTGAGCACGAGGGCCGGGTTCATCTGCGAAGCAACGAAGCGCTGCCAGATCAGCTCGTAGACCCTGTATTGGTCGGAATCCAGGTGCTGCTTCATGGACGCAGGCGTCCGCGCGACCGAGGTCGGCCGGATCGCCTCGTGCGCGTCTTGCGACGTCTCGCGCGAGCGATAGGTCCGTGCCTCATCGGGCAGGTAATTCGCCCCGTACTTGGATCCGATGTACTCGCGCACCTCCGCAAGTGCCTCGGGAGAGGTACGCGTGGAATCGGTACGCATGTAGGTGATCAGCCCGGTGGACCCCTCGGCGCCAATGTCGATCCCCTCGTAGAGCTGCTGCGCGACCACCATGGTCTTCTTCGCGCTGAACCCGAGCCTCTGAAACGACTCCTGCTGGAGCGTGCTGGTGATGAACGGGGGCAGCGGATTCCGTTTCTTTTCCTGCGTGCGCACGCCGGAGACCCGGAAGGATTGCCGCGTCAGCTCGGCCGCGGCCTCCTTCGCCTGCGCCTCGTTCTCCAGGGCGATCTTCTCGCCGTCCTTCTTCTGCACGCGCGCCCGGAACGGCTCGTCCTTGGCCGTCGCGAGGTCGGCGTCGATCGTCCAGTACTCGCGGGGCACGAACGCGCGCACTTCCTCCTCGCGCTCGCAGATCAGCCGAAGCGCGACCGACTGGACGCGCCCCGCCGAGAGACCGTAGCGGATCGTCTTCCAGAGGAACGGGCTCACCTGATATCCCACCAGGCGGTCGAGCACGCGCCGCGCCTGCTGGGCGTGCACCTTGTTCATGTCGATCGTGCGCGGCGCATCGAGCGCCGAGAGGATGCCGCGCTTCGTGATCTCGTAGAACGCGAGCCGCTGGATCCGGTCGTCCGACCCGTTCCCCAGGGTCTCGGCCAGGTGCCACGCGATCGCCTCTCCCTCGCGGTCGGGATCGGGGGCCAGGTAGATGGTGCTCGCCTGGCGGGCGCTCTGCTTCAGCTCCTTCAGGATCTTCGCCTTCCCCTTGATGAGGATGTAGGAGGGCTGGAATCCGTGCTCGATATCGACCCCGAGCTTGCTCTTGGGGAGATCGCGCACGTGCCCGTTCGAGGCGCGCACCTCGAAGCCCGGGCCCAGGTACTTGCCGATGGTCCGCGCCTTCGCCGGGGATTCCACGATGACGAGGCTCTTCCCCTTCCGCTCCGCGCGCGGGGCCGCCTTGGGCTTGGGCTTGGCCTTCGCCTTGGCCTTCGCCTTGGCGGCGGGCTTCTTCGCGGGCTTCGCGTTCTCCTCGGGGACCGCCTGGACCGCCTTCTTCGGGGTCACGGTCAATGCGCGGTCTGGGGGTTGCCGGGATCGAAGGGGATCCCGTGCTCTTCGTCGAACCAGTGGATCAGCACCTCGGTCGCCAGCTCCTCCGCCTTCGCCTCGCTGTCCAGGGAGCCGCCCTCGTCCCGGGCGCGCGCCATGATCTCCTCGAACTGCTCGGGCGTGACGCGGCCCGACTCGCTCAGCCGGAAGAAATACGTGTACGCGGGCGAGGAGAGAAGGGCCCGCTCGGGACCGGTCGGCACCCGAACGTGCTTGCGCGACACGCGCGGCTCGCCGGGGTAATCCTCGCGTGAATAGGGCTCGAGCGCGCGGAAGATCATCTCGAACGCCTGGTTCACCACATCGGCGTCATGATTCCCGGAATCCAGGACCTGCGTCAGCTCCAGCAGGGCGTCCTCGTTCCCGTCCACGTACGCTTTGAGCTGTTCCACGATGAGAAACATCATTTCGCGAACGTTGTCGTCCATGGCTCCCTCCGGTCTATGCGCCGTGGCACTTTTTGTATTTCTTCCCGCTGCCGCACGGGCAGGGATCATTTCTTCCGACCTTCGACTCCTGCGCGACCACCGGGGCTCGAGGCGAATCCGACGGCGCGGACGCGCCGCCCGCCGCCTCGGGGGTGCCGAACGCGGACACCGCCGCGTGCGACTCCGACTTGGGCGTGGCGCGCACCCGGGGCGCGAGCAGCCGGGGCTCGGCCGCCGCGGGCCGCGCCGCGTCGCGCCGAGCTGCTGCGGGCGGCGGTCCGCCCGGCGTGGGCTCCATCACGAGGTTGGCGCGGAACAGGGTCCGCACCGTCTCCTCGCGAATCGAGCCCGTCAGCACCTCGAACATCGAGAACGCCTCGCGCTTGTACTCCACGAGGGGATCGCGCTGCCCGTAGGCCCGGAGCCCGATCCCCTCGCGCAGGTGGTCCATCTCGCGGAGGTGATCCATCCAGTGCTCGTCGATCACGTTCAGGAACACCTGGCGCTCCAGCTCGCGCATGATCGGCTCGGAGATCTCCTGCTCCTTCTCCTCGTACGCGCTCCGGACGCGCTCCTGGGCCCACGCCCGGACCTCCTCGGCGGACGGATGTCGATCTCCCGAATCCGGCATCTCCGCGGCCCGGAGCATGATCTGGCTGATCTCGTTCAGGAATTTCTTCAGATCCTCCTCGTCCCAGCGCTCGCTGGGCGGGAGGTAGGAGGTCACGCGGTCGTCGACGATCCCCTCCATCATCTCGAGGACCGACTCCTTCAGGTCGGCCTCCTCGAGCGCGCGGAGCCGCTGCGCGTAGATCACGGTCCGCTGCTGGTTCATCACGTCGTCGTATTCGAGGAGGTGCTTCCGGATGTCGAAATTGTGCGCCTCGACGCGCTTCTGCGCCCGTCCGATCGCGCTCGTGACCAGCCCGTGCTCGATGACCTCCCCTTCCTGCACGCCCAGCCGCTCCATGATCCCCGCGATCCGCTCGGAGCCGAAGAGGCGCATGAGGTCGTCCTCGAGCGAGAGATAGAAGCGCGAGCTGCCCGGGTCCCCCTGGCGTCCCGCGCGGCCGCGCAGCTGGCGGTCGATCCGCCGGCTCTCGTGGCGCTCGGTGCCCAGGATGTGGAGGCCGCACGTGACGTCCTCCTTGCAGTGGGCCACCTGCCTCCAGACGCCGTGGTCGAGCCGGCTCACCGAGCCCGAGAAGCACTCGCGGCCGCAGCGGATCACGCCCGCCTCGAGCTTGATGTCGGTTCCGCGGCCGGCCATGTTGGTGGCGATGGTCACGGCGCCCTTCCGCCCGGCCTGCGCGACGATCTCGGCCTCCTGCTGGTGGTACTTGGCGTTCAACACATGGTGCGGAACGCCCTTCCGTTTCAGGAGGCGGCTCAGGGTCTCGGAGGCCTCCACGCTGATCGTGCCCACCAGAACCGGGACCCCGCCCTGGTGCAGCTCGGCGATCTCCTCGACCAGCGCGTTGTACTTCTCGCGGCGGGTCTTGAAGATGACGTCGTCGTAGTCGACGCGGCGCACCGGCTGGTTCGTGGGCACCACGACCACGTCGCGCTGGTACGTGTGCCAGAATTCCTGCGCCTCGGTCTCGGCGGTTCCCGTCATGCCCGCCAGCTTGGCGTAGAGCCGGAAGTAGTTCTGGATGGTGATCGTCGCGAGCGTCTGGGTCTCTCCCTCCACCCGCACGCTCTCCTTCGCCTCGATCGCCTGGTGCAGCCCGTCCGAGTAGCGGCGCCCCGGCATGAGGCGCCCGGTGAACTCGTCCACGATGAGGATCTTCCCGTCCTGCACCACGTACTCCACGTCCTTCTCGTAGAGCGAGTACGCGCGCAGGAGCTGCAAGATGTTGTGGACCCTCTTGCTCCGCTCCGCGTGGAGGCGCTCGAGATCGCGCTTCTTCGAGACCTTCTCGGCCGGCGTCGACGACTCCTCCTCGTCGATCGCGCTCAGCTCGGTCGCGAGGTCGGGGAGAAGGAATAGGTTCCGGTCCCGCTGCGAGAGAAGCTCCCGGCCCTGCTCGGAGAGATCGATCGAGTGGTTTTTCTCGTCGATCGAGTAGTAGAGCTCTTCGTCGGCCTCCTGCATGCGCTTGTCCCGGATCAGCTCGAGCTCGATCTTCTGGATGAGGCGCTTCATCGCGGGCTCGTCCGACATGAGCTTGGCGAATCGCTTGTTCTTGGGCGCTCCCCGGCTCACTTGCAGGAGCTTGAAGCCCGCCTCCCATTCGTGCTCCTTGTCCTGGCGCATGCCCTCGGCGTCGGCCAGGATCCGGTTCACCAGCTGTCCCTGCGTCCGGACGAGCCGTTCCACGTCGGGCTTCATCTCGTCGTATTTCTGGATGCTGTGCTCGACCGGGCCCGAGATGATGAGCGGCGTCCGCGCCTCGTCGATCAGGACCGAATCCACCTCGTCGATGATCGCGTAGTGGTGCCCGCGCTGGACGCGGTGCTCGCGGTGCCGCGCCATGTTGTCGCGGAGGTAGTCGAAGCCGAATTCGTTGTTGGTGCCGTACGTGATGTCGCACGCGTAGGCGCCGCGCCGCTCGGCGAAATCCATCCCGTTCTGGATGCAGCCGACGGTCAGGCCGAGGAAGGTGAAGATCCTCCCCATCCACTCGCTGTCGCGGCGCGCCAGGTAATCGTTCACCGTGATGAGGTGGACGCCTTCGCCGCGGATCGCGTTCAGGTAGATCGGCATGGTGGCGACCAGCGTCTTGCCCTCGCCGGTCGCCATCTCGGCGATCTTCCCTTCGTGGAGCACCAGCGCGCCCAGGAGCTGGACGTCGAAGGGCACCATGTCCCACGTGATGGGGATGCCGACCACGTCCCAGGTCTGTCCCACCAGGCGCCGGCAGGTCTCCTTGACGACGGCGAAGGCCTCGGGCAGGACTAAGTCCTCGGTCTCGCCGGCCTCGAGGCGGGCGCGGAAGTCCGCCGTCTTCTGGCGGAGCGCCTCGTCGGGAAGCTCGCGCAAACGCCCGTACTGCTCGTTGATCTCCTCCACGAGCGGCCACATGCGCTTGATGTCGCGCTCATGCTTCGTTCCGAAGACGCGTGAAATCAGGTTGAGAACCATCGCTCCTTCTCGTTCTTTGCCCCATACAGCGAAACCCCAGGAGCGCGAAGCCGCCGGGGTTCTCGACATCGGGAAGCACTCGCAACTAGTTGGTGCAAAATCGTTTACCGTCCTCCGGGTGGATCCCCCACCGCTCTGCCCGAGGCCGGAGTCTATGGATCGGATGCGGGCCGTGTCAAGCCAGATTCACCCATCTAGATAGTAGAAGAACCCTGGGGGTCCCGGGATGTCTCGATCAGCGGAGCAGAAGCTCCATCGCGAAGCCGGCGGAGAGCGGGATGCGGAAATTGTCGTCGAGCGGGATGGGCAGGAGCTCGAAAAGGGTGGCGGTCAGGGCCCCGACCACCCCCACGTAGAAGGGAATCCCGGGCATCAGGAACGTGAGCGCGAAGCACACGAGAAAGCAGGCGAGGCTTCCCTCCACCGTCTTTCCCCCGAGGAGCCGGTGCTTCCCGATCGACTTCCCCACGATCGCGGCCACCGTGTCGCCGAGGATCAGGAACCCCAGGGCCAGGACCGCGACCGGCTTCTCGAAGAGGTGGATCGTGAGGAGCACGGCGATGAGCAGGTACGTCGAGCCCAGGAGCGAGGCATCCTCGTGGTTCCGGAGCAGCTCGCCGAAGAAGTGACGAAAGACGCTCCGGATGCGGGGATTGTGGAGCCGGAACACCTCGATCGCGAGCGAGACGATCACCGAGGCCAGAAGGACCTTCTCCCAGGTCCTCGTCCAGGCTTGGGGGCTCAGGTAATAGGCGATGGGAATGGAGAGCGAAGCGAGATGGATGGCCTTGCGTTTCAGCTCGGCCGCTAGCAGCACACGCGCCTCTCAGCGAGCCGGGGACGCGTCATAGACCGCCTCGTAGCGCCGCATCGCGGCGTAAGTCTGCTTCACGTAGCCTCGCGTCTCCCAGTAGGGGATCAGCTCCACCCACAAGTCGTCGATCCGCGGGCGGGGGGCGATCCAGCGCCGCACGGCGTCTTCCCCGCTGTTGTACGCCGCCGCCACGGGGCGCAGATCTCCGAATTCGCGCGCGAGCCGGCGAAGATACATCGCGCCCAGCCGGACGTTCAAGTCGGGGTCCGGAAGCGCCGCCTCCGCGATCGGGCGTCCCGCCAGGCGCGAGGCCGTCGGGACCATGAGCTGAAGGAGTCCCAGCGCCCCGGCGCGCGAGCGGGCCGCGGGATTGTACCCGCTTTCCTGGCGCATGATGGACCAGATAAAGGGCGCGCTCAGGCTCTCCTCCTCCGAGGCCCGGAAGACCGCGCCCGCGAACGCGGGCGGGAATCGCAGGCGCAGGTCCAGGTTCAGGTCCGCGCGCCCGACCCGGAAGATGCCTTCCTCCTCGAGCGCGTCGATGCAGCCGTTCGCGCGAGGCTCCGCCTCCCCCATCGCGCACGCCCGCATCATCTCGAGCGACAGGTCGCGGAACCCGACCACGTTCAGGACGCGGGCTTGAAGGGGAGGAGGCGCCGTGGGCCGGGCGCCGTGTCGGGCCCTCGCCTCCGGCACGCCCTGCGTCGCCTCGACCGGAAGGCCGCAGAGCTCGCGGGCCCGCACGCCCTCGTAGGACCACGGGTCCGCTTCCCACGCGCGGCGGTACGCCGCGAAGGCCCGCGCGGAATCTCCCCGGGATGACGCGATCCACCCGCGCCAGAAGAGCACGCGCGCGTCCTCGGGGCCGGGGCCGGCCAGGACGGAATCCGCGGCCGCGAGCGAGTCGGCGCGGATCCACGAGATCGCCTCGTGCACGCGCGCCATCGCGGCCGAGGCCGGAGTGGTGATCCGCGCGCGCGCCCACCGCAAGATCAACGCCGCCTCCTTCGGCGGCTTCTGGTCCTCCCATTCCCGCGCGCGCTCCCAGGCCGCCGTTTCCCGCGTCGTTCCGGCGCTGTCGAGCGCCGTGGCGGTCACGAACGCGGCGTCGGCGGAATCGAACTGCCTCTGGGCCCGGAGAGCGCGCGCGAGGCCCAGCTCCAAATCGCCACGGGCCGGGGCCGGGCGCTTCCCGCGCGCCAGCAGGGCGCGGTACGCCGCGCCGGCGGCCTCGTACCGGTGCGCCTTGTACAGCAAGGTGGCCTTGAGCTCGTCCCGATCGGACGCCGCGGCCGGATCCGCCGTCTTCCGGCGCGCGTCCAGGAGGCGGAGCGCGAGCGAGGGCTCCCCGACGTCGGCGAGGGCGCGGAGGAGGCCCATCCACTCGCGCTCCCCCAGCGAATCCGCGGACGGGCCCAGGAGCCATCCGCCCGCTTTCTTCGCGGCGGCGTACCGGTCGGCGGTCGCCAGGTCGCTCCGCGCCGCGGTCGCGACCAGGAGGCGCGCGGCCGAGGTGGTGTCCAGGGACGCGGCGGTCAGGTCCGCGAGAAGAAGGGTCTCCTGGATGGTTCGCGAGGACGCCCGCGCCAGGATCGCGCGCGCGAGCAACGGCTCGCCGGAGGCGGCGAGCGAGCGCACGAGGGAGAGCCGCGCCCAGGAGCGCGCGGTCAAGGGGCGCTGGTCCCCGAGGAGGAGCCACCGGGCCGCCCGGGCCGCCCGGGGGGCTCCCGCGGAATCGGAGAGGGTCGCCGCCACGAAGAGTCCCGCCTCGTCTCTGGCTCGGGCTCCTTGCGGGGCGCGCTCGGGGCTCCAGGCCAGCACGCGAAGCCCCGAGGCGGCGGACTCCGCCTCACCCGCCGCCAGGGCCTCGACCGGCAGAACCGCCGCGGGTGAATCGAGCGGGCCA
>Ga0137398_10000043_pt1 | contig 31445 bp, 18 predicted proteins | sample czorhiz216metaG_FD_106659 | JGI IMG/M metagenome (GOLD analysis project Ga0137398, IMG submission 106659) | Vadose zone soil microbial communities from Angelo Coast Range Reserve, California, USA - czorhiz2.16 metaG | ecosystem: Environmental > Terrestrial > Soil > Vadose zone | place: USA...
TTAAATATTTATTTTATTTAAGTATCCACCTTTCACAAAGTGGTTCAGACTATATCTTCAACTAATATTAATATTAATAAATTATAAAATATATATAATTTTAACTTAAATATTTATAAATTTAGTTAAAAAGTTGTTGGGTTTTCATGGTAGAATTATTTCTAAATAAATATATTTTTAAATCACCTACTAGTCGTTGAACGTTCTAAATATAAATTTAAGAAAAGAATATTTATTTATAAACTTATACTAGTTTCGCTTCAAGTTATCTTTATTACGCCTCCCTAAAGGAGGCTCGCTTGCGCAGAAATTAAATTATTACGCCTCCCTAAAGGAGGCTCGCTTGCGCAGAAAATATTAACAAGATATTCTTGAAATTTACCCATTAAAATATAAATTATTTCTAATTTAAAAGACTATTGTTTATAATCTGACCATAAGGTAAAACATACTAATTAGCAATTAATTTTATAATATATATATTATTATATTATTGTTTATTAAAAATTAACAAATATAATAATATTACTAATTTAAATTAAAATACTAAGAATCGACTGTACATTAAGTATTATAAACTATATACTATTGAACCAGTCAGTAACGATTATATAAAAATCGACGGTCTTATATTATATATTATACAAAAATGTAAATAATTTTAACCGTTACCATTAGGATTTTTAAAAAATTGAAATTTAAATTTAATTATTTAATGTTCAATATAACTAATAAAAATATTAATTTTTAATTTATAAAAAAAAAAAATAAGATATATAATATTATATATAAAGTAAAATGATAAAATAAACTAATAATCATAATAATCCGAAAATTTAATATTATAATCTAGATATACGGGCGCGGCAGCTAATTTTTTTTTGATTATACCATTTCCATTTAAAGCTCTAGTTACAGTTCTTATAGAACAATTACAATATTTAGCTACTACTACTAAAGTTCTTAATGTAATATTATTTAAATTATTTAAATCTGAAACATTATAAAACTTAGCTTTTGCTGAATTAGCTGAAATAAAAGCTCTAGTTTTATTGCTCATAGGATCACGAGCTAAAGCTTTTTTACTCATTAAAGATTTAGTTACAATAGATAAATTTTTTCCTTTATTTAAATTACCTATTTTATTTTTTCTTTCTCGCTTGCGCAGTGAATAATTTTTCTTCATTTTTAAAATAGTTTAAACTGTATGATTATAACCAGTAGTATTACCAGCCTGTAATGTTTTATTATATTTAGGCATTAATAATTTTATATATTTATTTTCTAAATCTAAAATATCTTTATTATTTTTAATATCAATTTTATAAGGTATTGTTTCTAGTAATATATAAGCAAAATTATTTATTCCATATTTTTTTACAGCATTAGCAAGATGTTTATTTCCACTTAAACCAAATAAATGTTTATGAAATCTTATATGTAATTTATTTGTAATAGCACTACCTACATAAGATTTTTAATTTATGAAATTTACTATATAATATACACCAGCCAAATTTTTTAAATAATTATAAATTAAACTTTTATTTTTATGCGCAAGCGAGGAATATGTAAATTTTAAAAAATAGTAATTGGTTTTATATTAAATTTATCAATTATATTTTTTAATCGGATAGAGCATATAATAGAACATTCGTTAAATTTAAACAAATCAAATAAATAAAAAATTTCAAATTTTTTAAGGCTAATATTATAACCTAAGAAAGCGATAGCCATCATTAATACCAGTATTATTACTCCAATACTTCACACTAATACTCTTGGTGATTTAAATGATCCATAGTATATTCCTCTTGCTACATGTGCATAAACAAAAATAAAAAAGAAAGAAGCAACATTAGCGTGTGTGTATCTGATTATCCACCCGTTATTAACATTTCTCATAATATGTTCTACACTATTAAAAGCTAAATCAGTTGATGGACAAAAATGCATTGCTAAAAATACTCCACTTAAAATTTGTATTACTAAACAAAGTCCTAATAATGAGTAGGGGTCAGATAATACTGCCCTCAGAACTGTACGTGATACTTTCGCATCATACAGCTCGCACCCGGAATATATTTGTTAATATAGTTCAAAAAACATAAGAAGTTAAGATAATACAATCCAAATTTAGATGTTATCTGATGTATCTATTATCCATGAAAGGAATTAAGGATTTACAGAAATTTATAATTTTACTATTTGGTGTATTTACTGATTTCTCTTAGGTCAGCTGCTGATAATTGACCATTATGGTATAGATGATGATGATATGGGCATAAGGGAACTTGTTTTCTTTGTGTGGCCCCGATTCATTCAGCATATGTGGAATTACCGGTTCTCATTCGTGCTCGGACATTTTTCACAGATCGTAAATGATGCATTTCTATTTGACTAGTTGTACCACAAAGTGCGCAATTTTTCTCAAATGTGCTCTTAGTTAATTTACCAGATCATGTTGTTCCAATAATATGTGTAAATTTAGAAATGTTAATTTTGTTTTTATAATCATGTCTAACTTTCATTGTAATTGGTCATCTTAATTTTATTTCCGTTTCTGGATCCATAAGAAGTTTACCAAATTTGTTGAAAGCTTGAGAAAAGTTTCCTAGTTTATATTTTCTAGCTAAAGTATAAGCACAAGACATTTGAAATAAATATAATATATATCTTAATCTATTATAGTTAGATGCAAATGAATAGAAATTTAGTAGACCATTGATTTTAGAATTATAAAAAGTAATAATCTCATAGTGACTAAGATTAGTAATTTTAGTGTACGCTTGAGGAATAAATTTGCCCAATTTGTTTTGTCTAATAAAACCACTTTTCTTTATCGCTAGTAGTAAATCATCTAGAGGAGCTTTGATTAAAAGTTTGATATGTCCTCTCCTCTTGGACTTACGTCCTAGGGAATCATTTATTTTATGAACAAAAGAAGGATTTGCTTTAAGTTTAACTATTTCTGCTCCTAGAAAATAAAATACATTATCGCTCAGATTTGTTATAAGAGTTTTATCTAAATTTAGAGTTAAACCACAAGTTTGGAATAAGAACGATTTTATTAAATTTCTATAATAAACTGCCTCATTGTGAGATCCTTCTATTAATATTACAAAATCATCAGCATATCGGATATACATCATTCTTTTAAAGTTTGGATCTTTTTGTAATCCATATGGTATAGTTCTTAAATGGAGTCTTAGAAGACTACGTTCTCCTTTTGGTAATTTAGATATCTGGTGTTTTATTTTTAGATATTCAGGATTCTGTTTTCTGCTCTTATCTTTCTCAAACTTTACTATAAGTTTTTCCACAAAAATATCAAGCTCATTTAGAACAATGTTTGTTAGGATTGGGCTTAATATTCCTCCTTGCGGAGTTCCTATATCTGAGGAAATATATTTACCGGTCTTAGTTTTAGATTCAGCTTTAAGATATTTAAGAATTAGTTCTAAAAATCGTGGATCTCCTATTTTCTTTGATAGTCTTTTCATAATAATATCATGAGATATCATATCAAAGCATTTATTAATGTCCCCTTGAATAACTCAAGTGTAATTTCTACCTTTTAAGTAAAGGGGTAGTAAAGCTGAGTGTACTGATCTCCCAGATCTAAAACCATGACTATTATCTGAAAATATGGGTTCTCAAATAGCTTCTAGTATAACCTGTAAAGCCTTTTGTACAATTTTATCCCTAGGTGAACCTACAGCTAGAGTTCTAAATTGCCCAAGTTTATTGTGTTTAGGTATTTTAACCTGTCGAGTTGGTAAGAAATTGAATTTTCCACTTTTTAATTCTGAGGAGATTTTTTTAAATCAAACAAGATCTATTCCGTCTAGAGTTTCATTATTTGTACCCGATGACATATTTCCAGCTTTACCCTTAATCATCAAGTAACAGCTAACTAAAAAATTTATATCAGTGTAAAATTCATCTAAGTTATAAATCTTCTGATGAGTCTTTTGAAGTTCGTTTATCTTACTTTGTAACTTAGTTTGGAAAGCAATCCGTGAAAAGGCTTCTGAAATCTTTGTATTCTTTGCGGAATCTTTGATTTTTTTTGGCTTGTTCTCCCGTTTAGCTATATTTAACTCCAAATCTAAGTTATTTTGTGATAAACTATTCCGGCTAGGACCCTTTGCTCTTATAACTGAGCTACTAAGTTCCCTCCGTGTTCGCGGTTGAGACATTTCTATCTCTCCTAAGCGATTTGTTCCCCAATTTGCATATACGAGATGTTTATAGTCCTGATTTCCGTAGATGCTTGCGCACAATATCAATGTTGATACCAACATAGATAAATTACTATCCTGTAACGCCGTCGAACTTTCTGACAACATCTCACCTATCGGTCCTTGTAAGATGCAATATTCGAACACTACCAAGCTATTCTGCTTTTGATATGGATAGTGCCACTGAAAAAGATTGCAGCTGTACGTGACAAGTTCGTTAACCTCATCATAGAAATTCCTACTAATACCGTCCACTAGAATGGGCAGTCATTCCTTTTCGGCACATTGCACGATTGCTATCCGACTATAGAAATTATTAGCCTCTATAACCGTATCGTACTGTAGTATGCATATTAATATTTTTATAATGAATGTCAGATATACATAAGTGCTCGGACTTTGAGCTCAATACCCGTATAGCTTTAGAGGGCGCACACCAAAATTTCAAAAATATGAAATATTTGCAGGTTGTGGAGAATCTATAATATAAGAGTTATAAATTCTTAATAAAGGATTAGATTTTAAAATCCTCATTAAAATATTATAAAATTTAAATTTATTTTTTTATTATATGTAAAATTTTTTACTTTTATATTTTATATATTTTATATATTTTATATATTTAATTATTATTTCATATCTTTTCTTTTTTTATTTTTATAATAGATTTAATATTTGTATATTAACCTTCATCATATAGAACAAATTAACAAAATTTTATTATAAATACTTAATTTGTTATATTATTTTTTAAAATTTCAGCATCTAAAATAAATAAGTGACAATTTAACATATAAAAATTAACATATAATATGTTAGATTTTAAATCAACCAAACTTGATAAAACATCAAAATATATAAATAATTAATAAAGTAAATTATTTATTTTTGTTTTAATACAATTATTTAATAATTTTTAATTTTTCTCGCCGAAGGCGTAATAATTTAATATTAAAATAAAATATTTTATATATATATTTAATGAATTGTAACTATTTTAAAAAGAGCTAAAAATAAATAAAATATTAAAAAAAAAGAATATAAAATTTTATTAAAGTATTTATTCATATTAAAATATTTATTTAGATTTATATGAATAATTTTAAATTATATAAATATATTTTTTTTTGGTTGTTATTATTGTGACAATTAGTATGCTAAAATACTTACTTTGTAATTTATAAATTTAAATATAAATTTAAATATTAATGTTAATGTTATTTCCCATCTTTATACATTGATTAAATATATTTTATTATATATTATATATTATATATTAAATTATATTATATATATTATATATTTGTTAAACTGAACTACTTTTATATTTGTTTTTTATATATTAAAATATTCTTATTTCAAGAATTATGAGGGGTTGATAATTATATTATTATTCATTTACCTGATAATTCATTAATTATTAATTGAATTGATAAATTTGTTATGTATATGATTTAAATAGGTATTTATACTAAATTAGAATCACCAATCATAATTGTTACATCAAAGGTTGCTATCGATAAAAGAAAAATTAACTTTAGTTTTTTATTAATAGAGGTGTGACGGATATAAATTTCTACTTACATCTTTATTATGCTTTACTATCAACTAAATATTTCAATGATTTTGGTATTGGTATTAATAAATTTTTTATTTTTGAAGCTTCTACAATTAACATACAATTCTCTCTGCATAATAATTATCTATTTAATGATAAAACAAGTTTATCTTCATTTTTAAAATATATATCACCTAATCTAAGTTATTTAAAAGCTGCTAATTATTTAGATGATTTAATTTTAGCCATTAAAGTAAAAGTATGAGATATTACTCTACCTTAAAATTCTACTATTAAGGTTTATAATATATCTGAACGTGTTTCTAATAAAAATAAATATCCCCTTTATGTAGGAAATCGCATTAATGTTTTAAATAGTTCATTAACTCTTAAAAATTATTCATTAATAACTCCTTTATCTAGACCTTTTTCATATTTCTCGGCGTAGCGCGTAGCGCGTAGCGCGTAGCCTTGCGCCCTTAATTATTAAACCATTGGATTTAATATCATCAAGTTCTTTAAGTAAATCTGATAATATATCTAAAGATACTTTAATTAATAAAAATTCATCAACTGTTATAAAATCTGATAATGTTATTAAAAAGATTATATTTAATAGAAGAGATTTCACTCCTTTAAAAACCGAAATTATCATTTAGGGCCTTTAGGAAGGATAATACAATTAATAGAAAAAATATTATAGCTATGGATATTGAAACAGCTAAACATCCCTATTAAAAATACTCAAATGCCTATATTTATAACATTAAGCTATTTAACAATTAATAAATCTTACAAAAAAAATTTTAAGAAATTATCATTTAAACTTAATATGAAATTAGTTGACTTAAACGGTTTAGATTATGATATATCATACATGTGAGAAGTATATTTTTTATATATAAGTAACTAATTATCTAAAAATTCAGTTATATTTTATCATAATTTAGGTAGTTTTGATGGTTTTTTAATATTTCAAAGTTTAATTAATAGTATTGATAGACATAATGTTTATAGTATAATAGATCGTGATAATGATTTTATTAAAATATCACCCGTAATAAATGGTATTCTAATAACGTGAAAAGATTAAAAAAGAATATTTGATGTTAATTTAAATTAACTTTGTTGAATATTTGAAGTAAAAAGTAAAATTTATACTTTTAATACTAAATGAAACGATTTAAAAATATTAGATGATAAAAAGAATAGAGATAAAATTTTTAAGTATGCATATCAAGATTCATTAGCATTATTAAAAGCCTTATTATTAGCTCAAGATTTTTATATAAAACACTATAAAGTTTATATTTGTAGTATATGAAGCACATCAACTTTATCTTTAAAAATATTTAGAACGAATTTCCTAGATAAAATAATACCTTCATTATCTAATAATTTAGATTATTTGTTTAGAAAATCCTTTTTTGGTGGTGCAACAGATCACTATAAATTATATGGTCAAGATTTATATTATTATGATGTCAATTCTTTATATTCTTATACCATGTTGAATGATATGACACTAAATCATAAAGGTTATCATTCAGATTTATCCAAATGAGATTTAAATGAATTTTTTTGGTTTTGCCTTAGTTAAAGGAGAATCACCTAAAATTTAAAAGTATCATTATAACCTTATAGAAAATATAATAATGAAGTTGTATTTCATGAAGGTATGTGAACAGGAGTTTATTTCAGTGAACTATTGAAAAGTATTGTTAAACATGGTTATAAAATAAGTTTAATAAGTGGTCATGAGTTCTCTAGAGAAAAATATTTAATAACTATGTAAAACATTTTTATGATATTATAAAAATATATACAGAAGCTAAAAGATTTATAGCTAAAATGCAATTAAATCAATTTTATAGTTATTTAGGTAGAAAACATAATATAATTTTAACTAAAAATGTAAATAGTACAGAATTACAAGAATTATTATTAACAAGAATTATTAGTAAAATTATCGAATTTAATAATGAGACATTTGTAGTTTTAATGGAAGGTAATTTAAATTTTGATTTATTAAAAAATATTAATTATAATATAGATAAATTAAATTATAAAAACATTGAGAGTAAAATTAAATCTAATGTAGCTATTGCATCAGCTGTAACAGCTTATGGTCATATTGAAATGATAAAATATAAGACTCTTCCAGGAATTAACGTTTATTATTCAGATACAGATTCATTATTTATAGATAAACCATTACCAAATAATATGGTAGGAGATGATTTAGGTAAAATGAAAAATTAATTAATTAATGATAATGCTAATTATATAGATAAATCTTATTTATTAGGTAATAAAAATTATGGTTATACATTTAGAACTACTGATGGTAAAACAATAGATAAATCAATATTTGCAGGAGTTAAAAGAAATACTTTATCATTTAGTAAATTCACAGATATAATACAAGGTTCGCTTGCGCAGAAGTAAAATCTAATCCAAGAAATGTTTTTATAAGAAACTTTAAATCAATGGAAATAATAATTAAAGAAATATCTCAAACATTAACAATTTTTCGCCTTCGGCGTAACTAATAAAAAAGTTAGTAAATAATAACTATATAACACCAAAAATTTATTCAAATTTTAATATATTTACAAATGAATCAATAATAAAAAAAACACTAAACAAAATTAAATTACTAATTAAAAGATTTATTAAATAGTACACTTGCTTACATACTACTCCCTTACAACTCAAAAGTAAAGGAAAGAACTAGCATGCTAGCACACCTAGCACAGAGAATTAATTATAACTAATTACTTATAAATAAACTAAGTAATTAATCCTTTATGTTAAAAATAAAATTAAAAATATAAAAAAAAAAATAGGAGAAGCTTAATATAAAAATAATAACTGAATACTTTTATTTATATATTAATTAAAGCCTAAAGAAAAATTAAAAATATTTAAAATGACTCTATAGTTTAAAAGGGTAAAACAATTCAATCAAAATATGTTAAATAAAAATATAAGGTATAAACCAATAAAAAAACAAAAAAAAAAATAACAAAAAAATATTCAAATAAAACAGCCAAACAACATTATAAGATCTATAAAGTAATATTTAAAAAGATAAAATTTATATAGAAGAGAAGCAAACAAAAAATTTTACAAGCAACAGATGTAAATAAAAATAAAAAAATTAACAACATATTATACTATAAGATTTAGGGGGAAATTTCTAATCTAAAAAAAAATCTTTCTCTATATATTCCCTAAAAATTAAGTTATATTTTGTCATAATATTTATCTTTAAAGGAGGATAATTAAAAATATGAAAAACTAAATATAAAATTAGTTTAAAAAATATTTAATTTTAACTTATTTTATTATTTTAGATATATTATAATTTATTGAATATAAGGGTTAAGTTTACAGATGGTTCTGTAGTAGACCTGCAAAGTTTATTTTTTAATGGTTCGATTCCATCTTAACTCTAAAATTAAAAAAATTTATATATATAATATAAATATAAATATAAATATAAATATAAATATAAATATAAATATAAATATAAATGTAAAAATATTGATTCGCTTTCTATAATTATAATGTAAAGTGCAATAATTATTTCTATTTTAATATTTATAAAATAACTTAAAATAAAAAGGAGGATTATATAATAAAATTATATACTAAATTATTTTTTATTTAATATAATTTTTATAATTTTTATAATTTTTAACTTAATCATTTATAATTATTATTATTTTTTATTAAAATTTTTTTATTTTCGTAGTTTAATGGCAGAACAAAAATCTTCTAAATTTTAAATTTGGGTTCGATTCCCAACGAGAATAAATATTAATAATAATAACGTACTGTCTTAGTTAAAAAAAATAAAAAATAAGATATATTTTTAAAAAATTATAATATAGATAGAAAAAAAAAATATTAATTAAATAAAAGTAGTTAAGTTTAACATATAATTATTTATATTTTTAGATAATTATTTATATTATTACTTATAAATTATAATTTATTATTTATTATTTATATAAATATATTTTTTTGTTTACATTTTTATATTTTTCTTTTTTAGCTTTTAATAACTAAAATATATAATATTTTATATTTATTTATTATTTTATGCCGTACGGTATAATATTTTTTTGTTTTTTATATTATTTAAACATAATATATTAAATATTTAAAATTAATTTATATATAAATTATAATTTGTTTTCTATTTTATATTAAAAGATAAGAAAATAAATAATAATATAATTATAATTTCTTTATTGTCACAATCTTATATTAAAAATACTTTTATTTTTTAATTTATCGCTTTCGCTCACGCGCAGGGAAATAAATTTTAGTATAATATAAATTGTATTTAATACTTTATTATTTTACTAATTTAGTACTTTACTACTTTAGTTCGAGGTGTTTTTTTATTTTATAATTTATTGAATTCTTTTTAAAATTTAAATCTTTATTATTTGCGCAAGGCTCCTTTAGGGCCTTTTTTTGTTAGGTTTAGGTAAGTTTAGGTAGGTTTAGGTAGGTTTAGGTAGGGAGGCGAGAAAAATATTAATAAATCTATATGCCGGCGTACTCATAAACAAAGTAATAATAATATTATTTATTTTTATAATAATAAATTATCTTTTTTTTTATATTATAAGTATACTTAAATTAGGATTTTTAATATTAAATTTAATGTTAAATAAAGCAATTTTATTTTATTCTTGATATTTTATCTTGACTGTATTAATAATAAAATTTAACAGTATTTTTTAATAATATATAATATTTTTAATTAAAATATAAATTAAATTTTTATATTATTATTAATTAATTAATAATTATTTTTTTTTAATAAAAATGATAAATAACAATATAATGTCAAATATTTCAGATTTACTTCTTGGATTATTAGATGTTTTAACCATATTATTGCCAGTACTATTAAGTGTAGCTTTTATGACAATAATTGAAAGAAAACAATTAGCAGCTATGCAAAGACGAGTAGGTCCTAATACTGTAGGTTGATATGGTATTCTTCAACCATTAATTATTAAGTGGCATTTATATAAAAATTAATTTAAATAATAAAAAATTAATACAACGCCTCCCTCCCTAAAGGCTCTAAAGGAGAAGTATGGCAAAAATAAAAAATGAAAATAAAACTTTATGCTTGAATAACTAATATATTTTACAATATTATAATTATAAAATAATAATAAAAATTTGTATAAATAGTTAATAAGCAGAATTAAACAAAAATATTCTCAACGATTAAATAGTTTTATTTACTATAATTTATATAGTAAAAAGATAAAATCTAATTATCTAATTTTTAATTTATTAACTATTTTTTTTTTAATGGAGCATAGGCCCTTATTTTTAATTTTATATTTTAAAATATAGATTTATATTAAATTTATTATTTTAAATCTTTTCTTTTTAATTTTTAATAAGGCCATAGTTGCACAAGTGAAAAGGTTTTCTTTAATTATTTTAAGAAAGATAATATATAAACTTAAATTATTCTTAGATATTTGTTTCTGATGCATTAAAATTAATACTTAAAGAAACAGTTATACCTTCACAAGCTAATAAAGTATTATTTTATTTGGCACCTGTTTCTACTTTAGTTTTTAGTTTATTAGGTTAAAGTAAAATAATTGCGTAACCCTAGCTTAATAAAAATTCCACTAAATGCTAGAAAATATTTTTGTTATTACTAGCAGGCTAAAAGTAATAATTTAATTAGCCTTAGAGACTATACGGGGAAAAATAAGAAATAGTCTATAATAATTTAATTTGTATCTTAATTCTTAACCAAAATCTTCTTTTTTTTATAACATTAAATTTTTACAATTAAATAAAAATAATAATTATTATTTTTTAAATATAATTTATATATAAATTTAATATTTTTATCATAATAAATGAAAAGTTAGAATTTAATATTAAATACAAAAAATAAATTTTTAATAATAAAAAAGATGATAATTAGTCATATTTTTTATTTTATATTGTTAATTATTATTTAAGGCTCCTTATTGCTTTAACATTATTTATATTTAAATAAATATTTTAAATAATAATACATAATGAATTAAGATTCAATTTAAAGATAAATTTTTGTGGGGTATAATACCTTTTGGTGAAGGTTTAGCTATTACAGATTTTTCAATGGGTATTTTATATACTGTAGCATTATCTTCTTTAGGTGTTTATGGTATATTATTTGCAGGTTGATCTTCAAATTCTAAATATTCTTTATTAGGTTCTTTAAGATCAAGTGCTGCTATGATTAGTTATGAATTAATTTTAAGTGCTTGTATTCTTATAATTATTTTATTAACTGGTACACTTAATTTCACATTAATAATTGAGAGTCAACAATCAATTTGATTAATAATTCCATTATTACCTGTTTTTATTTTATATTTTATTTCTATATTAGCAGAAACATCTAGAACACCTTTTGATCTTCAAGAAGCTAAAAATAAAATGATTTGGTTTTACATATTCCTATATGCTGGAAAAAGTTTAATATCATATACAATCTTATTTGTAAAAATTATAAATATACACCTTTATCAGCAAATTTTAGTTTAAATTTTATTGACTATACGGATTGGATTTATTTTTAACTGAATAAGAAATAGTCAAAATTAATTTATTATTATTTTATAAAAATAATTTACTTTTTGTGCAAGGATACGCGCTACGCGCTACGACGAGAATTATACTTAACTTGATTTTTAAAAAGACTAGTATATTTAGGTTTAATTTTAATTTTTTATTTTTTATATATTTATTAAGAAGACTTAGATGAATTATGGTATTTTTTATGTTCTGTTTATTTTATTTTCTATTATTTAATCTAATTATCTTGATCGTTTTTTTTTTATTTATATATTAGAAAACGAATATTATCTTAGCGGGGAATTAAATTAAGTGTAAATCTGGTATAGCTATATTGGCTTTTGTAAATAAAGTAAATGACAAAACGATATATAGGTTAAAATAAAAATTTGTATGAACGAATGTTAGATCATTTAGCAGGTATAATATAAAATTTATCTCTTCAATAGGTTTTTTAAGAACATCGAAAAGAAAATTTTCTGGTTTTCTAGTTTTCAGGTTTTCCGGTTTTTCGGTTTTTCGGTTTTTCGGAGCAGTTTTTTATTTATGTTTATGCTAAGTATGTTTAACCTCAAATTATAGACTTAGAGACATTATTTATGATTTTTTTTTTTCCTTTAACTTTTATATATTTTTAATCATATTGCTAATTCAATGTTTAGAAATAAATAAAAATTAAATTGTCAAAGATAAAATTGAGAATACATTTATTAAATCTTAAAATTTCCCTATGTTTGGAAAAATTCATACACCGGAGGCACTTAAACTTATTAGTATACTTAGAGCACTTAATTCTATGTTTGTTAAAAAGCATAGTTTAGAAATTTGGTTATTAATATTTAATAAAAAAGGGAAAGCAATAATTTTATATAATAGTTAATAGTAATAATCTTTATATTTTAAAATTAAAAAATAATGTCGAATTACCTAAATTTCTTAATTGTTTTAAAGTTACTGTTTGATCGATATTTTAAATAAAATTATTTAAAGTTAGTTATTATATAAAATAAAAGTAAAATATTTAGGAATCAGAATTAGTTTCAGGATTTATGACTGAACATAGTGCAGTACCATTTGTATTTTTTTTTCTTGGTGAATATAGTTCAATTGTATTATTTAGTTGTATTTCAGCTATTTTATTTTTAGGTGGATATAATATGCCAGAATTATTTGTAAATAATAGTATTTTTAATATTCAATCAATTATATTAGGTATTAAAACATGTTTATTTTGTTTTTTATTTGTTTGATTTAGAGCTACACTTCCTAGATTAAGATGAGATCAATTAATGGATTTATGTTGATTAAACCTTTTACCTTTAGCTGTAGCATTTATTGTATTAGTACCTAGTATTTTAGTAGCTTTTGATATTGCACCTTATTAATTATAATTTTTAATTTTTTATTTATTTAACAATACTCATAAAAAAAAAGTATAAAAAAAAATATGAGTTTATTTAACCCCTTTATAATTAATATTATTATTATTTTATTTATTTTTATAAATTTTTAAATTATATTCATAAATACAATGACGGTTAAATTTAATTATATTTATAAAAGTAGTTAATGTTTATTAAGAAAAAATATAGAAAGATAAATAACAAGATAAAACAAACAAATAAGTTTTTAAAGTTTAAGTTTTTAAGATTTTAAGTTTTAAGTAAAGCCCCGGTTGCTTAGTGGTCAAAGCGCTAATCTGAAGATTTAGAGATGGGAGTTCAATTCTCTCTCGAGGCAGATTAAATACACTAAATAAAATTATTTTAATAAATTTTATTCTTTTTTTTTTATTAAATAAAATAATTATAGTATAAAGTAAAATAAAAAATTTTATATTATTAAAATTTTTATTAAATAGTTTATTCTTTTTTTTTTTTATTATAAAATATATAATAATATTTTTAAGATATAAAATATAGATATTTTTTAAAAAAGCCGGAATAGTTTAATTGGTTAAAATTAATTCCTTGTAAGATTTAGATAGAGGATCGTGCCCTCTTTTCGGCAAAATATTTTATTTAATTTAAAGTTTATTTTTAGCTCTTTTTGATGTATACTTAAAAAAAAATTCAATAATTCAATAATTAAAATAATTATATATAAGACTGTAGCATAATTGGTTAATGCATTCTGCTCATAATAGAAGGTTTTTGGGTTCGATTCCCAACAGTCTTAACATAATAATATATAAATAAATAAGAAATAAAAATTATAATTTTAACAGAAAACATTCTAAGTAAAATAATATTTTTATTAATAATAAAAATTATATTAAAAATTATTTAAATAATTAAATAATTTATTTAGGGCATTTGGTCGAGTCTGGTTTATGGCCCCCGATTTGAAACCGGGTACTCTAAAGAGTCGTGAGTTCGAATCTCACAGTGTCCGTTTTAAAAAATTAAAATTTTAAATATTATTATTAATAATTAATTTTAGTAAAATAAATTAAAATATTAATTTAAATGTTTATAAATATCTTTATATAAATTATATATTAATAATAACATATAGTTTACATTTTTAATATAAATTAAAAGAGTATATTATAAAATTTTTTTATTTAAATATTTAATTATAATATTTAAGATGAGTTGTAGTTTAATGGAAAAACGTCATTTTTTGGTAATAATAATATCAGTTCGATTCTGGTCAACTCAGATAAATTTAAAAAAATTAATAAAATTAATAACAAATTTATTAATATTTAATACATTTTATTTAATAATTTTAAAGAGGATGCAGAACTCGATTGGTTGAGTGTATTACTTTTAATAATGTGGTCCCAGTTCGATCCTGGGTGCATCCTAATATATAAAAATTATATGATAAAAAAGTTTATTTTTTAATATAATAAAAAAAAATAAGATACTAAAAAATATAAAGATATCTTATTATTAATATTATAAAATTTTAAATTTTATTTTAATTTTAATCTTTAAATTTTATTAAAAAAAAATTAAGGGGGGAATCCGATAATGGTTAATCAACGGTATTTGCATTACTGAAATGATAGTTCGAATCTATCTTTCTCCATAAACCATAAACCATAAACCATAAAAAAAAAAAAAATTTTTATAGGTTTTTTTATCTTAAACATCTTATTGGACTCGAACCAATATACTGTTGTTTCGAAGGCAACTGCTAAACCAATTTAGCTAAAGATGTAAATTTTTATTTCCTATAAATAATTTTTAATATTATTATAAATTTATTTACAGTAATTAAATAGTTTAATAATTTATGTTCAATGTACAATTAATAATTATATTTATAAAGTCGCTTTTATTAAAAGACAAATGGCACAAATTTAATAATTATTTAAATTAATCTATAATAATAGTATATATATTTTTAATAAATATATTACGAATAAAGAGACTTGAACTCTTATGAAATTTAATTCATCAAAACCTAAATTTGACCTGGCTACCAATTTCAGCATATTCGTTTTTATAAAAAGAAAAACTTTTTTATTAGTAATTATTAATTTAATCGGGTTTAAATTTAAATATAATTAAATTAAATAAATTTTTAATAAATTACATTTAACTTCTTTTATAGTATAAAGATAAAGATAAAGATAAAGATAAAGATAAAGAATTAAATTATATTAATATTATATTATTACTATATCTAAAAATAAAACTTTTTTTATTATAGTTTATTTATAATTAATTAAAATTTAATCAAAAATAAAAGAGAGTTAAGATATATAAAATTTAAATTTATTTATTGTAAATAATTATGGATTGGATTATATTTTGTTATTATTAACAAAATATACTATAATTTTTTAACTATTTTAAATTAAGAGAAGGTTCAAGGTTAAATTATATTTATTTTTTAACAAAAAAATTTGTGGTAAAGGGACAGAAAATTTAAACTTAAAAAAAAAAAATCTAATAAATTATTAGTATTAGATTAAATATATATAAATAAATATATCTAACACTTAAGTAATGTTTTTATTTATTAATATCTTAAATGTTTTAACGTTAACCTCTATATAATCTATTAATATTTAGTAAAATAAATAGTTATTATTAAGTTATATTTATAAATAAAAAATAAAAATATATAAATATATATATAAATACATATAAATAACAATAATAATTGTACTTAAATAGTCTTATAAATATCTAACTCACATTTTTGTGGGAAAAATAGATAAAAGAAGATATATTAAATTACTATTTTTTTTTTTACTGTTTTTTTTGTTTTTTGTTTTTTGTTTTTTGTTTTTTGTTTTGTTTTTTGCTGATATAGTTTAAATGGTTAAAACATACCACTCATGACGGTAAAATAAAGGTTCAATTCCCTTTATCGGCTATTTTTTTATAATAAATATATTATAAAGATATAAAAAATTTTAATATTAATTTTGTACTGTACAATTTTTGTTATGTTTTTGTTTTAAATTTTTATATAAATATTTTGATTTTAAAGGATAAAATCAGAGATTTGAACTCTGAACTACGTTGCCACAAAACGTTATTTTGCCAATTAAACTAATCTTACCTCTTTTAATAAAAAAACCTCTTTACTTATATATTTCCCCCCCAAAAAAAAAATATTAAATAAGGATTTACGTAATATATTAAGAATTAAGTAAAAATATATTTTTTTATAGTATCTATTCTAAAATTTTCCCATTTTTTTTTGTGTTTTAAAACTAAAAGTAAAATCAATGTTTGAAATTTTTGAAACTATAATATTCAAACTTTTATTTGAAAATTCTATATAAAGTTGTGTTAATTGTGAAAGATTTTATTATTTAACTCCATTAATCTAATTATTTAATTACGTTGAGTTTTCAATTTTATTATTAATTTTACTTACTGAATTTAAAACACTTTCTATATGTTTCATAATTAAAAAAAATAAAATTTAGGGATAGATTATTTAAACCTCTTTGAAAACCTCTATAAATAAGGTTTATTATATTTTACATATTTATATAATATTTATTATTATTTATTATTCATATTATATATAATATTTATTGCAAAAAGTCTCATATTACAGATTATACACCTTTTCTTTAAATTAATAAATCTGAAAAGAAATAAAAATGAGATATAAATACATAATACAAAATTAATTATTTTTTTTTTATTATAATTACTAAATTTAGTTTTTTAAAAATTAATTATAATAACTTATTTTATAATTTTTTTTTATCGTTGTTTTTGTTATGTATTTTTGTTTTATAAAATTGTTTGTTTTGTAACTTTTTGCGCAAGGCTACGCCTCCTTTAGGGAGAAAAATATTAAATTTTAATCTATTTTATATATATTTATATTTATTAATTAATAAATTTAAAAAATTAATAAAAGTATCGATGACAATATTGTTTAAACATCAAAAAAATCTATAAAAACAAACATAATGATTTCATAAATATTAAATGTTTTGTATAATGTAATATAGTAAAATAGTATTCAAAGGGATTATTATGGATTTCAGCAGCAAATTTATTAAAAAGGAGGATAAAAATCCAAATGCCATTTATACTAAAATCAAAATTTTAGTTTTCTTTTAGCCAGCACCGAATGGCACTCCTAAGGGAAACCTTTATATTATTACTTCCTGAAGTAAATCATTTCATTAGGGAAAGGAAAAGGAAATCAACCGAGACTCCGAAAGTAATGGTGAGTGAAATCGGATTAGCCTAAATTATTTATTTGCTTGATAGTAAACTAATGTTTGACTCTGATGAATAGAATTAGATACTGTTATAAAGAGCAATTAATTTACAAATTGTTATTTATTTTTTTTTTATACCGTACGATATTAATTTAAAGATATTTAACATTAAATGTCCTAAGAAATTTAGGTGCTAAGAGGGTAGCAGTAAAAACTCCCGTAGAGAAATAAATAATAATAAAATATAATATAATATATTTAAAAAGTACAACGAGTGTAAACTTGTTGGAATATAGGGGAACCATCCTCTAAGGCTAAGTATAATAAATTTAGCGATAGTGAAAAGTACTGTAAAGGAAAGTTTTGAAACTAGAGTCTTAAAGTGAGAAGACAGTGAAATAGTATTGAAATAGTAATCCTATAAGCAGTTGGAGATTTTATCTTAACGAAGTGCTCAGTAGTTTAGTATAAAATAACAACGTACCTTTTGCATAAGTGCGACAAGAAGCTCTTTAAAACAATATGGTGAAATTCCATTATCCTCGACCATAGGGATATCTCTACTTTGACATGCGTGATTAGAAATAGCGGGTATGAAGCTCAAGGGACAATGTAACGAAAGTGCTAGAGAAAAATACTGAATGTGGTTAACGAAAGTGAACATATGTAAATTTTTAGGCTCCGTAAAAGGTGATGTTAAGCTAGTTTTTAACTTAATATATGTAGTTAGGATTTGTTTCTTATGCTGGCAAATTCTATGGTCTATATAACTACCGGGGTAAAGTATGAACCTCTATTCACCTATTTTATTTAAATTAGGTAAAGTATTTAACGGTGTTTTATTGATAACTTGGTAAACCTTATATTTTCTGATTTATATTAAAAAAATAATTTTCTTTATTTATATTAAAAAAATAATTTTCTTTATTTATCAGAGGTGTACTATAATGCTTCTGCAAAAGTGTACATAACGAATAGAAGGTAGAAGAGGATTCAAAAAGCGAATGAAGGATCCAAAAGAAGGAACCTTATAGGATCTAAATGATCTAATCTGAAAAGATGCTAACTTGAATCTGGTGGCCATCGTTACAAAAAAATTTTTTAAGAAAAATTAAGAAACTTGCGATCATATCATAGAAAATTCTTTGATTATTAAATAAAACATATTTAAAAAAAAGATGCATGTAGTATCAATTAATTTAATTGACTTTTAATTTAGCTAGTAATTTAATTCAGATTGATAATCCAAAAGACTATTAATTACTTTAAGTGCGTTACTTTAAAGTAAATTGGATAAATTATTGAAACAAACTTAATAATGAAACTCTTTAAGAATGTCAATCCTTCATCAAAAAAAAAAAGAAATATATTTAAAATTACCTTCGCATATGAAAAAAAATTAAAAAAAACTTAAATATAAATAATTGACATAATATCCCTTGAAGTGAAGTAATTAAAAAAGTTCTAGATCTACAAAATGAAATTGTAAAGGCAACATTAAAAAATAACATGAGATTAGTATACAAATTACAGAATAAATTAGTAACTAGTTTCGAAGGAAGAACATTAGCAATAAGAAAAGTAGTAACTAATTCAGGTGCTAAAACGTCAGGAATTGATAAAATTCTATGATCAACACCTGAACAAAGATTTAAAGCAATAGAAGAATTAGGATTAATAACCAAAAATCCTAATAAGTATAAGAGCTCACCATTAAAAAGAGTTATGATACCAAAAAACAATTCTTTAGAATTAAGACCACTTGGAATTCCTACAATGACTGATAGGGCAGCTCAAGCTGTTTATCATTTAGCTTTAGATCCTGTAGTGGAAACTAAATCAGATAATTTTAGCTTTGGTTTTAGAAAAAATCGTTCTCAACACGATGCAATATCTTACATAAGAACTTTATTAGATAAAACACATTCACCAGAATTTATTTTAGAAACTGATATTGCAAAATGCTTTGATAAAATTAGTCATGACTATATTATGAAATCATGTCCTATATGTCATAAACATGTATTGAAAGAATGACTTAAATCTGGATATATATTTGAAAATAAATTATATAAAACAGAAGAAGGAACACCTCTCCTCTTTGAGGTAGGTGGAATAATATCTCCTTTATTATGTAATTTAGCTTTAAATGGATTAGAAAAAATAATCAGACAAGAATTTCCAGCAAGAAAAAAGATTTTAGGAATCTCACCTAAAATAAATATAATTAGATATGATGATGATCTAATTGTTACTGGATCAAGTGAAAAAATTCTTATTGAAATTAAAAAAATAATAGAAAATTTTTTAAAGATTAGAGGCTTAGAACTTAAAAAAGCCAAAACCAGAATAGTTAAAATCCATAAAGGATTTGACTTCTTAGGGTTTAATATCTTTAGAAAACAATATAATCCTAGATTAAATAAACTTACAAGACAAAAAACAGTTTTGATAATAAAACCCTCAGATAAAGCAGTTGAACTAATAAAAGTACAAATAAGTAAAATTATTCTTGATAAAAAATTAGAAATCGCTGCAATAATTAAGGAAATAAATCCATTACTGAGAGGATGAGGAAATTATTTTAGTATTTCTTATCAATCTCAAAATACTTTCATAAAAATAGGCCACTTAGTTTTAAATTCAATGATGAAATGAGTTAGAAGAAAACATCCATCTAAATCTATACTTAAGGCGGTATCTAAATATATAATAAAAGGTAAAAGCTCTTCTAATCATAAATGAGTATGGGGAATAAATAAAATTGATCCAACTGTAGAAAATAAATTAACAATCTTAAATCTATCAGAAATTAAACCTAAAAAACACACTTTATTAAAATTAGACTTAAATCCTTATTTACTTGAAAATCAAACTTACTTTGCTTTACGTTTAATAACAAAAAATTCTGCAAAATTAAGAGAACTTATATATAAAAAATATAACCATCAATGTCCAATATGCTCAGACTCTTTGCATAATGGAGAAAAAGTAGAATTACATCATATTAAACCAATTAAAGATGGTGGAACTTACGCTGTTTCTAATATTCAACCGCTACACCAAATATGTCATATTAGTGTAACACATCGAAATAAAAACTAAAAAAAAAAATTTTTAACAAAATAAATTAAAAAAACTATTTTTGTAAACATGTATTAAATTAAGCAAATTTATTATTTAATAGCCGGGTGTTTAGAAATTGCGAATTCTAATGCCAGAATGACTGCTTGAGCCGTATGCGATGAAAGTTGCACGTACGGTTCTTAGGAGGGGAAAGTTCGCGAGGACCTACCTATTCCGATTGGGTGAATTGCTTGCCCATTTGAGTTGTAAAATTCAATTTTAAACTGACTCATGACCATATTTAGGTCGGTATAATACTTATTTAAATTATAAATTATAAATTATAAATTATAAATTATAAATTATAAATTATTATTATGCTAACGGTAGATCCTAAGAATTAAATTATTTATGGAAATACCGTGGGAAGCTGTAAATCGTAGGAATAAAAAATCATTTATGTTTTAATCATTTATGTTTTATTACTATAAATTTTAATTTTTATTATAATATAGGTAAAGTTTTTTAAATTTATTTTAAATAAATTAACTTCTTTTTATTAGCCCTGTAACGACTTATTCGAAAGAATAGACTGATATTAATAACATCGGTAACACGTCAGCACTCAAACATTCCAAAAAATTATGGTTATAATTATCTCAACTTATATTTTTATTGTACGAAAAAATTCATTTATATTTAATTTTTAAATAATAAAAAATAAAAATTCATAAGATCTAATGTAACGTACGGAAATAAAATAAAATTATTTAAATTATAATTATATATCTTATATTTCTTATATTTAAATTAAAATCACTAATTTTAATAAATATCGTATCACAATCTTAAATAAACATTATTGTTTCAATGATAGTATATCCAAAACTTTTTCTTTTTTATTAAAAAAACAAAATTATAGTGTTAAATTATTTAAATAATTAAAAAAACTTTAAATTCTTTAGCAATCGTGGGGATTTAAATCATCAGCCTGGGTTAGATACTATCTTATTAAAGATAAAAAAAATTAATGATAAAAAATTTTAATCGTATATTTATTCGATCTTATCGAAAATCTTCAAAATTTAATTTAGAATTAATAACTGATTTACAAGAAATAATTATTGGTCTTATGTTAGGAGACTTACATGCTTAAATCAGAAATGTAAATAATAATACAAGATTGCAATTTAAACAATCAAATAAAAATAAAGATTATATTGATCATTTATTTATTATTTTTAAATCTTATTGTGGTTCATCTCCTAAAATTATTAATTCATTTGATAATAGAATTAACAAAAATAAATTTTATAGTTCTATTAAATTTTTAACTTTTAGTTTACCATGTTTTAATATATTTAGAGATTTATTTTATACTTCAACAGGTATTAAAATCATTCCTATTAATTTATCAAAATTTTTAATTGCTAAAAGTTTAGCTTATTGAGTAATGGGTGATGGTTATAAATCAGGTACCGGTTTTTTATTTTTGTACTGAATCTTATACTTTAACTGAAAATTAAAAATTAGTAAAAATACTAAAATATAAATTTAATTTAGATTGTGGTGTGCATAAACATACAAATGGATATAGATTATATATTTTTAGTAGTTCTAAGGATAAATTATTGGAATTAATTAAACCTTATTTATTAAAATATTTTTATTTTAAATTTGATATTTAAGTATCAAATAATTATTAAATATGTAAAAATATAATAAATTTAACCCCTTTTTAGTATTCTTAACAAAAGATATATTATTTTAAATAATTTTATAAATAATATTTTAAATTTTTTTCCGTACGATAAGAGATATAATTACCTAACATTTTTTTATTGAGTTGAAGGTATAGTCTAATCCAATATGAAAATATTGGTATAAATGCAGCAAGTTAATAGGAGTAGCAAGGTTTAAAGCCTTAGCGAAAGCGACTGAATTATATTATTAATGACGGGTTAAGTTACTTCTATTAGACCCGAAGGGAGTGTGATCTTTCGAGGTCCAGATGATAATAGATCGAACGGGTGAATGTTGCATTATTCTCCGATGAGGTCTCGAAAGTGGTGAAATGCCAATCTAACCTCCTGCTTGCTGGTTTTCTATGAAATATATTTAAGTATAGAGTCTATTATTAATTTATGGAGGTACAGCACGGTAATTCCCAACAAGTATTAATTTTTAATTAAATTTTATTAAAATTTTAATAGGCGTTCAGGTTGCGGGGGCCTTGAAAACCTTACCATTGGAAGCGAATCTCGGAATTACATAAAATTTTATAATAGATATTCAGACTACGCATGCTAAGTTGAGTAGTCAAGACGGAAACAGCCGTTAACACAGATTCAAGGTCCCAAATGATTATTAAGTGAAATTAAGGATGTAACATACAGAATACAGCTGCATAGTGAGCTTGGTAGTGGTTACTTAAGAGAGATCGTGTAACAACGCAACAGCCTTTGGATTGTTTGCACTGAAAATTTAACGGGTCTAAATAATCAACCGATATCGTGTTGGTTAATAATAATAATATTTATATATTTTTGTTATTAATTAAGGTAATAGAACATTCAGTCATACTTTTATTAAACAGTGTTTCATTGTTTATAGTTAACTGAAGAGATAATGCTGACATGAGTAACGAAAAAAAGGTTCGAATCCTTTTCGCCGAATACGAGAGGGTTGTAAATAAGTTTCTGTTTAAGCAAGCTTACATTATAGCGGTCTCTAAGGTCCAAAACCATTGTTTTGGCTGATGAGTAAAAATCAGAAAGTCCAGTGTAAAAAACTTATATAATTTTAATTGAATTTATATAATTTATGGAACTTGAAAATAATGATTAATCGATATTTTAATTATTATATTTAATATTATTTTGATTATTTAATATAATAAATGACCTGGTTAAATAGAAAGTTTATTTTTTTTTTTATTAAAAATAATAAATCCTATTTAATGATTACCTTAGATCCTTCAAAATAATTAATTATATAAGCTATAAGCAAGTATAGTAAATTTATTGAAGAAGATGAAGGATAGATAATTCTTTATATTATATCAATTATAAATAATTTGATTTTTTTTAATTTTTAAACTAAAATTTTAAATTAAATAAGAATTAATGATTTATATAATTTTCATTAAACTTAAATTAAAAATAAGCAGTCTAAAAAATAATATTATATATAATAATATATAAGAATTTTAATTTTTCTTTTTAAAAATAAAAAGCGTAAGCGAGAAATATTATTATAAACAAAATTTAATTATTAAATAAATTTTAAATTAAATAAAATAAGCTTATTGGTTTATTATATAAATTATAATAAATTTATTTATAATTTTATTTAATATTTAATAAATTTTAAATATTTTATTTATAACAAAATATATTAACTGACTATAATACCGCAGAGTAGTTCAATGTTAAATATAAATTGTATTCTTAAAAATATAGTAACTACCGTACCCTAAACCGACACAGGTTCGTTTGTAGAGAATACTAAGGCGTAGAGCTAAAAGTTGTTAAGGAACTCGGCAAAAACTCCTCCTACGTTTGACAACAAGAGGAACCTATTTGATACAGATTTGAATATTTTTTACGAATTTGTTAAACTTATAGAGGGTCACAAAATCGGAAGCCCCAACTGTTTACTAAAAAGTGCGAGCTGTAAAGCTCTAATAAATAATGTGGTGTGAATCCACTATGAGTTTAGATCCTCATAAGTCTACTAATAAGAGCGTAATTGGTAACGAATACGTTTTAAGCTATTAGGACAATGTAATAATATTTTATACTTACAATAAAATAATTATGCTAGACTATATAATTATGGTTAAAATAATTGAATTCATGTTAAGGCGTCGTTAAAACAGTCACTGATTGTAATTATTGCAGATAGAGCTTATATTAATTAAAAAAAAAAATTTTTTATATGTTTATATAAGCTGAGATAGAATTATTTTTCTTTTTATAAATTAATTGATCTAACAAATATCTCCGGCGTAGAATGAAAACCTAAGATTATAATTAAAGTATTTATTAGGGAACAGTGTAAGCCCAATAACTACTAATCAAAATAAAAATACTAATAATATATTTATTATTAATAGATTAGAGGATTAATAGCAATGTTAATTAACAGTTAGTGGGTATAGGACAAGCAAAAAGCGAATGCATAATTGTAATAATTATGATAAGTAATATTTACTAATCTGAAAAGATGCTGACTTGCTTTAGGGTGTTATTTAGATATAAACATATTTAATTTTTATTTAATTAAATAAATACATATTTAAACTTTTTTTTATCCTTTTTTTTATAAGTGTTTCCCCAGAAGTGTTAAAAATAAATAAAAAAATATAAAATTCAATATAATTAAAGTATATTATCTGTTATCAGTTTTTTCTTTAATTAGTTTTAAATTTAAAATTTAAGGGTTTTAAGATGTTAGAATAAGAAAGTAACGCAATCATGAGTCTAACTTTCCTAACATTTAGTTCTAGTAAAATTCTTATAAATATATTTAAAATGATACTTATACTAGAATAAGTAAAAATCTCAGTTGTTAGACACTATTTTTAACTAACAATATTAAAATTAATAATGATTAAACATTTTAAAACTATTCAAGAGCAATTATCTTATATTAAGAAAAATCCAGCTTTTATTTCTGGATTTACTTCTGGTGAAGGATGCTTTACTGCTTATTTAGGAGTAGATACTTCTTTAATGTGAGGTTTACAACCTTCTTTTGAATTTTCTATTACTCAAAATACAGGTGATATAAATCTTTTAAAATCATTTTATTTATTTTTTGAATCAATAGGTAAAATTTATGATAAGAATGATGGAGTATCTGTATTTATGGTAAGAAATTTACAACAAATACATAATATTATTATTCCTTTTTTTATAGAATACCCATTAGTAGGAACTAAAAGTTTTGAATTTGAAACATTTATTTTATTTATGAAATTAGTTTTAGATAAAAAACATTTAGGAAATCAATTAGAAAATAGGGATATTTTTATTAAAATGTTATTACTATGTAAAGAACTTAACTCAAAAAGAATTAATCCTAAAAAATTATATAGAATTGACTATTTAATTGATTGACTTAAATCATTAGATAATGTTCCTTCTTTAGAACAAAAAATAGCTATGAAATTAGATCTTTCAACACAGTTAAATGGTTTAAAAAAAACAACTAAATAAAAATATTATATTACTCTTATTTTCTTAAGCTTAAAATATATTATATGTTAAATAAAAAAAAAGGATATAAAATTTTAATAGGAAATATTTTTATAAAAAAAAATTTTTTTAATATTTCTAATATCATAATAATGCTTGAGCCGTGTGCGGTTAAAATTGCAAGCACGGTTCTTAGAGGGGGAAAGCTAGAATTGGCCTACCTATCTCAACCACAAATCGCTGCAATCATGTAAATGGTAGTATAGCGATTGAAATTTGCCCGATGCCTGCAACGAAAGAAAGGTGATAGGAAACTGTTACTGATCAAAAGTCTGGTTAATAGCGGTCAACAAGTTAAGGCCGTGTGAATTATTTTTATTTATTATTATTACTTAATTAAATTTAAGTAGTACTATTTTAGGTATCAGCGTATTAATAATAATATCATTTATAAAATATATTTAAAATAATAATAATCACTAATCACTATATGCTTTAATACTTTAAATATTTAGTTTTAATTATTACTATATTAAGTAAATAGCAGGTAACCAATCTAATTTTTATATTTTAATTTATTAAAAATAATTAATACATCATAAAAAATATAAATTATTTTATATTAGATAATATTATATTAAATAAAAAATTAATGTAGTACCACAACGACTATTCGTGACATAAAAAGAAATAGTCTATTTTTTAAATATTTAAAAGGATAAGGTTATCGAAAAAGGAACGGTATTCATATTAAGATTAGTATCCCTTTTGGTTATTATTTTATTAGTTAGAGAGTTATTGGTTTGACTTGGCATATGAAATAAGTCCCTAGTCACTAGAAAGGGCTTGCACCCCGCGTCTAGTTAAAATAATGAAAAAATATAATCTACAAATCTTAAAAAAAATAAAAAAACTATATAATTAAAAAGCAACAAAAACATTTTTAACAACAAACCAAAATCATAGAAATAAACTATTTTTGTTTATTTTCACTAAATTAAACTTAAAAAGAAATTTATCGAGAGGTTTACCTAAATTAAATCAAACACCAATAATAATATATAATAATCCTTTAGAGCAAAGAAAACAAATTATTCAAGAAAATGGTGATAAATCTTTTATATATAGATGAACAAATAAAATAAATGGAAAAACTTATTTAGGATCTACTGCTAATGGTAAAAAAAGACTTAATTTTTATTTTGATAAAGGTAGTCTTTTAACTAAAAAAATTCCTATCTATATGGCTTTATTAAAATATGGACATGATAATTTTACATTTGAAATTATTAAGTATTGTGAACCTAAAAAAGCTGTAGTTTTAGAACAGACATATTTAGATCATTTTGACTTTGATTATAATATAAATGTTAAAGCTAATTCAATTTTAGGTTACAAACATACAGCAAAAACTTTAGCTAAAATGAAAGGAAGACAAAATTTTAAAGGTAAAACTCATAGCGAAGAAAATAAACAAAAAAGTAGAGATTTAGCAGCTGAAAAAAGAAAATTTAAACAATTAAATAACAAATTAAAATTATCAGATTTATTTAATAAATATAGTTCATATGGTAAAATATTTGGTTTAGGTAATCCTAGATATAAAAAATTACAAATTATGGATGTTTTAAATAATCAATCTATCTTATTTAATTCCGTAAGTGCTGCCAGTTTAGTACTTTGTGCTCCAGGTGGAACATTGTTAAAATATGCAAAAAATGGAACTTTATTTTCTTATTTTGAATTAGACAGTTTAAATAATTGTTTAATAGAAAGAAAATTATTAATAACTTTAAAAAAAAATGTTTAAATTTAATTTATATTAAAATGTTCTTTTTTTATAATGGATTTAATCTAAAACTATAATTTTTGCTAATAATTTATAAAAAAATTTTTTAACCCCTGTATACTTTATAATATTTCTAATTTTTGCTTAACTATGAGGATAACCTTAGGGTCCTCAGTAAATTTAATTATATGCTGCAAAATTTCAAATTTTTATTTACTTACTTCTTACTTAAAAATAAAATATTTGTATTTCAATAATAGTTTTTTTTTTAATTATTTATCAGTTTAATTTTTATTATTTTTATAAAGGTTAAATTTAATCTTAAATTTATTATGGTTTAATTAACTTTTTATAAAGTTGAAAAAATTTATTCAATGTGAATTAAAATTATTTGAAAATTAGATACTATTTTTAAATTAAAAAATTAAAATTTACGAATAACAATAATAAAAAATATGAATTAAATTAAGTTTTTAAAATAAAACAAAAAAAGTTAATCAAGTATTAATAAATAAATAAAGTAAGTTTAAAAATTAAAAATAATCAGCAGGAATTTAAAATTATAATATTTTAACTCCTTTAATCTATTATTATAATGTAAAAAGTATAAATTATTGTTAATTTTTTAATTTATTAATTGACTAAAAAAAATAATAATGATAACTTTATTAAAAATAAAAAATAAATTCCTTAGAGACTAAACATTAAATAATTAGTTTTAATTACTAAATAATAATATAGTCCATTTTAAAATTTAAAATTTATAAATAATATTTAGTTAATATTTATTTATTAAGTTTTGTTTTTTAATCTTTGCCAAAGGTAGCAAAATCAATTGGCCTGCTAAGTGTTGTGGGAAAACACTACTGTGGGTTAAACTATCAAACTCCGGGGAAGCCCTAAAACTTATGGTACCAAGCTATAATCGAAAGGTTATAAGTGGCCAGAATAATTACCTGGGTATGGTAACAAGTCATAAGATGAGTGAAAACGAAATGGGTGATCGCGGATCTAAATCAGAAATTTTTAACCCACAGCCAAGAGGAATTTTTGTAAAAGAGCAACGAGTAGACGGTAGTTATTTTGGGTTAAATCCAAAATTAAGGTGTACTCTAACGGGTTTCGAAAGAAACTATCCCTTCAAAATCCCTTCTAACCAATTTAAAAATAAATCATTTTCTACTATCATACAATCTGAAATAAACCCATGGTTCTTAACTGGTTTTACAGATGCTGAAGGATGTTTTTCTATAAAAATACAACAAAATGCTAAATTAAAAACTACATGAAGAGTAAGACCTACTTTTTCTATTACTTTACATATAAAAGATTTATTATTATTAAAATCTATAAGTAACAGTTTAGGTGTAGGAAATATAAGCAAAAGTGGAGACAAAGCTTTAATATATGCAGTAGATTCTATCAAAGATATTCCTATCATCATAAATCATTTTGATAACTACCCTTTAGTAACACAAAAGTTATCAGATTACTTAATATTTAAACAGTGCTTTGAAATAATTAAACAAGATAAACATTTAACAAAAAAAGGTTTATTAGAAATAATAGGTCTAAAAAGTAACTTAAATTTAGGATTATCTGCTAAATTAAAGGAAGCTTTCCCAAACCTTATTGAAGTTAGTAGAGTAGAGTATAAGTTTAATGACATCCCTGATCCTTTTTGAGTTTCAGGGTTTGTAAGCGGTGAGGGTTCCTTTCAAATAGTTCTTAGAAATTTAAATAATGGAGTATTTGCCAGATTTAGTATACATTTACATATTAGAGATTTAGAAATTTTAAAAGGTCTTTCTACTTATTTTAAATCAAACAGTACATCAAAAAAAATTTCTATTTTAGAAAAAAGTGCTCAATTACAAATATCAAAATTTTCTGATATTGTTAATATAATTATACCTTTTTTTAATAAGTATCCTATATTAGGAATGAAAAATTTGGATTTTATAGATTTTAAAAAAGTATGTAATATCTTAGAAACTAAAAAACATCTAACTTCTCCATCGGTATTTAAAAAAATAGTTAAAATAAAATCAGGTATGAATCTAAATAGAAAATGGTAATGTTAAAATATATAATTTACATATTTTATAAAATTGCATGATAAATTTGAATAATCCGTGTTAAATGAGGTCGAGTATCAATAGTGTAATGATGGCTTCACTGTCTCTACAACTTGCTCAGTGAAATTGAAATACATGTGCAGATGCATGTTTCCTGATGGGGGACGGGAAGACCCTAGCAACTTCTACTGTAGTTAGTCATCACGTCGATCTAGAACAATTATTGTTAATAGAAATTAGGGATGTCAAATGACGAAAATTGGAATACCTTAAAACTTTAGTTGGGTTGATGTTAACCTTATATATCTAAATGAAAAAAGGGATAGTAGACTAATTGGCAGTTTGACTGGGGCGGTCGTCTTTAATAGAGTAGCAAAGTACATCCAAATATATATATAAAAAAAACACAACGATAATATATAAAAAAAACAAATTAAAATAAAAAATAATAAATTTAGATTAAAAAAATAAATAAATAATAAAAAATAAATAAATAATAAATAATAAATAAACAATAATAAATTTAAATTAACAAACAAAAAAAAAAATAAACAAATAAATATGTTTAATTAGTATATTTAAAAAACGTTGTAAAAAAAAAATAATAATAAATTATAAAAAAAAAAAATTAAAGTAATTTAGTTTATTATTACATATTAAATTATTCAGAACGAAGGTATGCTAGAACATGAAAGGAAATCAATTAACCAGTTTAAGGTTACGTAGGCCACAATGGGGTAAGCATGCTTAACTGAGAGAGCTGATAAGCCAAACAGATGGGTAACCAGGGCATAGTGACCCCCTATCTTTGTATGGAATAGGTAGGGATCAATAGATTATAAACAATAGTCTTTTTAAATTAGAAATAATTTATATTTTAATGGGTAAATTTCAAGAATATCTTGTAAATATTTAATTTTTTAATAATTTAATTTCTCGGCTCCTTTAGGGAGGCGTAATAAAGATAACTTGAAGCGAAGCTAGTATAAGTTTATAAATAATAAAATAAATATTCTTAAATTTAGAACGTTCAACGACTAGTAGGTGATTTAAAAATATTTTTAAAATAATCCTACCTTGAAAACCCAACAACTTATTAATTTTTAAAATTTATAAATATTTAAGTTAAAATTATATATATTTTATAATTTATTAATATTAATATTAGTTGAAGATATAGTCTGAACCACTTTGTGAAAGGTGGATACTTAAATAAAATAAATATTTAA
>Ga0137398_10000044_pt1 | contig 31279 bp, 23 predicted proteins | sample czorhiz216metaG_FD_106659 | JGI IMG/M metagenome (GOLD analysis project Ga0137398, IMG submission 106659) | Vadose zone soil microbial communities from Angelo Coast Range Reserve, California, USA - czorhiz2.16 metaG | ecosystem: Environmental > Terrestrial > Soil > Vadose zone | place: USA...
CTAAACCTTTCGAGTGGCGGTTCACACGAAAAGATCTCCACGCATTGCTTCACAAATTGAACCGCCCCCTGGCAAAGGCTGCCTAGAAAATACGTGACCGAACATATGAACCGGAGCACTAAGCGCGGTTTTGGTAGCCATCCGTGCCGCGTAGTTTCAAGCAGTTACCAAAAGATGTTGTTCTGTCACGGCAGAGGTCGCGAGTTCGAGTCTCGTCGTCCCCGCCATTCTTTCTAAGCGCATGCGGAAAGTTTGGCGGCGCTGCCTGGGGACGGAAGGAAACACTCAGCGGGATCAATTTCCGTCGTCCGCCTCGGCAGTTTGAATTCGCTTCTGCAAAATTACCCAGACAACTTTATTTAGTGCTCGCCTCCTGGCCCACCGTATTCTGCTCGCCGGGGAGACGCGGCCTGTGCCAGGGCGAAGAGACTGGCCGCTCTCCTCAGCTAGATTGACAGTCTGCCCGCAAAAATAGAAAACATTGAAACGAAATTGAGCTAAAATGCACCATCTCACACGGGTGCCAATACCCTTCCCTATTGGTCAGCTTGTTGTCCAGCACAGGCTGTAACAGGTCAGCCGTTTTCGCGGCTCGGGAGGCTCAATGAGCCCGGCCCAAATCCTGATTCTGGATCTCCATCAGGATCCGTGTGTGGGCGGCAACTGCGGACATCTTCGAGGACTGATCGAAAAAGCGTTTCCGACCGGAAGCGTGCGTGTGTGCGCGACGGCCCAGATTCCGGATTCGACAACGACTGAGCCCGACTTAATTGTGCTGCGTTCACCGGCAGCCTTGCCGCTCGCTCAGATTGTTCAGTCACTCCGCGACAAATGGAAATCGGCATCCGCGGTTGCCGTCCTCTGCCACTGGTCGCAGACGGCAGGCGAACTGTTGGACTCACTCCTGCACGGCTTAGACGATTTCTTTTGCTGCCCCATCCGCGACATCGAGCTTATCCCGCGGGTTCGGCGACTGCTTCCAGGCGAAAATCTCAACTCCACCGGGCACGCGCGTCTAAGGCTGGACACGCTGGTCGGTGAGAGCGATTGTTTTTTGGCGGCGGTGGAGAAAGTTCCGCGCGTCGCGAAGTCGGATGCTACCGTGCTGATCAGCGGTGAAACGGGAACCGGCAAGGAACTTTTTGCCCGGGCGGTCCATTATAACGGGGCGCGGCGCAGCAATCCTTTCATTCCGCTCAATTGTGGGGCGCTCCCGGATCATCTGTTCGAGAACGAGTTATTTGGCCACGCTCGCGGGGCTTACACGGATGCATCGTGGGCAGAGCAGGGCCTCCTGGCTGAAGCTGAAGGCGGCAGTCTGTTTCTGGACGAAGTCGACACGCTCACGCATTCGGCCCAAGCCAAACTTCTCCGGTTTCTCCAGGATCGCGAGTACAAACCGCTTGGAGCGACCAAGTGTCTGACCGCCAACGTTCGCGTAATCGCCGCCACCAACACCGATCTTCGTGAACGCGTGAAAGCGAGCTTGTTCCGCGAAGATCTCTTCCATCGGCTGAACATTCTGGCGCTCGAAGTTCCCCCGCTTCACAAACGGAAGGCGGACATCCCGATTCTGGCCAACTATTTTCTTTCCCGCTACGGCACACAGTACGGCAGGAGCAAGCTCACGTTTTCGCGGGCAGTGCTTTCGAAACTCATGACCTACGCATGGCCTGGAAATGTTCGCGAATTGGAGAGCGCAGTACACCGGGCAGTCGTCCTTGCTACCGTGGACGTTTTGCAGCCGCAGAATATCGAGCTGCCGATAGCGGGCCAAGCGGAAGAAATCGAATCGGGCTCGCTGCAGGTTGCCAAAACGCGGGCAATCGAGGAATTCGAACGCTCCTATCTTTCGAATCTGTTGACCGCGAATTACGGCAACGTGAGCCGGGCAGCGCGCGCCGCGGGTAAGGACCGCCGGGCGCTTCAGCGGATGATTCGAAAGCACGGCCTCGAGCCGCCGGCATTCCGATGAGTCATTGTTCTCCACGAAGTAAACCGCGCGGACTCCGCCGCGCATTCGAAAGATCTTATAAACTACGCCTCGCTTCATGCTCCCTGGCATTTTAATAGCCGAGTTTTTTCAAATTGTGAAACGGCAGTTTGCCGAAGCCCTGAAGCAAGGCTGCCACGAAACTGCCGCGCTTTTTTGCTTCGGAAGCCGCATACGTGCGGGCCCGTGTTTCCAAGCAGTTGCGTCGCGCTGAGCTCGTGCCACTGCGACGCGAAAGCCGCACCTCGCCAAATGCACCACTGAAAAGAAAGCGCTTCGTCCTGGCCGTTGAATTGCTACCGACATGGCGCAGGAGTCGAAGCACATTATTGCCAAGCCGGACAACATAAGTCAGGTGCAGCGAGGAATTCTGAACTACCTGACTCAGCATCCGCATGCGAAGGATACCTTGCAAGGAATCATCGAATGGTGGCTGGGAGATTCGCGGCACGCGCTAGGTGTTGGCGAAGTCCAACAAGCGCTGGACGAGCTGGTGCAGCGCGGCTGGATTGCGGTTACGAAGCGAAACCCCAGCAGCACCGTGTACGGGCTGGGCGAATCGCATCTCGATGATATTCGGGGGTTCTTGAACGATTGACCTATGGCCAACGTCTTCGCAACCCACTCGGTAGGCAACTCATTGGTGACCTATTTGCGTAACGCGTATCCGGAACCGCTACGTACCGATCATCCGATGGACTTTCGCTTGATTTCCAGCGGTGAGCTGGCAACAGGCCCCGATCCTCAAAATGCGCTGTCGCTTTTCCTGTTTCGAATCACGCAAAACGAGTTCCTGCGCGGCCGCCCGAGGCCGAACGATCGCTCCGACGCCAGCGCGCCTCTCTCGATCGATTTGCACTACTTGTTGACGATCTGGGCCGATACCGCTCTGGTTGAACAAACGGTCCTGTCCTGGGCGTTATTGCAGCTGCAGATGCATCCCGTGCTCGACAGCTCATCGCTTTCACCCGAAGCAGGCTGGAATCCCGGCGATATCGTTCACATGATTCCAGCGGAGCTCAGCAATGAAGAACTCATGCGAATCTGGGACTTGCTGCAGCCCAAGTACCGCCTGAGCGTCTCGTACACCGCGCGCGTCGTTCGAATCGATCGGGATCTGGAAATTGGCGGGCCGGCCGTCGTCGAAAAGGACCTGTTCTACAGCGAGGTCCCCTCCTGATGCCCGAACTAGTGCAAGACCGAGTGTTCGGCGCCGTCCGCTTCCTGGATGGAACGACGCTATCAAAGGTCAACGGCAAGTTGAACGTGCAGGCTCCAAATGTTCTGGTGCGCCGCAACCAGTCAAACCTGTACGTGATTTGGGACGCCCCCGCTAACGGAAAGGTGGTTTTTACCGTCAGCGATCCCTCGTCCCACTATCTCTCACGGCAATTTACCGTGACCCTGCCCCGCGATCCCGATCCTACGCATGTGAACCAGGCGTCTTCGATCTTTCAGCCGCAAGATGTGTTTCTGCTTCCCTCTTCTCTTGCTCCCGCCTCTCCTGGATGGGCCATCGTCCGCGCCAGCGTCAAGAAGACAGGTGCAACCGCCGTCCTCGCCGGAGCTCTCATTCGAATAACGCGCACGAGCGACCAAACTCTTCTGGCCAAGGGAATGTCGGACGCTCGCGGAGAGGCTTTGGTGCTGGTCCCTGGTGTTCCGGTAACGACATTCGATTCCGGAGGCGGCGCAGTGATGGCTACAGAGATCGATGTGAGTATCCAAACCGTTTTTGATCCGGCATTGTCCGGCGTTCCGGATCCAGATGATCTTGACGCCCGCAAAAGCGCGCTGCCGTCGTCCACAGTAGCGGCGAAGCTCGCGGCGGGCAGAGTTTTGGTTGCAGAACTGAATGTCACGATCGCCTGAAATTCTGGCGAGTGGCAAGTTCTTTCGTGAGGAGGTAGCACGTGCCTGAATATCTAGCTCCTGGAGTATACGTCGAAGAAACAAGTTTCCGGGCGAAGTCCATTCAAGGGGTGGGTACGAGCACAACTGCTTTTGCCGGCCTCACCCGCAAGGGGCCGGTGGGCGGAACGCCGGAGATTCTGACCAGTTTTCCGGATTTCGAACGGATCTACGGCGGCATCGACAATTTGTCGGGGCTGAGCGATCCGATCAACTATCTGGCGCACGCGGTCAACGCATTTTTTGACAATGGAGGCGGCCGACTGTACGTCTCGCGGGCCTTCCTGGGGCGTACGGACGGCACGGGTACCGCTTCGACGGCTGATCTGACCAGCGGCGGAGCGGATGCAACCAAACAGACTTTTTTCAAGGCGCGCTTTCCAGGAGATGCGGGAAACGGCTCGATCAGTGCAACGCTGCAGTATTCACCGGCAACGAAGCTCAGCATGGACAAAACAGTGGAAGGGACCCTGCTCCGCCTTGGTGGAGACACGGTCGCGCAGCCGGCGCAGGTTTCCGGTGGCATGGCGCCCTTCTCACTTCCGGAAGACAGCACTCTCGTCCTGACCGTGAATGGAACAGACGCACCGGCGATTCATTTTCACGGCGAGTCCGCCGAAGCGGTTGGTGCTGTGGCCTTAGCGGACCCCATTCCACTCACGGATCCAACACGGACGCTGCAAGTCACGATTGACGGGGCCGCGCAGACTATCACCGTGCCAGGCGCAAGTATCGCCCGCGCCGACCTCGTTGACTTCGTCAACGCAGCTCTCATCGGCGGTTATGCCCACCGTACCGCTGACCAGAAACTGGCCATTGGAAGCGATAAAAGGGGAAAGCTCTCGTCGGTGATCGTGACGGCCAACGCCACGCTGGGTTTTACGGCCAATACCACAGCCTCCGGCTCTAGCATCGCGGCCAACGACGTCGGTGATCTGAGCAAAGTAACCGCAGGCGAGATCAATACTCTGCTGTCAGCTGCCGGGGTTGCCGTCCGGGCCAGTCTCTCGGCGGCATCAGGAAAACTCGTCTTGACGGGAGCGGACACCGGCGCCGGGAAGACTTTGGCGGTGAAAGCGGGCGCGGCGCAGGTCGCGCTCGGCCTCGACACGACCGGGGCGACAGGTTCCGGCGCGGGCGCGAACACGTTCTTCGTAAAACATGGAAAAGCCTGGGTGGACGCCAGCAACACCCAGCTCGATTTGAGCGGGCTCCAGCCGGGCGATACTCCCACTTCCACCAAGAAAGGACCAGCCGACTTCGTTACCGTCAATGTGCTGACCAGCGACAAGGATCTGCACACTGCTTCCTTCCAGGACATGGGGCTGGATCCCCTCCATCCGCGTTTTGTGGGCACGGTGATGGCGATGAAGCAGACGCGGCGGGTTGCCGACCTTGAAAATGGGTTTGGCATTACCGTCGGAACCGCGGTAACCGCGTTCGATCTGCGAAGCGCTTTCTTCGGTGGGGGCCAACCGACGGCGTTCGCGCTGACAGGTGGAAACGACGGCGGCGACCCAATCCCGCAGACGTATACGGACGCCCTAACGTCTTTCGAAAAACTGGACGATATCTCCATCGTGGCTGCGCCGGGCCACTCGGCTTTTGACGGCGCCTACGAAGGCGCTCAGAACGCGCTCATCAACCACGCTGAGCGGCGGCGCGCGTATCGCATTGCCGTGCTCGACTGCAAGCACGACCAGGCAATCTCTGAAGTGCGCGCAGCGAGAGGCAAGATCGATTCGTCTCACGCAGCCTTCTACTATCCGTGGGTCGTGGTTCCAAACCCATTGTTCCGGCCGGGCCAGGAACAGATTCCTCGAGAATTGTCATTGCCGCCTTCGGGTTTCATGTGCGGCATCTATGCGAGGACGTCCGTGCAGCGCGGCGTCATCAAAGCGCCTGCGAATGAGGTGGTGCAGGATGCCCTGCGTTTTGAGTCCGATATCAATTTTGCGCAGCAAGAGGTGCTGAATCCTCTGGGCGTGAATTGCCTGCGATTTTTCCCTGGCCGTGGATATCGAGTGTGGGGAGCGCGCACGGCGAGTTCGGATCCCGAGTGGATATACGTCAATATCCGGCGGTACTTCAACTACCTGGAAGCTTCCATCGACTATGGCACGCAGTGGGCGGTTTTCGAGCCCAATGGTGAAGCGCTCTGGTACAACATCCAGCAAACAATCTCTTCCTTCCTCTACAACGAGTGGGTAAGCGGAGCGCTGCTGGGTGCTACGCAACAGGAGGCCTTCTTCGTCCGCTGCGATCGCAGCACCATGACGCAGGCGGATCTCGACAACGGGCGGCTGATTTGTCTGGTGGGCGTCGCCGCCATTAAACCCGCTGAATTCGTCATCTTCCGCATCGGGCAGAAGACGGCCGATGCAAAGAGTTAGCCGTGGAAATACAGAAGAGGAGGCAATAAGAAATGGCGCGGACTACACCCTATGCAGCATTCAATTTCATCGTGACTGTCGGAACCGGTGAAGCCTTCGGCGGATTCTCCGACGTTTCCGGCCTGCAAACGGAAATTACGGTCGCCGAATACCGCACTGGCAACGAGAAGCTCAATCACGTGCGCAAGGTGCAGGGAGTCCACAAAGTGGGCGACGTAACCCTCAAGCGCGGGATTGTGAACTCGGGCGATCTGTGGGCCTGGATTCAAGACACAAGAATCAAAGGCCCCGACGCGAAAAAAGAGGTTTCCATCACGCTGCGGGACGAAGCGGGAAAGAATGTCCAGACATGGAACCTGCACTTCGTAATCCCGCTGAAGTACACCGGTCCAACTCTCGCCGCCAAGGGCGGAGGAGATGTTGCCATGGAGGAGTTAGTTCTCTCCTCTGAAGGATTGGACCTCGCTGCCGCATAACACTGGAGAACGTTTAAATGCCCGGACTCCTCTTTGAAGAGCAGGCGCCAATTGCTCCCAGCGCTCCGAATCGCATGGACATCGCGCTGATGGTGGGGTTCGTTCCTCTGCGCAGAGTCGTCACCCTTCCGAGAGTTGTATCTCAATGGCTGAAAGAGAGGGGGTGGTCGGAAAAAATATTTGCAAGCTGGATTCCACCAGTCGAGCCAACTGCCGCCCTTAGTGTTTCGGACGTGGGCCCTAACAACCTCGTGGCGGAGTCAGAAGAGCGGATCGTTACGGTATTCGGGAAGGGCTTCAAGCCGAACTTGACCGTTCAAGTTACTGCCCCGGGTGCTGCAGTCTCGATTCCCCTGGACGGGAACCAGTTGCGAAATGTTACGGCGGATTCATTTCAAATGGCGATCACTCTTGACACCCTGGGCTCGTACAAAATTCAGATAAAGAACCCGGACGATCCTCCTCCGGCTCTTCCTTCTCCTCCCGTTTCCTTCACTTTTAGCGTGTTGCTGGATGTCCCCATTCCCATCGAGAGCTGGGCACAATTCGACCAACTCTTCGCTTGGGAACAGAGGACCAGTTCCGGGCGGGAGGGCTCTACGAATTTAGGGGCGGCGGTGCGCTCGTTTTTCGCTCAGGGCGGACGGCGTTGTTACGTGGTGCGGGCGGGAGATCCGGCTCCACTCGAAGCGCTTCGGGCACCTCGACTGGAATCGCTCCGTTTTCTGATTCCCGGCTATCCGTTCCACTTCGACCCTTCACCAGCAGACCGCGAGTCGTGGCATGGCTTGGGCCATCTTTTCGGATTGCCGGACGTATCCTTTGTCTGCCTGCCCGACTTGCCTGAAGTAGTGAGTGTGGATCGCACGCGGATGCCCCTGCCCGCTCCCCCAGTGGAGCCTCGCGAGGTTTTTGCGGAGTGCTCCGTGGAACTTCCGGCTCCTCCTAAAGACATAACGGTCCGGGATATCGGCGCGCCTCGCTGCGATGATGCGGGGTACGCCGATTGGGCCGCTGCCGTAAACATGGTGACGGGTACTCTTGCCCGGCGAAACCGGGAATCAGAATTCGTCGCGGCAGTTCCACTGCCCGAGAAGGCCATCAATTTTGACGGCCTGCGATCAACTGCGTTTCTGCAACTCGTATATCCCTGGGTCCGCACGCCCGGATCAATTTCGTTGGCGGAGAATCTTGAACCGCCCGACGGAGCGCTCACCGGGATCCTGGCGCGAAACGCACTGGTCCGCGGTACCTACCAGACCGCCGCGAGTTTTGATGTAGGAGACATTGCCGGTCTTTCTCCGCAGCTCAGCCGCGAGGAGGAAGACCGCATGGAAACCAACATTTGCCTGGTCGGGCCGACACCGCGCGGCTTGCGGCTTCTCTCTGATGTGACCATGAGCGAGGCAGAGGCTTTCCGGCCCGGAAGTGTGAGCAGACTGATTGCTACCGTGGTTCGAACGGCGCGGCGCATTGGAGAAGACATTACATTTGAGCCCTCCGGCGAAAATGCATGGGCAACGGTACGGGAGCGATTGAATGCTTTCTTGCTCGGACTATTCCACGCGGGCGCGCTGCGCGGGAGTTCACCAGAGGAAGCATATGACGTGAGATGTGATCGAGGGACGATGACCCAGAACGACCTGGATGCAGGCCGCCTGATCGCCATCGTACAGCTCGATCCGGCTGCGCCTATCGACACGATCACCGTGGTGCTGGTGATGAACGAAGACCGTCAGTTGTTAGCTCCGGTGAGCGAGGCAGCATGAGCAGCACGCCCACGATTAACGAAAACGTTCCGGAGAACCGGCTCTACCCTCTGCATGTGTTCCGGTTTCAAGTGGATTTCGATACCGACCCCATCGAAGGCGGAGGTCAGTCCGCTGTTCCACTTTGCAGCGGCGCGTTCTCCGAATGCACGGGCCTGGAAGCAACCATGGAGCCCAAGGTGATTAAAGAAGGCGGGCGGAACTATGGGGTCAACCAGCGCTCCGGGCCTGTAACGTTTGCGACAGTCGTTCTGAAACGTGGCATGACGAAGACACGAGATTTGTACAAGTGGTTCGAAATGGTGGGCAACGGAGGTTACGCGTACCGCCTGGCGGCGACCATTACGATGTTCGATACCACAGGAAAGGGAGTGCTCTCCTGGAAGCTTCACAAAGCGTTGCCGGTCAAATTCAAAGCCGCGGACTTGAATGCCAAGAACACTGAGATAGGTATCGAAGAGCTGCACCTGGCACATGAAGGGCTCAGCCTCGACAAGCCAAGGATCCCGAACCTATGAACGACATCCCGAAGGTCCCGGTAAGGGCGCTGTTTACGCCGATCGTGAATGGTACGAAGAAACAGGCATTTCCCGTTCATTTCAATCCGGTGTCCTTGCAGTATTCAGTCAGCAATACTTTGAAGGAGGAGGGTAGCGGAAAAACTAAGAAACAATATGTCAGCAAAGTGACAGGGAAGCTGACTATGGATCTGATTTTTGACAATACACCCAACGGCCACAACGTGCAGATTGAAACTGCCAAACTTGCCCAGTTTATGGGGTCGGCACAAAAAGACGACAAGGATAAGAAGCAAGTGCCGCCGATCGTGCTCTTTGAATGGGGAGGTTACAGCTTTCAAGGAATGATGGAGTCGTATAAGGAAACACTGGACTTTTTTTCCCCCAGCGGTGTGCCGCTCCGAGCTTCGGTAAACATTACGCTGGCGCAGCAGATTCAAATCTTCTCCAGTAAGTCCTCCGACACCCAGGGGGCAACAAGCCCAGACGCCGTAGACGTGCCGACGGGGAATGCTGACGGCGGAGGCGGAGGAAATGGCGGCAGCCAGAATGCTCAATCGGCGGCGACAGCCGGGGGGGACCCAAGTGCCGCTCGAGGATTGGCAGCGCTGAACGGCCAGGCGAGCATGAGGTTCAGCGCGGGAGCTTCACTCACGGTGAACGGTTCTATCCAGCTCGGTCCGCCGGTTGCCTTTGCTACAGGTGGCGCGGGAATTTCTGCCGGCGCCGGGGCGGGAATCGGAATCAGCGGTGGCGCAGGAATTGGAATCAGTGGCAGCGCAGGGATCAGTGTTAGCGGCGGAGGAGCAATCGGATTTAGTGGTGGAGGCGGCGCGGGCATCGGCATCGGAGTCTCTGGCTCGGCGGGGATCGGGATTTCGGGCGGCGCGGCTTCCGCCGGTGTATCAGCCACGGATGGCGCCTTCGCGGGATTACGTGTTTCCACCCAGGCCCCTTCCTTCGCGTTGAACACCAATAATTTCCTTCCACCCACTCCATCGCTTCCGCTCTCTACCGACAGCAACGCGAGTTTCCAGGTTGGAGGGCAAACGACGGTCACGGGCTCTGCTGGTTTGACCGCCGATGTCGGCGCCACGGCAGATTTGCGGGCGCGAATTCAATTCGAGGGCTAGATAAATGGGAATCGTCATTGAAGAGATGGATGCAACGATCATGCCGGCAGCTGAGGGCGCAACTGCAAGCTCCCAGGAAGAGGAACAGAAACCGAAGACCTCCGCAGCCGAACCGCTGGCTTCTAGTTTGCAGCATTTGATGCGGCGGCAACTGCGCGTGAAAGCGGACTGAAGCTGATGTCAGAAGCCCCCATATCTCGAGACGCCGTTTATTCCGCCATACCGACCCTGCGGGTGAACGGTCAGGAATATCCAATGGTCAGTGATCTCCTGCTGGCGATGGAGATGACCGAACACGAAGGCGGAATGTCATCGCTGGAGTTGCGAGTGAGCAACGTCGCCAGCAACAAACAGACCGGGGCGAACGCCGCGGTCTTCGAGGATGACAAGGTCCTGAAGCTGGGAGCCAAGATTGCCGTGTACGCCGGTGATGAAAATGCACCCAAGGAGATTTTTCGCGGAATAATCACTGGTCTGGAGGCTGAATTCTCCGAACTAGGGCCACCGGAACTGGTTGTGCTTGCCGAAGACGCCCTGCAGCAAGCCCGCCTCTCGCGGCGAACGAAGGTGTGGGAAAACACCAGCATCGCCGACATTGCCAAGGAGCTGGCAACGCAACTGAATCTGTCTCCAGTAATAACGGGATTGACCGACAAAATTGGCACTGAGGTGCAGTTGAACGAGAGTGACCTGGCTTTTCTTCGCCGATTGCTGACGCGCTACGACGCGGACATACAAGTGGTAGGCGGCGAATTGCACGTCTCGCCCCGAAAAGACGTGAGCCGGGGAACGGTAGAACTAGCTCTTACTGGACAATTGCGACGCGCGCGAGTACTCGCGGATCTCGCGCATCAGGTGACCAAGGTCACTGTAAGCGGGTGGGACTACAAGCAGGGTCAGAAGATCAGTGGCACCAGCACTGGCGCCAATCTGCAACCTGGCCAAGGGCGCGCCGGCGCACAGATTTTGCAAGACGCTGTGGGGAACCGCGCCGAACATGTCGGAGACCTGGCTATTTCGAATCAGACCGAGGCCCAGGCACTAGCCGATGCCATCTTCGACACTCGTTCCAGACCATTTGTAGTAGTCGACGGTACGGCAGAAGGCAATCCGGCATTGCGCGTAGGAACGCGGGTGAAACTCACGGGGCTGGGCGACCGATTCAGCAACACGTATTACGTTGTGCGAGCGCGCCATAAATTCGATCTCACCAACGGTTACAAGACTGATTTTGAAGCCCAGTGCCCGTTTCTCAGTTCCGGGGGTGGAGCATGATGTCCGCCATGGGTCACATCCTGCAACATGCCGCGGCCGAGCACATGCCCGCCAGTTATTTGGCCCGCGTGGTTTCGGTAAATGACAAAGAAAGTTTGTCCCGCGTACAAGTCCGGCTTCTCAACTATGACGGAGTTTCGCAGCAGGACGGACCCATTTGGGCACGCGTCGCACTCCCGTTTGCCGGCAGCAATCGCGGCGTCTTCATGCTGCCCGATGTTGACGACGAAGTACTAGTGCAGTTCGTCAACGGAGATTCTCGATTTCCCGTCGTGATTGGAGGACTTTGGAATGGCAATGCCCAAGCGCCGGATTCCTTAGGCGGCGACGGCACAAAAGTGGACCGTTGGGTGATCAAGAGCAAGGCGGGCTCGAAGATCGCCATCACCGAGCCGTCCTCCGGTCAGCCTACGATTACTGTTGCCACGCCCGGGGGAGTCACGGGGAAATTCACCGATGAGAGCGGCGGCAGCATCGAGCTCGCTCTCCCGGGAGGGACGACCAAGGTCACGCTGGATTCCACCGGAGTCTCGGTGATGACCGGCGGCAAGTTTTCTGTACAGGCAACGGAGGTCGAAATCACCTCCGGCACAGTCACTGTAAACGCTGCCACTTCCACATTTTCAGACATGGTGCAGTGCGAGACCCATTTGGCGACGACGGTGATCGCTACGACCTATACCCCAGGAGCGGGAAACGTATGGTAACCGAGCACACAGTTGTCCGTGGTTTGGTGCTGAACGGGAATCGCTCTCCCGTAGCGAAGACGCAGCCGGTTATCCTCGCGCGCACCGACAAACAGTTCATTCCCGGTTTGTTGAAGGACCTTTCAGACTCTCCCGCCACTCTGAACTCTTCGCTGGCCCAGACTCGCGACAGCTCAGGCATTCTAAAGCTGTTTCAGCCGGTGCATCGAGTTTTTCAGATCGCCATTTTGCAGATTGATTGTGACAGCTTCGGCGCGCCTCGGCTTGATCCCACCAGGATTGATAGCCTCGGCTTGGTCGTCCGTAGAATTTCGGACGATACGCGCTACCCCATGGAGCGATGGAGCAGACAAGACATCAAGATTGCAGGCCGATGGAACAAACAGATTGCGGGCTGGGTACCTTGCACAGACGCCGAGTTGGACATGGATCCGGACCCCGCGCGGCGCAGACCAATCGCTACATCAGGGAACGCCACCATCGATCAGCACCTTCCAGTTCCTACCTCTGGATATGCCCCTTACTCAGAGAGTGTTGCGCCGCTCTTCGTTGCGCCGCCTGAACTATGCAAGCAGATCAAAGCAACCGTGCTCTATGGGCTTATCCCCGTGACTAGCGTGGAAAAGAGTGAAGTCATCCCGCCTCCGAGTTACACCTCGGATTTTGTCCAGCAACACATGCCTTACTTTCTCCGGCTCAGCACTTCGCCTGGTAAGTCGCCCTTCCTGGCTCTCGCGAATCTTTTCATCACCTATACAGCTTTGACAGACACCTTTACCTCGTCGGACCCGAACGCCAATCAAAGTGCGGTGCCGGAATCGCTTTCGGCACTCATCAATATCCTCCGCCAGTTGAAGTTCGAGCTGAATGCCTTCAGCGACAGTTATAGCGAAGGAATTGCTCTATTTCAGGCCCTTAATCAATTCTCCGTCCGAGATAACCACGGAAATGAACTAGCCAAACTTGGCGATTTTCTGAAAGGCGCTTCCGCGGTTCTCGTAGACAAACAGGAACGAAGCATTCAGCTGCCGGCCCGATGGCCACATGTCAACGATGATCAAGCCACAACAATCGCAGGACTGTTCCAACAGGCGATGGAGTCGCGGTTTAAGGACTTGGTCTCTGGTGAAGCAAGATTTGAAGTGCAGGATCCTCCGCGGCGGTACAGCCTGCGCGCTTTTGTCCGCATCAAGCGTCCGGATGGTTGCCCGCCAGTTCTTCTTTGGAGCGCACCAAGTGACCCTTTCACTATCGCACCATGGTATGACAGCGCCGGACTCCCGCCGGTGAAGATTCCCCTTCCGGGCGTGGCTGGTCTCCTGAAGCTCAAGCCAAATGTCGCTTTCTCTGTGCCACCAGACCTCTTCAGTGCCTTGCAGCAAGATTCGAAGAAAATTCTTAAGGGTGACGGAAAAAAGGCCAGCGGAATTGGGTTGATGTGGATCTGCGGATTCAGCATCCCCATCATCACCATTTGCGCTTTCATTGTCCTGAATATTTTCTTGTCACTGTTTGATCTCATTTTTGGCTGGCTGTTGTTCATAAAAATCTGTCTTCCGATTCCGGTTCCGAAGAAGAATCCATAGCGAAATTATGGCCAATCTAACCATTCCGACGTTGCCCATCAACTGGCCGCTTCTGCCGCTTCCGGACGAGAACGGCAGAATCGAGTATCCCACACTGGAAAGCAGCGTTCGAGATTCCATCAAGGTGATTCTTACCACGCGGCCGGGCGAGCAGCTCATGCGCCCGCAGTTTGGCGCCGGTCTGCAAAATTTTCTGAATGAGCCGAATACCCTCACAACGCGGCGGCGCATCAATGACGCCATCTCCGATTCCATCCAGCAGTGGGAGCCGCGCGTGTTGCTGGACCGTCTCGATGTGATGGAAGTGCCCAATCTTCCTTCCCAGGTCCACATTGACCTGGTCTACCGGATTCGCAGGACTGGTTTGGTGCAACGTCTCGGAATGACGCTGGACTTGGGAGCATAGCCGTGCCGATTCGCCCCCCTGCTCTTGACGATCGAAGCTTCGGCGATCTGACAGAGGAATTGCTCGCGCGGATTCCGGCGCACACGCCCGAGTGGACCAATCCTCAGCTGGGCGACCCGGGACGAACCATCGTTGAGCTTTTTGCCTGGCTCACCGACACGCTCCTCTATCGCGTAAACCTGATTCCAGAGCGCCAGAGAATGGCATTTCTGCGCCTGCTGGGAGCACAGATGCGGCCTGCAGTTCCGGCAACCGGTATGATCACCCTGCAATTCAAGGACGAGAAAGTCACAACCACGCAGGTATTGCAGCCTCTGGCGACGGTGAAGGGCCCGGTCAGCTTTGAGACGAAATCCGAAATAACCATACTGCCGCTCACTTGCAAGGTGCATTTCAAACGCCCGCTCACGGAAGACGAAACCGCCTCGGTCAGAGATCTCCTGCCAGGTCTCGCGCAGCTTTATGGGATTCCCTCTAACGGCACACCCAGACCGTACGCCACGGCCCCGCTCTTCCCGAACGGTGAACCCGATCCAAAGGGATGGGATCTGACCAGCAGCACAGATGGCGCAATGTGGATCGCCTTGCTTGCTCCTAAGACAACGGTCGATGATGTTAGAAAATCGATTGCCGGACAATTACTCACCGTTGGCATCGTGCCGACCATCGAAGTTCCGGCCTTGTTTGAAGACATCGGGCCTCGCGGGCGGATCCCGCACGTCTGGGAGATCACCACACCCGGCACAAACCCGGCGGTACCTCCGCTGCTCGCTCTTGATGTCATTGAAGACTCGACCGGCGGTTTGCGAACGACCGGAACGGAGCGCCTGGTACTGCCAAGGCTTGAATTCATCGGCGCTCCCAGCAACGATGTACGCAAAAACCTGAACGCCGGCGTAGGGCCGGACCAACCGCCTCGTATTGATGATCCTGATGAGGCTGACATGCTCATCGCGTGGCTCCGCTTGCGTCCGACCACGGGAATGCAGCAGTTAACGATCACCTGGGCCGGAATCAACGCGGCGCAAGTGGAACAGTTGCAGACTCTGGCGGGACGCATCATTGGGCAAAGTGATGGCAGTTCCGATCAAGAAATGCAACTTCCCGCGACTTCCGTGGAGCAACAGTCCTTGGTGCTTCAAGTGGAAGAGCCGGGATTGAACTTTGTTACCTGGCAACAGGTGGATGATCTTGCTGCCGCCGGCACGGACGCTCGTGTTTATACGCTCGACAGTGAAGCGGGGGTCGTGCGTTTCGGCAATGGACTTCGCGGCAAGATCCCCGAGAATCAGCAACGCGTGCGCATAGCCAAGATGCGTGCCGGTGGTGGAAAAACCGGCAACCTGCCCGCACGTTCTCTGACGGATATCTCCGGCCAGGATGCTTCCAGCAAAACAGTACAAGGGACGCTCAAAGCAATTCAGACCATGGCCACGCAAGGCGGCGACGATTCTGAAACTCTCGCGCAGGCCGAGCAGCGCATCCCTGCACTGTTTCGCCACAATGACCGCGCGGTTACCGAAGACGATTATCAGCGCATCGCCTCGGAAACTCCCGGAGTGGACATCGCTCGCGTCATCTTGATGCCGCGGTTCAAGCCCCAGCAAAAAAAATTCAATGTTCCTGGCGTCGTGTCGGCCATGGTGCTGCCGCAAAAATCACCCGTCGGGTCGCCCAACCCTCGCGCTGACCGGCCGACCCTCGAAGCTGTTCATGGGTGGCTGTCTGCGCGCACTCCCGTGGCCACGGAACTGTACGTCATCGGCTGCGACTACGTTCCGGTGAGCGTGACGGTGGGAGTCAATCTTCTCGACGGAGTCGCGCATGAAACCGCTCTTGCCGCCATTCGCGACGCCATTCGCCTTTTCCTCTGGCCTCTCGCAGGCGGAGGGACGGACGGACTCGGTTGGAAGCTCGGACGCTCCGTCCGCGACCGGGAAATTGACGTGATTGTGGCGCGTGTTCCCGGCGTGGACACCGTCAACGGCGTGAATCTCTTTCAGATGGTGAAGCGTGCATGGCGGAGCGTCTCGAAACCAGGCGCCTGTGGTCCCGTGGAGATTCCTCTTCTCGCGTGGCAGCTTCCGGAACTGCTGCATGTCTCGGTGGCAGCCGATGCCCCAGCCCCAACGAGCTTGGGGCCGGACACTCAAGGTGCAGGTGGTGATGATGTCGCCATCCCTGTTGTCCCGGAGGTTTGCTGATGGACTCCAATGGCCTCAAATTCTGGAGCCAGAACTGGAGCACCCTCTCCGACCTCGAGTACGAGGCAGAGAATAAAGTTTTGCGCCTCGCCAGCCAGAGAGCGGCGCCCACTTGGACTGCCTCTCTATCAGACGCCAATGCTCTGTTGGAACGTGTCCCTGGGTCTATCGATCGGTTTGGCACGCGGGCGTTTCTGTCTTCGCTCGGCACAGTGATGGGCACTGGCGTGGCCTCGGATTCCTTGCCGCTCTTCAAGCCTGCGTCCGGCGACGCGGTCACGGATATCACTATTGGTTTCGATGGGCTGCTCTATCTAGCCCTAGCCGGCGGCGTCGCAATCATTGATCTGCTGGGGCGCACCGACATCGTAAAGGCCACGCCTCCGAATGAGCTCCCGTTCAACGCGTGGCGTTTGGCGGCCATTCCGTCGGGCGGCGTTTGGGCGCTTGATGCCACCAACAACAAGTTGGCTCGGCTGAACGGTTCGCCTCTCTTCGTGCAGCCTCATCCCGACTACGCACCCAATACGGTGCGGCCGTGTGAAGAGAATCCCAATCCCTCGAGGCTGATGCTTGAATCGAAAGCCGTCTGGCCCGCGGACGAGCGAGCCGTCGCGATCGCCTCCAGTCCAGACGGCCGGCTTGCGCTTCTCACTTGGACCAAGTTTGATTTCGCGCGGCTTCGAATCCTCTCTTCCGCAGGCGTATTCGGAGAACCTGTGATGCTGGACGGTTCCAAGCTCCCCTACAGCCTTACCTGGGTTTCTCAAAAACTAATCGCCCTGATGTTGCCCGGCTTGCGAGAGGCCTTCGTCTATTCCCCGGATGCAACGGGTAACCAGACGCTTCCCGCCGGTGATGTCTATCCTTTAAAAGACCCGGATGGCGGGCCCTTCTTGCATGGCGTAAGTCTTCCGCCAAATTATCCCACCGTCACCGGCGTCGCGCCGCTGGTGAAGCTATCGCTTCCCGCGTATGCGCGAAAAGGCTCAGCCGATGGCGCGCTGCTCATGGACAGCGGCTCTCCTTCCACCGTTTGGCATCGTCTCTATCTCGAATCCATGATCCCGGATCATTGCGGAGTAAGAGTCCACTTGGCCGCTGTCAATGACGAAGCTGCCGTTCCTACAAAGTGGTTCCCACATCTTTTCGGCAAGTACTTCGCCTCTGATGGACAGACTCCGCGTGGGGCGTGGGTTCCCAGCAACTCGGAAGTTCCTTTTCATCCCGGCGTTCTCGCCTGCCCGCGGGATCCCGGCCGTTCCGGTCTATTCACGGCCTTGATCCAGCGGAAGGGATTAAAAACGCGCTCCTTGCGGGGAAGGTACCTCAAGCTCCGCATCGAACTCATCGGCGATGGCCGGTCGACGCCGGAGGTCGCGGCGGTTCGCGCTTACTCCTCTCGCTTTTCCTATGCGGAACACTACCTGCCAGAGTTGTACCGCGAGGCTCTCTTTGCGCCCGACGCCGACGGAGTTGCGAACCAAACCACTCCCGCCGATTTTCTGGAAAGATTTCTCGACAATTTCGAAGGCATCCTTACACCGCTCGAAGACAAGATCGCCGATTCCCATCTTATTACGGAGGCCGAGACTACTCCGCAGGAAGCACTCGAATGGCTGGGCAGTTGGATTGGAGTTTCTTTTGATTCTGCCTACACCACGGCACAACGCAGGCAACTCATCCGCTCTGCTCCGCAGTTATTCAAGCAGCGCGGAACACTCGCTGGCTTGAGTCTCGCCCTGGACATCGCAACCGGTGGAGCCGTAACTCGCGGTCAAATTGTGATTCTCGAGGATTTCCGCCTGCGGCGCATCATCGCCACTATTCTCGGCGCCAATCTCGCCGACCAGCAGGACCCGTTGCTTGCCGGACTGGAAACCAGCGGCAATTCTTTTGTCGGGGATACACTCTTTCTCGGAGACGAGCTGCGCAATGAGGTCCTCGCCCTTTTCCAGGACGCTCTATCCACGAATCCCGCCAAGAGAAAGCAAGAGCTGGCCGCATTAGACTCCTTCTATGATCGCTTTGCCGATCGCGTCACAGTCCTGGTGCACAAGGAGTTTGCCCCTCAGGACCTCAAATTGATTCGCCGAATTGTAAATCTCGAGACTCCAGCCCACGTGCTGGTGCGAGTAGTGACTGCCAGCAATGCGTTCCTCGCCGGCTTGGCGTCCCTGGTTGGGGTGGACACCTACCTCGTCCCGAAGCCACCGCGCCAGCCCGCGCGCGTGGACGTGAGCTATCTAGGCCACGACTACGTCGAAGGTCTGGCATCGCTGGATCCACGTCTCGGCGACAACCAGCTTCCCTCTGCGCCGCCAGTTGCGAATCTCTCGGTGTCACCGCTGGACCAACCTGGGCAGAGTTTTACGCTTGATGGAAGCGCGTCTACGGCCACCGCGGGCAAAAAGATTGTGAAATATATCTGGACTCAGTTGGATTGAACTTCTAAGGAGAACAATCATGCCACCATTCGTAAAAGGAGTACCAATCACAACCACCCCGCCGGCGGGAGCCACCGTCGAAGTCACTGTCACAGCGGCTGCTCCGCTCCCCATTGGAGTCCATCACTTTCAATTGGTTGTGGAAGATAACTCCGGCAATCAGTCCGACCCCCAGGTTGCCACGGTGACCGTCAAAGATACGATCAAACCGACAGCGATCATCACGGCGCCGGCGCTGGTGCAGCCCGGACAAACTTTCTCACTCGACGGAACTAAGTCTTCCGATGTAGCTCCGGGCACGGTCGCGAAGTGGATCTGGACCATGCTGGACTAGACATTCGCGGGAGGTCGCGCCAGTAGCTCGTGGCACGGTGGAATAAAAGCTATGCCAGTCTTTGAAATCAACAAACCGATCACAACCGGAGTTCCCACTGTGACTGTTGAAAACAAATTCGTTGCAGGCAAACACCGGTTTCAATTGGTGGTCGAAAACAACGCTGGTGTTCTGAGCGACCCGTTCACAGTCACGGTAGTGATCGGTCAAGGCATTTTGCCTCTTGGGTTGAGATCGAAAGGAATGGCACCTGGGAGGGCCGCCAAGAAGCCTCCTAAGTCGGCCGCTTTGCCGCTTGCTGCAGACCAAACGGCAATAGCCCCACCACAAATAGCGGCGCCAACCACGGAGAAAGCGCCCAAGGAGAAGTCAGCCAAGACCCCGGCCAAGAAACGGGCGCGAAAAAAATCTTCCTGAGGGATAACTCATGAGTGTGAATAACGAGAGCGAACCACTGGACCAGAATTATTCTCCCGACCGCGTGTTCTACGCCTTCGGCAGGATGTTGAGCGTCCAGGATTTCGACGACGAGCAAACTTATCATCGTGGCCGCCTGGCACGCGCGTTGGCCTATTTGGAAGGCAGCGGTACCGTTGCGGGTCTAAAGGTCATCTATCAGGGGCCGGTTGGTCCGAATGAAGAGATTGAAGTCACTGCAGGGATGGCCGTTGACCGCTTGGGCCGCATCATCGAAGTTCCACGCCAAGCGTGCATACGTCTGGATCGTTGGTATAAGGCCCAGCAGCCCGGTGACCTCGTTCAAGGCTTTCACGCCGCAGCAGGTGGCGTGATCGCCGACGTCTTCATTCGCTTCGTTCCCTGCGAGCGCGGCAAAACGCCAGCCTTCGCTTCGGGACCATTTGACGCCACGAACGCAACTTCGCCATCGCGCATCCGCGATGCCTACCAACTCGACCTCGTCATTCGAAAAGAAGGCACTCCCGCTCTCCCGCAAAGCGCCTGGCCCGACCTCGCATCCATCGCTGCGGTTGCCGACCGGCGCACCGCGCTGCACAACGCCATCTTCGCAAGCTGGCACGAGGGAACCGATGCGCGTGACGAGAATAAACATTTGAAACCGTTGTCCGAACACGCTGATGGACAGGACACTCTCTCACTTTTTCTGGCACGCGTCGTCATCCCTGCCGCGGCAGGAACTCCTCCAGTCAGAACCGGGCCACTGGCCGACAAAAACATTGATAACGACAGCCGCACATTTCTCTACCCACCAGTTGCACTGGGACGCTGGATCGGAATTTAAAGGAATAGGAGCTCTCTATGTTTCCTTCATCTTCGTTTTGGTTGGCGCATGGCTCCTCGCGCGATCCGATCAATACCGACGAGCTGGCTAAATTGCGGGCTACTCAGAGCGTAATTCAGGATGAACGCCGGCGCCGCACACGCTGGTTTGATGGCCGCTTCTTTGCCGCGAAGGACCAAATTCGCGAACAGGATTACATCCTCACGCGCTTTGCCGATCTCGGACGCGCTGGTGGAACGGGCGTTATTTCCGGCCTGATGGTGAGTCACACCGACAGCGGCCCCGTGATGATCGGTCAAGGACAAGGCATTACACCCTCGGGCGAGCAGGTTTTGCTTCCCACTCCCATTTCAATTGATCTAACCCAAATTGAAGCCTTCCAGCAGTTGGACGCGGCTTTTGGACTCAGCCGCTTGCCCAGCGATCCCACCACCAACCGGTCGGGCTTGTTTATTCTCGGACTTCGTCCCGTCGAATACACCGGCAATCCCATCGCCTCGTACCCCACCTCAGTAAATGGCGCCAGAGGCGTCCAGGATGGTGACATCATCGAAGCGGCGGCCGTCGTCCTGGTCCCCTACCCTGATGAAGGAGCGACTGCCGAAATCCTCCAGCGCCGTTCTCGCGTCGCGCGCCGCATCTTCGTTGAGAACGCCGCTTTGGGCGTTCCCGAAAATGTTCTCCCGCTAGCCATGATTGCTATGGATCGCGGAACTATTAAGTGGCTGGACGTTTTCATCGTCCGTCGCGAAGTCGGCATGGAGCACGGCAGCATTGTGGGGCTTGGTTTCGCTCCCCGCGCTTTGCGGGAAGCGCACATCTTGCAGTACATGAGCCAGTTATCCGAGGTCGTACGCGAGCGTCACGACTTGAATCGCGGTCAGAGTTTTGCGGCTTCTGACTATTTTGAGGTCCTTCCGCCGGCAGGGATGTTGCCCGCTGCGACGATTAATTCCAGCGACTTCAGCCAACTTTTCTTTCCTTCACAGATTCAGTGCGATCTCTCCATCATTCCCGACGACGAATTGGCGCCGCTCATAGAAGAGAGCTTGTCGCTCTCACCGCTCAACCTCACCGTCCCGGGTGCTGAACTTGAGTCGTCGTCAGTACTAATTCTCGTGCCCGTCCCGCGGGGGGAGATTCCGAGTTTCAAAGCAAAACTCACCACCCTCGTAAATCCCTTGCGCAGTGCAGCGCCTGGTATGGTGTTCCAACGCAAACCGATTGAATCGCTAACTGCTCTTACCGCTCTCCGTCTCCCTTCGCCAGTACTCAATGTTGTCTCTCCGATTGATTCCGTTTGGAAGCAGGCGCTCGGCATCAATCCGCTGCTCTGGTACGTGTGCCGCCGCAACCTTCAGATCCGCGAAGACGTCATTGGCAAACGCGTCTCTGCTGACGCGGTCGCTAGTCTCTGGAGTTTGACGGACGCACTCGCCAAGTCCACTCCAGCGCTCACCGACCGCTTCACGGTCCTTCGCCAGAATCCAAAAGCCACGGCTGACGGAATCACCTCCATGACCGGTCTGCTCGCCGGGACGGCCTTTGTTAGTTCATCCATCAACTCCAGGATGATTCTACGCGGCGCGATTCGCGAATTCGAGCAGCTTGCCACGCTGGATTTGCCCGGAGCGAATTTGATTACGCGGCGCTTCGGCGACCCCAATCTGGGGCAAGGTCTCACTCGAATCCAGCAGCTTGTTCCCGATCTCGTCGCCGCCGCGGCCACGATGCAAACGGTCGCCGAGTCGGGCGCTATGCCCGAGCTGGACCTGCTGGGCCAGCGATTGTCAGATGCTGACCTGACAGCTCTCGCCACTCAGGTAGTGAACACCGCCAAACCCGCCACGCCGGATGCTTCGGTGCAAATTGGCAAGTTACTGCGCGCCAGGCCGGAAGTCGCGAATCTGGAGCTTACTTCATGAAAGTTCTCACCGTTCTGAATCCGTTTGAGGGTGAGCATGTCATCGGCCTCAGTCCGGTGCCGGCTGCTGAAATCACGGACTGGAATCGGCGGCTTAACCTTTTCTCGGGCAGGGCCCTGACGTTCCAGGCGCTCACAGTCGAACAAAACGGCGTTGCCGGCCGCTTTGCCCTGCATGGCCAGATGGTTTCACCCGGTGTTGTCGCCGGATTGGAAGTAGCCCTCAATCAAGACAAGATTTCGTTGTCAATCGCCACCGGCTTGGGTGTTACCGCTTCCGGAGAGGATGTATTCGTCCCACTTGGGCAATCCGTGAACGTGAAGGACATTTCAGTGTATGCACCCGCGGTACTTCTGGATGGTGGCGCCGCGCCTGCACCCGGGGATTTGGTGGCCAGGCGCCTTGGAGACTCGCTGGCCGCGCTCATCGCCAAGAATCTCAATCTGTCGAAAGTCGGCATCTTGCTTCTTCAGCCCATCATCGCCGACGTGACCCCAAATTTTGATGTGTCCGATCCGTGCGAACAGGATCCGCAGAACGACGCCTTTAGTGACGCCCAGTTCGTTGACGGTTGCCGGTTGGTCTATTACGCCTGGCCGGAAGAGTGGCTGGCGCTTCCGCCCGTGAGCGCTGTCTGGCGCAACAGCCTCGCTTATTCCATTTTCGCCAGAGAAGCGCAAACCGGGGCCGAAGATCTCTTTCCATGGGAACAGATCGGCTTACCGGTCGGCCTGCTGGCCTTCGACAGTAATTGGAACGCGCTGTTCATCGATCGTTACGCAGTTGTCCGCGATGGAGGAAAAGCCAAGCGCCGCACTTCCATCCTCGCCAATTCTGGTGATCAGTTTCTCTGGCAGGCTCGCATTCAACAATTCATCCAGCAGATCGTCGATTCGAATCCCTCGGCCACCGCACCCGCGAGTCTAGGCAGTGCCTTTTCTCTTTTTCCCCCGGCAGGAGTGGTCCCCAAGAATGCGTTGGTATTTGGCAGCGGCCTGCAATCCCGGATTCTTTCGGCGCCGTTCTTTCCAGCCAGTTGGAACGTAAGCGTGGTGCCAATTCCCACCGAACAACTGGACTACGCTATTCAAGCGAGCGCCCCGCTGGCCGCTCTGGATGCGTCACGGCCCGAAGACATCAATGTTCTTGTTCCGGTCCCGCAGATCTGGTTCGAACCAGACTTGCTGCAGATACTGCAGGTGGATCCGGCATTCCAGGCAGCGGTGGATCAGTTTTCGCACTCGCGTGCGATCTGGTTGAAACGCCGGCTGGATGTGCGAGCCAGTTTTTCCACGCTATTCACTGCAGTCAACGGGACGCTCCCGAAGGGTACGCCGCCTCTTTTCCCTGATCTTGATCCCGATGCGGTTGAGACGGAACAAACGGCAACTACTCAAATCGACCCAAACATCGGTGCGTTCGTCACCGCCGAATCGAGTTATGGGGTTACAGGTACCAGCGTAGACAGAATCGAGGCACTCAAGGCCACTCTGAAAAAAATCCCTGGCGTCCAAGCCGAGACAGAAATCGATCTGCTCGGCGTGCCGGGCACGGTGGAAAAACCCGAACTCGGCTTGGATCAGTTCATTTCTCACCTGCAGGCAAAAGTCAATTCGGCGAATGACACGATCGACTTTGGTTTCCTCCATGCCCAGACAGATATCTACCGCACCCGCCAGAACGTGCTTGGCACCGAAGCGACCCGTCTGGTTACGTCCCCAGTGCTCGCGATGATTGCGCAGGGTCAAACTGCTCTGGCCACCAAGGAGGATTTGACGAACCTCGTCGCTAAACTCAGACCACCCAAGACTGCAATCGCTGGTCCGCTCCCTGAACCCGCCGGCGGCACGGGGACTTCAGGCGGTACCGTTTCCGTCTCAAATCCCCGCAACTTGTTCATAGCAGGCACCACAAGTCGGGTAGTGGATTCAAGGACCAAAACCACTTTTCCTACGACATCGATCGACTTGACCAGAGTCGAGGCGACTGTTCCCGCCAAAACTACCACCGGCCAAATCACTCGCGTTTCTACAACCGTGGGCGCACCCGGATTATTTGCTGCCTCACAAGTCACCATCGGTGATGTTCAACAGCAGCGCCCCATCGTCGGAGCAGACTATGAACTTCGCTCCACTACCCTGGGTGAACGCTTGAAGGATCCGCCGTCGACGCAATCCAAGCAGTACGCCGTTGCCAGCAAGTACACCGTTATGTCGAATTTCGTGAGCCTTGCAACGAATCCAGTTACCCCCGGTATCAACATTAGCGACATCTCCGTTCCGGGCTTTCTAAAGTTGGACGCTGCAGGAAAAGTGCTTCTGGACACTGGTGGACACCCGACTGAGGATCGCAAGCTGTTCTCGCAGATCGATGCCACGGTCCTCGGTCAAGTGTTAAGCGGACTCTACGACCCCGCGGGGGCCCAGGATGAAGCAGGATTCTTTACCGCCGGCGTACGCGCCATGGAGAACACCGTCGAAATCCTGCGTCTCGTCGAGGGACGGGTGCAGGCGTATCAGAGCGCGCTCGACCAGTGTAACTCCGCACTGAATGATATCAATGTCCTGATGAACCAGGCTGACCGCCGGCTGAAGACTATCGCCGACGAACTCGGCACAGCGCGCCACGACGTGGCATTTTCCAAGGGACTGCTCGCGGAAGAAACCATGCGTGTGCGAGGCATTAACAGGCGGCGCGACCGAATTGTCTTCGGGCAAGCCAAATTCCTGGCCTACGTCCGCCCGCGTTCCACGGAAGCCATCTTGGACATGCAGGTCCGCTCTCTTGATCCCGCAATGACAGAGTCACCTATTCCCGCCTGCCTCGCTCGCAATCTCACTGCGCCTGCCGAGTTGCGCGCCATGATCAATCTTCTGCGCGAGGCCCCCCTGAAATGGTTCGTTCAGATTCCCCCTCTGCTTCATTACCTGAACCGCATCGATATTCTGCAGACCACCATCGTGAATGCCAAGTTACGTGCCGGTTTTAAGTTGTTCCAGGCGCCCGAACCGGATCTGCAAACCGGGCCAGGTCCGCTCGCCCCGAATATCCTCAATCTCTATTCGGCTCGGCGGCAAACGATTACCAATTCTCGATTGGCCACCTCAAATCTGGACCTTACTGAATTTGCGGGACAAACCTGGGAAACCATCCGCCAGCGCGCCACGGAGGTGGTCTCCATCGGTGACCTCATCGACCACGGACACTTTCATCCCAACGTGCCACGCGTTTCCGCGCAGGAGATCGAGAATATCTTAAAGGTCTCGGCATGCCTTTATTCGGATTTCGCCGCTGTGCTTCCCGCCATCCGGTTGAATTGGGCCGAGCGCCTTATTCAGATTGGTGGCCCGCTGAACCTGTCGAATCTTGCCAGCCTCCCCAGCTGGGCACAGGTTCCTATTCTCGAGCGCAAGGAAATGCAAGCCATCGTGGATTGGTTGTTCAGCCGCGTGGTCGCCACGGAGACCGATGCAGTGGCTCATATCAATGATCTGATACGGCTGTGCCTGCTACTTGCCAGCCACGCTCCCGTCGCAGACATCATCGCCGGCAGCGTCATCCGGCCAACGCCCATCATCGTAAATACCCGGGTTGATCTTGCCGCGGATCTCTCCCGCGTGAGCATTGGCATGCACGTTCTCATGTATTCCGCGAATCAGGTCGTAGCCCGCGCCGTCGTGGAAAACCTTTCTTCGGGGCAGGCCACTGCGCGGATTCTGACCACCACTTCGGACCATCTCACCTTGGCCGCCAATTCCAAGGTTCACTTTGCTGCGCCAGACTCTTTCGAACGCAATCCATTCACGGCTGGAAAGCTCATGTAGGTTTCTATGGCCGCGCTTAGAAAGGTTCAAACTCTGCATTTGCGCTCCGTTCAACAAAGTTTGCTCCAGCGCGGAGCAATCCTGATTGAAGACGGACTGCGGACTGCTTCTATTCCCGGAGCTGATGGCTCCCGGCTGCTGATCGTGCGCCGGTTGTCGTTGGGAACAATTGAGAGCACCTGGTCTCCCATGTCCGTCTCTTTGCTGATTGAGAGCCGTTTTCGTCAATTGAGCGCATCTGCCGTCCACGCCGAAGACCCCCAAGCAGAGAATGCTGCTGCGGTTTTCTTCAGAGATGAGGTTGAGCCCTATCTTGCGCTGGCTTTGAGAATTGCTTTGGGGAAGGAAACAACTGCCTGGTTTTGGAAGCAGGCAGTGAGTAATTGGCGGCCTGAAATGCCCCGCAGGGGTGCCTTGCGCAGATTGTTGTATTCAATTTTGTTCACGGCTCCCGGCGCTCACTCCGTATTGCATCTAGTCCAAACTCTCCTGCGCGCGCATGCCCTCGAAGCGCTGCTCTCCGCTCTCGAGCCCGAAGACGGGACCCTGCTGCTGCAGGCATTCGGATGGGCTCCTTCTGACTTCTCCAATCGTGAGCTTCACGCAGTCAGTCACCCGCTGTTGTTCCGTTCATCTCCTGAAATAGAAATACTGGTCAATAACTGCAACACTTGGGGCGAAACCGACGACCGTTCCCTTTGGCTCGCCTCCATCCTGCTGGTGATGGTAACCCCAGCCATGCATCACTCCCCGCATCTTGCGCAGCATGCTCTATCCCTGATTCTACGCGCACGTGTCGCCTCAGTTCGAAACACTGGATCGACACCCCGTTTTCGTGAAAAAACATTCTCAGGACAACCAATTGAGTCTGCTGAGATCCCGCTGGGACAGTCGTCTACTTTTGAGCCCGCGCAGGTCTCGATGGAAGCCATCCTCGAGAAAATAATCAGCATTGGCAATTCGGCCCACGAAGTTACATGTAGGGCTGGTCTCTTCTTCTTGCTTCCGGTTATGGAGCGCACGGGCTTGCCCAAGTGGCTCGAGGAAAATCGAGAGACGCACGGGCCCAGTTTTGCCATGCAGATATTGCGCCACTTTGTTCGACGCTTAAAGACGCCCGCCAGCGATCCGGTTTGGGACCTACTCGAAGAAATTAAAGAGTGTGCCCCCGCGGACTTAATCCAACTCTGGGTATCTCGCTTGCGTTCGTATTGCCGGCGCCTGGCCCGCATCGGCCTGCAAACTGTGATCTGCCGCGCCGGTCGCATTTCTGTGACGCCCACTCATCTCGACGTCCAATTTCCTGCCAGCGACGCCGACATTCGAATCCGACGGACGGGTCTGGACATCGATCCCGGTTGGCTGCCCTGGTTTGGGCGAGTCGTCCATTTTCACTATCTTTCCCGGGGGGACTTCGATGCCTAGCGCGCTCGGCCCGGCTGCCGTTTCCGCCAAACAAGTCAGTCTGTGCTCCTTCGCATTGGCGGCGGTGGCTTCTGAACTATTTTCGAACGGCAGAGTCGAGGCCAGTTCGCCAGAGATTCAATTCTTACAGCGGCAGCTCGAGTCCATTCCGCGCGGTGATGTCACCTGGGGAGATAGTTTCCGCAGGTATTTAGCGGATCCCGCACCAGTTGATTTGCCGTTTGTCAGACTTGCGGAAGAACTCGAGCTCTGCCATGTTGAACTGCTTACCATCGCCTTGGTATTGGCGGTTGAAACAGATATCATGGCCGGTCGCGCGATCGCCCTCGTCCAGGCGCCCGTCGGGGGCTCGCGCCCAACTCTCGGCCTGCTTTCCTCTTCACTGGCCTCTTTGAACGGCTCTGCCGCCGATTCAATGAATGCCATTCTCACCGGCGCCGCCTACAAATCTGGACTCATTGCTTTGCTCAACGAAGGCGCTCCTTTGGTGGAGCGTGCAGTCTCCATTCCAGTGCCCCTTTGTCTCGCCCTGAACGGGCGCGACTCGGATTGGCCCGGCGTCCAGATCGGCATGGGCCCGATCCCAGCGACTCCTCTCTCCAGTTCGATTCTCAAGCAGGTCGAGGCAGAGGCCGGCAGTTTACTTGACGACGCGCTAGTCATACGCACCGCCTCAGTTTCCGAAGGGCGTTCCGTCGCCAACTCCATAGCCAAGGCACTGAACCGGCGAACTGCCTATATTAAGGATGCCACCATCACCCCCGGCTTCGCTCCTTGGCTCCTGATGAGCGGCTTGCTCCCTGTCTTCGCCTTCGACTTGAGTCCCGGGGAGAAAAAGTCCATTCCCTCCCTACCTTATTACACGGGCCCCACTCTGGCCATCTGCGGTCCCGACGGCATCATCGAGTTTCACGACGAAACACCGCGAAGCTGGGTTATCCCAGTCCCCCCTGTGAAAGAACGCCACTTTCTCTGGCAAAACGCTCTCGGATCATCCTCTCTGGCAGATGAGGTAGCCAAGCACAATCGTCACGGTTGCGGACGTATCGCCCACCTCGGCCGCCTCTCTCAACGCCAAGCGCTCTTGCGCGGGAGTACCAAACCCGAGCACCGCGATCTGGCCGAAGCCTCCTGGACCGGAGAGGGCACCGGCCTCGAAGCGTACGCTCAACCCCTTCGCGATCGGATCACCGACGACTCACTGGTCATGCCACCCCTACTGCGCCAGGAGCTCGAGCAACTTTACCTTCGCTGCCGCTCCCGCGATGGTCTTGTCGAGGGACTCGGAGCCTCCACCGTCGCTCGCTATCGTCCCGGCGTGCGCGCTCTTTTTCTGGGACCGTCGGGCACCGGCAAAACTCTCGCCGCCGGTTGGCTGGCCACTCGCCTCGGCCTTCCTCTCTTCCGGGTGGACTTGGCTTCCATCACCAGCAAATACATAGGAGAGACGGAAAAAAATCTGGCGCAGATGCTGGCGCGCGCAGAAAACGCCGAAGTCGTCTTGCTCTTTGACGAGGCCGATTCCCTTTTCGCCAAGCGCACCGACGTCCGCGAGGCCAACGACCGCTTCGCCAACGCTCAAACGAATTATCTCCTGCAGCGTATCGAAACCTTTGACGGCATCACCATCCTCACCAGCAATAGCCGCGCGCGCTTCGACACTGCGTTCGCCCGTCGCCTGGACCTGATAGTCGAGTTCCCCATCCCCGGCCCCGAACAACGCCGCGCGCTCTGGCAATCCCACTTGGGTAGCAAGCACTCCCTCACGCAACGCGAGCTGAATCAGGTGGCAGCTCTCGCCGACTTGTGCGGCGGAAACATCCGCAACGCCGTTCTCGCAGCGGCAGTTCCCGCCCTCACTGCAAGCCGCAGTATCAATTATGCGGACGTCGTCGAAGCGCTCGCCGGGGAGTACCGCAAACTCGGGCGGCAGATGCCCGTAGAACTGATCCCCTGATGGAAGGTGTCCTCACCGCCAAATCGGAAGAAAAAAAGCAGGCCAGCAAGCCTGCCTCCGACTCCTTCTCCGAAAGCGGTGAACTCGGCGCTGCCGCCGGTCTCCCACTGTTTCTGGGTGGAGGTGTGCAAAGAAAACTCGCAGCTGGCGCAAGCGAGGATGCTGGCCTCCAGCTCAAATGTGACTGCGGGGGCTCTTCTTCTGGAGAGTGCGAAGAGTGTCGCAAAAAACGCGAACAGGAGTCTCAGTCAGATCATCCCGTACAAAAGAAATGTAGTGCGTGCGAGGATGAGGAAGAACGTGTCCAACACAAGCAGGCAGTCGCAGCACAGCCTGCTTCCATCCACGGCGCGGCACGCGCCGGTGTAGCGAGCGCCAGCCAGCCACTGCCGCATCTCGATCGCATCCAGAGTTCCTTCGGCCGGCACGATGTCACTTCCGCAAGAACAGAAACCGGTGGCCCCGCCGCACACGCCAACGCGAGCATGGGTGCACTCGCCTACACCGCCGGAGACCGCATCGCATTCCGCCGCGAACCTGACTTGAAGCTCGCCGCGCACGAAGCGGCCCACGTTGTGCAGCAACGCAGCGGCGCAAAGCTTCCCGGCGGAGTCGGTCGCCCCGGAGACGCCTACGAGCGGCAAGCCGATGCCGTCGCGGAATCCGTTGATCGCGGCGAATCCGCCGAGCTCATTCTCGATCGCACGATCTCCAGCGACCCGAGCGCCTCCGAAACCGTTGTCCAACACGCGCTCGAGGTCACAGCTACCCGCGAATTCGAGCTTCCCGTTGTTTCACCTGGCGATCTCGGCGGTGACCGTGAACCGCTCCGGGCAGCGCGCGCACCAGCCGCTGGTCCTAAGGGTGCTCCCAAGGGAGATCAGAAGGCAGGAGATCAGAGTGGCGCAGAGGACGAAGGTTCTGTGCAGGGGAGTGGCAAGCCCGACACGAAGGGAAGCGCGCGGGGTGGCGGCGGTGCGGTCCCGCAGCAGGGCCAGGCAGCACAACCAAGTCCACAGGCCGCTGCACAGGGTGGCAGCTCGGCCGCGCAGCCTGCCTCAACGGCTCAGGGAGGTGCACAGGCCGCCCAAGCAACGAACATTCCTAGTGGTGGCCGCTCCCAAACAAAAGGCGGCAATCAGGCAGCATGCGCAGGTGGGGCGACTCCGCGTTGCTACAAAGGGGCTTCACCAAAGCCCGACCCGGAGCCGGACGAGAAGCCACCCAATCCTCCCCCTGCCGATGTAAAGGCAGAAACGAGCGCCGGTGATGAACCGGATCTGCCTGAACCGGACGATTGCCCCGCACATGAAGCGAAGGCTGGCGTTTCCGGCGCTGCTCCTGGCGCCGCGACACCTGCTTCAACCGCAGTGCCTGTGGCTGCTGGCCCGTCGCCATCCGCGGCGCCCACTTCAGGTGGGGCTCAAGCGAGCCAGGCATCTGGTGACATCGGTCCCGCGAGTTCTGCGGCTAGACCCGGGCCCGCCGGTGCCACTGGCGGTGGAGGCGCGCCGCCTCCCGCTAGCGAGCCCCAAGTCCCAGTACAATCCGTAGGCTCTCCTCTAGAAGGTGCGATTGCGCTCAGCGAAGCACAGCGCGGCGCCGCGGTTTCCGGGTTCGCTGCTTCTTCGGCGGGGCTCACGGCCGCATCGGACGGTGCACAAGCCTTGCGCAGCGGCGTCCGATTCGCTCCAAGCGCGAACGGCGAAGATGCCAGACGCGGTGAGGTCGCCGC